>Ga0325403_1003243_pt1 | contig 14784 bp, 3 predicted proteins | sample PopdelMetagenome_19_FD_205665 | JGI IMG/M metagenome (GOLD analysis project Ga0325403, IMG submission 205665) | Populus deltoides microbial communities from Bellville, Georgia, United States - Xylem-PdKOR-R4 | ecosystem: Host-associated > Plants > Phyllosphere > Stem > Wood/Secondary xylem...
GTTTAGTTAAGTTTATTATGTCAAAGTGAAAAGGTTTCACTAATGATGTTATGATATGTATAATATAAACTCAATATGGACTTCAATGATTATATCCTAAACAACTTGCTATTAACATGTTTTATCATTTTTATCTTATTAATTCTTAATACCTTGCATATTAAATGGTTAATCTAAATTTGTGTTGTATAACACTTGGTACAACAAATGCTTGACACTTTCATAGCCAACCATACGGTATACCCTACACTTGTTCTATGAAAGGAACTTGATTTGTTGTTAACATAAGTTAGCATCATGAATTCCTGGAAATATTTAAAAGTTTGGTGTTACTTAAATAAGATAATTAATATGATCATGTTAATAATTTATAATGAGCTATTAATGACAAATCAATTGATTGGAACCTCCTTTGTGTGGTGTTTCCAGTTGAGCAATAAAAAGAGTTTATATTATACTTATTTGAAATACCATTAGTGGATTCTCTAACCTTGGCATTTGGTTTATCCTTGTTTAATCCTTACATCAATATCACATCTCAAAAGTTCTCTTCAACTCCTTTTCATTTATTGTTTATAATTTTATATAGTTAACCTCCCTGTGGTTCGACCCTGGTCTTTTGGGTTATTTATTACTTCAACACTCCTACACTTGGGAGAAAACATCAATCTTTTGGTCGTATCATTGACTAACTAATGAAATTGGTCTTGCTCAATTTGGAGTTATTGAACTCCAGCTATGGGTCACCAACCGAGACTAGGTCATGACAGACCATGTAGGGTAGTAGGTCTCGTTTGTTAATGAGCAATTTTGGCTGTTTTGGAGGTAGAATTGGGTTCTCCTTCCTCAGAGAACTTGTAGCCTCATGTCTTAGCTTTCCAACGAGATCAATATCGCTTGAAACAGAGTTCTATAACTTTAGATATAGTTAAAAATATGAGGAGAGATCGGACAATAATGGTTCAAAAACGAGATAGTAACAGTTCAATGTCTAGACTGTAACGATTGGACAGTAACAGTTCAATGTCAAGACAATAATAGTTGGACAGTAACAGTCTAAATGTTTATTGATGAGCAATTTTGACTGTCTTGAAGGCAGAACTGGGTTCTCCTTCCTTCAGAGAACTTGTAGCCTCATGTCTTAACTTTCCAATGAGACCAATCTCGCTTGAAACAGAGTTCTATAACTCTAGATATAGTTAACAATCTAAGGAGAGGTCAGACAGTAATTGTTAAAAAACAAGACAGTAACAGTCCAAATGTTTGTTGATGAGCAATTTTGACTGTCTTGGAGGCAAAATTGGGTTCTCCTTCCTTCAGAGAACTTGTAGCCTCATGTCTTAGCTTTCCAACGAGACCAATCTCACTTGAAATGGAGTTCTATAACTCTAGATATAGTTAAAAATTTGAGGAGAGGTCGGACAATAACGATTCAAAAACAAGACAGTAAAAGTTCAATGTCTAGACTGTAACGGTTGGACAGTAACAGTTCAATGTCAAGACAATAACAGTTGGACAGTAACAGTCCAAATATTTATTGATGAGCAATTTTGATTGTCTTGGAGGCAGAACTAGGTTCTCCTTCCTTCAAAGAACTTGTAGCCTCATGCCTTAGCTTTCCAATGAGACCAATCTCGCTTGAAATGAAGTTCTATAACTCTATATATAGTTAACAATCTAAGGAGAGGTCAGACAGTAACGGTTCAAAAACAAGGTAGTAACAGTTGGACAATAACAGTTCAAATGTTTGTTGATGAGCAATTTTGACTGTTTTGGAGGCAGAAATGGGTTCTCTTTCCTTCAGAGAACTTGTAGCCTCATGTCTTATATTTCCAACAAGACCAATCTCGCTTGAAATAAAGTTCTATAACTCTAGATATAGTTAAAAATATAAGTAGAGGTCGGACAATAACAGTTCAATGTCTAGACAGTAACAGTTCGAGATTTAAACATAAATGATTCAAATATAAAGAAAGGAATGATGACTATGGTTGGACAAAGAACGATAATATAAATGGGTGTAATGAGAAAAACATAAAATATTAAGAAATGACAGAAAGAAAGACTTATTTGCTGTTGATATGGTTATTATAAAACATATCCTTAAGTGAGGAAAATTTATGAGATAAACCTGTGATTTGCAGGAGGAACCATAGACGTGGTGCGACAGCAGCAGCAGAGGAGCTCAAGTAGAGCTTCTATTGCAGGTAGGTGAATCACACCTATACTTTCTAGTTAAATTTCATGATTTAATATATTACCGATATGAAATGTGAATTACTGAATATATGTGTATTCAAGGTGAAAGGTTGTTGTGTGAATTGCCAAGTGATGAAATTATCGCTGACAAAGGAAATATAAGAAGTGTGATTAAGGGCATAAACTAGCATACATTGAGTGTATGTTAGGATCCCGGGTAAGGGGATCACCATGTATTTGCTATCATATATTTAGTGTATGTTAGGATCCTGGGTAGAGATCATATTGCATCAACTCCTACGGGGTGATGATGATGATACTAGTGAAATTAGTATCGGTAAAGCATTAAGCAGAAATAATCTTGATTGATCTTATAAAATCTGAAATGAAGGTTGATAATGGAAGAGGGAACGATTATTAATAGTTGAACAAGGAAAAGATTCTAAGAAAACCAGAAGGGAAAAGTGAACAAAATATGAATGCATGTTACCCTTTTTAAATTGTTAGATATTTGTGTTGTTATATTTATTGTGATATTTATGTTTCAATAATATGTATTTTTTTCAGGACCATCGCATGCATGACAGGAGTAGATCCTAGCTTATGTTCACTTCTTGTAATCTAAGTTCTAGAGAGTATACCTTTGTATTTTGTAAACATGGAAATGTTTGTATAACTTAATTTGTATAATTAATGTTTAAACTTGATTAAATGAACTTAACTCTGTAGTTCATACAACCATATTTCATGTACGTGTATTTATATTTTTATCCATCGATAATGATATTTTGTTATATAATGTATATCATAAATATTGTGGTGGATAGTTGTGATAACTTAATTTGTGGGTATAAAACCCAGGATGATTGGGTCAGGTTTGAGTTAGGAGATACGAGTTATTAGAAGTGTAAACAAGTTACATGTCGATAACTTGGGACCTTCCGGTATAGAGGAGACTCCGTCGAAATTTCGGTAGGTTTTAATACGAAGACCATGAATATATATAGAAAAAAAAATTAATTACTCTATTTTTTTGTTGACATCAGATTGTTATTTTTATCTCGGAACGGGGGATGTTACACAAAAGACCTATTCAATAAAAATATTTTTATTTAGGGTAAAACAATAAAAATTTAGATAAATACTCAATAAGGATTTTGAAAGGCTTAATTAATTTTTATTGAGGACTTGATTGCAAGGAAAATCTATTTTTTGGAGTCAATTTGGGTGTTAATTGGAAGAAATTGAAGTTTGGGGACTCAAATTGAACTTTGTAAAGTTTAATTGGTCAAATTAGGGACTTGATTGTGAAGAAAATAAAGTTTGATAGCCAATTAGGGGATTTATTGAAGAAATTCAAAACTAAGAACTAAATCGTAAAAGGCGCGAAACTTTAAAAGCTGAAATTAACCAAATCATGGGCCAAATCAAAGAAAATTGAAAGTTGGATGGTTAATTTAAGGTCCAAATGCACAAACTATAAACCAAGGACCAAGATAAAAATGGTGCTAAATTTTGAGTTTGATGATTAAGTTTGGCAGGGGTGAAATTGTATGAAATTAAGAGTTTTGAAGCCAATTACGGGTGCAATAAAAAACAATTGGAAGAATAATTTGGGTCTCAAAGTGTTTAAAGAGTCAGTTTTGGATTGAGTTTTGATGTTTTTGTTGGCTGATAATAGGGTTGTAGTTTTGAAAGTTGAAATCTTATACGTATACATGATGATTTGATGTTATTTGTTAATGTTTTTTATTCAAACTATTTGTTTATGATAATATGGTTTGTTAGGGCTACGAGAGCTTGGTTTGAAGGCTTAAAATATATTTTCTAGGTTTGACAATGTATGTTGGGTTTTTTAGGCAACCTGAATTCATGTTCATCCGAAAAATATTGTCTTGAGTGCTAGTTTTAGGATTCATTTTGATTTGTATGTTGGGTTTTCTGGGCAACTTGGGTTCATGTTCATCCGAAGAACATTGTCTTGTCTTAAGTGCTAGTTTTAGGTTTTATTTTGATTTGATTTTGGTTTCTGCAAATTTATATATTATTATTAGTAAATAATCTAGGATTTTCATGCATCAATAACATATTTTTGTTGGTTTTAACCTTAGGGTTTTGGTTTTGAATGAAAACTCATTTTGACAAAAATTGTGATGTTTGAGTAATAATCAAAGCAAATGGATGCTTGATTTTTTATTTATGCTTGATTGCAAACAAAACCTTGCCTTTTATTGCTTAAAATATGGTTTGGTTTGATGTTTACGTTGCTGGGTTTGAATTTGAATGCTCTTCATTTTCCTTGGTTTTTGATATATTTTTGTTAGAAAATTTTGTGTTTTTTGTGTTTTTATTTTGTTTCGATTTAAATCTCTATTTTAATTTATTTTTGGGTTAAACTTTATTTTTAGGTCGACCCAGTTGAGTCAAAACCGGGTCAAATACTGAAGGCTTTGTTTGGTCTATCACAATTTTGATAATTTTAGTTTAAGGGCATGTTTGGCAAATACATTCTTAGACTTATTTTGAACAAAAATATAGTTTTGCCAAACATGGCCCTAAAAAAATTTAAAAAATTTTGCTCGTTACATACGGCCCAAATTTTATAAAAATTGCATTTTTAATTATAAAAAAGAAGAAAAAAAATTAGCATGATTTTTAGAAAAATACATGTGTTGATTTTCCTTTGTATCTTTTGGAATTTACACTAAGTTTGTAAAATTGTTTGAGGATTTGACCAATATTTTAATAACTCTAAAATTTTAATTCATGAAAATTAATGATTAACATTATAGTATAAATATTGGACCTGTAAGTAAGTTGACATTTAAATAATAGGAGTTCACTATATAATTTTCAGGATTATTTTAGATATTTAACAATTTTAATTGAGAGCATTTTTTTACCACAATATACGAGTTGTGTTGAATCCTTTTGCCTGCCAAGATAGGTGAACTCTATCAAGGCACATACATAGACTCTTCCCATAAGAATTTGTCTAAGTATACGAGCTCATAATAAATTTGAAATGTCAGACTTATTCATGAGAGTAATCTTTATTCTGAGCCATAAACCGACCATCAATTAAGAATCCATCAAAACTTTTAAATTATATCTAGACCGCAGAATGCAGTCTATCTTAGGTAAGGTGTGTTAAAGGTGTTGATATCTTTTTTATTCACAATCAGTCCCTTACCCTTGAAATTTCTTATAAGACCAATACACTCGGGTCTAATGATATTAAACCAAATAACTAGGTGGTGACTCTTCAATCCCGACATCCCGCTATGCCGCGCGCCCATGTAAGATATATAGTATCAATCATCATAACTTTTATAAACATATATTAGCATATTTTCCGGTCAGCCAAGCAGAGGAGAGATGCCATATCAATTTTCATGGTGTTTCTCAAGGTTGTTATTCGGACGTAAGAAAACAATATAACAGAAATCAACTTTTGGTATGGTGATTAAAATTAATAAAAACATGAATGAAACGACGGCACCCAATGAAGATTATGTGAATTGCCTGCTATTATTAACGCAGAGACCGTTGAATAAATTGAACGATTCAAAAGATGGTGTTGCATTACACAAATCATAATACACATGTACGAATCATGCTTTCTCACATTAATTCTTTGTCCTTTATGACTTTATTATTCTTAATTGATGTAAAATGAATGAGCACTCCTAAATAAAATTAGACAAATTCAATAATCATTACTCAATTATTTCTCATTAAAAGACTGAACATAAATTCTAAATTAGAATTAAACAAAAAAAATCTAGAGCTTAAAACGAAAAAGAATAAGTTGGGAAATTAGACGAAGAAAAGTCTAAAAAACACGGAAAAATTTGTTCAAAACTTATCAAAAACAATCTTCTTCAGCCCCTTTTATAAAAGATTTTGGAACTAAAACTAATATATAATTAATTATGGTAATTATCAAAATAAATATCAGCATTAATTACTTGCCATAAAACAATATTAAACTTGACAATTTTGACTTTAAATTTGACATTTTTTATAATGAAAAACTTTTCAGATTCATAAAAAAAAATACTAATTGATCAAGAACAAATGATTATCCTTGACAACAATAAAATTTTAATAAGTCTCTCATAATTTCGACAACATCATCTTGTTTAAATATATTCATAAATAATGGTCAACAAACTCAATGAATCATTACTCATTACTTAGTTATCTTTATATAAGAATCGAAACTAAACTCCAGATTAGGATGAAGACAAAGAGAAAAACTTGAACTTAAAAAGAATAAGTTAGGAAACTAGGTGAAAAATAGTCTAGAAAATTATGTATGAAAGCTATAAAAAAAAACCAACTAGAAACACTCTTCTTCAATTATTTTTATAGAGGATTTTGAAACTAAAATTCATATAGAATTAATTATTGTAATTGCCAAAATAAATTTTCTATATTATTAGTCTTAATTACTTGTCATAAAACAAAATTAAACCTATAGTTTCGGCTTTAAATTTGATAATTTTTGTACTTAAAAACTTTTCAAGTTCATGAAGAATAAGGCTAACTAATCAATTCATGGGCTGAACAAACTAAAGAGCTAGCAAAAATAACTTTTCATGGACCAAAGAATTATTAACTCAAACTCAAAATAAGTTGGAATAAAAAAATAATTTTTTAATAGTTCAAAATATTATTTTTACAATAAATTCAAAACTAGGCATAGACTTTAAGTCGGGTTGAGAGCACATGGATTAGGATAAAGTTCATTTTGCTTAGATCCTCTTTTCTCTAAAAGTGTGGGTGCCTTTTAGGTTCAATTTTAACTCTTCATCTTCCTACAAAATAAACTAGAAGAAAATCTTGTATATTTCCTTAGATGGGATATATTTTTTTAGGATTTTTGGGTTTCTAAAAAATATATCAACCAAGATTTTTTTTAGATCAATTTTTTCATTCACCCACAAATTATTTTAATATGTTAATGTTATATGTTAAAGAGCTTATATTAGATAATAACTTCCAACAAAGTTTTAATTCTAAAAGTAAATGGACTTCATTTTTAATTTGACCTTAAATATGCCTGTTAAACATGTTTCAAGATATTGAAGCAGGGTTTTCAGGTTTGTTTCGAGGAGAAAGCACAATTAACAGTTCAAGTGAGACTTTCTTAATTGTATCATTGCAAGGCTGCTTTTTATTGACTGTCATAACTCAATTTTCAGGTTTTCCCTAAAATCATCTTCTTTTTTTAAATTCAAAACAAAAGAATAGATAAAGACAAGCAACTTGTCAAAAATAGATTGAGAAGGGTTTCAAATGCATGGAGAACCTAGAGTTTCGAACAAAATTGAGAGCCCAATTATACTCAAGACTGAAAAGACAATGCAAATTCAATGTCAAATTAAATAATTATTGAACGAATCTACATAAAAATTAAGTATGAAGACTTAATTAGATTTTTAATAGGCTAATTTGATTTAATCGTGGGCCCTATTAAAGGTTTCATTAAGTTTAAGTATTAATTTGGGTCAAATTAAAAAAGTTAATTAGGTGGAATGAATTAGTTTTATTAGGGATTTAATTAGTGAAAAATTAAGTTTGGAAGCTTAATTTGAGCTTAATTGAGAATATTAGAATTTTAGAAGACCATATTTAATTTTTTCAAACTCAATTGGGTGAAATTAGAGACAATTGAAATAAAATTAAAGTTTAAGGGGGTCAATTAAGGGTCCACTTAAAGAAATTTAGAGCCACAAACCTTTTTGCAAAAGACACACAAATTTAGGGAACTAATTCAATGAAAACAAGGGTCAGATTGAAAAATTTGAAAGTTTAAAGGTCAGTTAGGGATGAAATTAAAAATACTCACGACCAAGGATCAAGTTGGAAAATGTGCTTAAATTAGGGGGTTTTTTTTAAGCTTTACAAAGGTGAAATTTATCTGATTATTGAAATCAAAATTCAATTAAAGACCTCATTGAATAAATTAGAGGATTAGGGGCTGAAATTAAAAAGGAAATTAATGACGTAATTCAAGTTAAAACACTAAAACAACGTCGTTTCATTTAAATAAAATAATATGTTTTGGCTAAGTTTTGACCAGAATGACGTTTTTTGGTTCAAAACAACGTCATGTTGGTCAACGTCAAGTAAAAACAATAAAAGTCAAATGACACGGCTGCTTATTATCTTCAACCTCCACCCGACGACAATTAAAAATGCAACTCTGATGCCACCTTTCAAGCCTTCATTCTCTCATACCTTAACTATAAAAAAAAAAAAAAGAAACCACTCTCGTGACCTGCCATTTCACCCAAACTTAAGCAAAAACATTGTTTCTTGGAAACCATGAACCCGCTACAAAGTTGATCCAAAGACGCTGACACAACCACCCTTTGCAACTTGTGATGGTGACTTTTAGTCAATGGTTGGGATCCTTCCTCTTTAAATCAAGGGCTAAGATTCATGCCCAATAAAAACAAGATATCCATCTTTCACCCCCTATAAATAGAGGTGAATTTCGTTCAAAAAAATAAAAGAGAAATATGGAGAGAACAAGAGCAAAAAATAGACACCCATATAAACACTATTTTTCTAGCCGTCAAACCAACCATCTTTCTCAACCTCCAACGACCACCATGAGCTACCTCTAGTACTGGTAGTGCCACCAATAATAAGCCAACATTCCCTCCTTGTTTAGGTAACATCATTCTCTCTTTTTTTATTGTGTCTAAGCTTTAAAAATTATGAGAAGACATGCTAGCAAATCTTCTTCTTAAACCACCGCCAAGATGAGCCAATGGGGTAAAAGAATAAGCTAGACCTCATTCCAGCCCAGCCCATATGATTGGGCTAGGTGTAGCAACATCATTAAAAAAAAGAAAAAAAGAGCTTGTTAGGCTGACTATCAGCCCAAAAAATTGGTTGGGCTAGGCCTGAGCACAACCTGTACATATAGGCTTATATCTCAGGCCCAATAAGCCCATCTCATATGGCTAGGCCAAGCCTAACCCAGACTTAAAGGCATGTTTGGCCTTCCTTATTTTCTTTAAAAAAATAAGGCTTTGTTGGGTCCTTAAGATTTATTTGCCAAACACGCCCTAAGCTTTTTCCCTTTGGTTTTATTTTATCTTTATTTGTATGTCTAGCCAAACAAGCCCTTCAAATTTTCAAAAAATTCTTAAGAAATTTAAAGACCATTTTGAAATTATTTTTGATCCATCACATGGTTTTTCAATAATTTTTGCCTAATATTAAATTGTAGACTTAAATTGTAAGATACGAGCCAATTATTAAAAATATCTGATTTTTCTCTAGAATTTCAAAAAAAATTCAAAAACAATTCCCTTGATTTAGAAAACATAAAAATATGTTTTTTTTTTCAAGTATTTCATTTTAAAATCGGATCCTATATTAAAATTACCCGGTTTTCTCCAATATTTTAAAAAATCCAAAATAAAAATTTTTGATTTCAAAAACACCGAGAATATGTTTTGTTTTTTTGCATACAACTAAATTCTAAAGGTTTTTCACACATTTTTCAAAAAAACAAAATCATATTTTTATCTTGCAAAATGAATATCGTAATCAGTTTATGATTATTCATTAAGATTCGACCACAATACAATAAATCCAACAACAATTAATTTATTTAATTAATATTCAGAGTATTAGAATTTAGTTGTAGACTTAAATATTTAGATATATAAAATTACACTATAAAGTATACCCTCAAGATTAAAGATACAAAAACAAAAAATAAATGTGATGCTAAAAACTAAACTTTAGTTAAGATTTAACCCATAAGATAGAGGCTTTTTCACAAAAGGTAATCTACCTTAAATTTTAGATAAAACCAACAAATAAAAACATGTCTTAGATTAATAATTAATCAGCAAGGCAACTTACCAAAGGTAGGGTACACTAGAAGTGATGCGTCTTTCTCTTGCACAACCATTAAGTTTTCTAGTGACTATAATATTAGATAGTGACTCATAATCCCTCTAATCATAACTTTATGAAGCAGCTCTGTGATTTAAGGTTGTGCACATCATGACAGTAACATTTTGACTGTGACATTGATATGAACTTGCTAGAATTTCTAAACTTACAGTAAAAAGTATGTACTTAAAAGCAATAATGAATAGAGATTAGGTCGAAACGACATAAAAGAACCAAATTTCTTTTACAACATGAACAGATGTTACACATAAATTTAGGTGATTCCCCTCGCATGAAGAAGATGGTTAAAATAGAATCCTGGAATGCATCACCTTCTGAGAATTTTTAACTTCTTGGAACTACTATAGTACATATAATGATGACGTCCCATGATCAAATACGCATAACTTATGTAAATTCCTCATTGAAACAAAATGGTGGAAGGGAAATTATAAGTAACACACAGACATAAAACGGCTCTTTGGGAACAAATTTCTAGCTGCAAAATGCAGCATACTTTTGTGTAATAAGGTGATGACTAGATAAATCTCATTTAGACACAAATCAGCACGTGTAGCAGACAGCCAAATGTGAAAATTAATAGCTTCGCCTATATGTTTCATATCACAAACAAACCGATCAAATTCACCACTCCATCAAATACGATTTTTGAATCAAATACGAAGTTAAGCCCAAAACCAAGCTATTTGGCTGTGCACAATCCCATCTGCACATTCCACGTCAAAGACAACCATTACAGAAGGTCCATAACCACTTCAATAATTTAGACCAGAAAGAAAATCCAGTATTAAGCAAGACAAAAAGGCACCCGTGTATGAAAACCTGAGTGAGGCAGGGGAGAAGAAGTGAGCGGCAAACCAGATCCAGTCCCTATTGAATTCTCCCATAGTATCTCCCTCTCTTCTTCTTTTTTCTCTCACCTTTTTATTTTATCAATTGTACAACACAAGAAAAACCGTTAACAAAAAATCACTCAGCCTCTCTTTCAACATCAACAAAATGCCTATTTCCTTCATCTGCTAATTACTGCCCTGATCCTTGTGAATCATCTTTAGAAGGATTTTGTTGCTGGTGCTGCTGCACCCTAGCCTGCCCCATCTGCTGATAAAACTGACTCAAAGTTTATGGGCTCAAAACCCCAATATGCCCATCTTGTGACAACCCAAGCTCCAATCCTGGTAACTACTGGCTACCAACACCTAAAATTGAAGTAAAACTCATAGGCCCAATATTGTTTCCTGGCAAGTCAAACCCTGAAAATCCATTTTTTTTGCAAATAACTCGAACCACCACCACCTTCACATACTATATTTATTGTTGATGGACCAGTGGTATTAGATGATGACTGGAACCCATAACGTCCACCTGGGGGCCATAATCCTACACTTGTAACTTGATGGGGTCTCCCTAAATTGCCACCTAACATTGCCCAACTGGTCCTCCTACTATTGGACCCACCTATATCATCAATCTTTTGATGCAAACCAGCTGCAAGAGAAGCTCCTTGTTGTGAAATTGCACCACCAGCAGCTACCAAAGCTGATGCAGGTATTGTACCAGTCCCAGTTGCTGCAATTATAGATGGTTCAGCTTGTTGTAGAAGCCACTGTATTGTCTCACCATCAGATTTGTGACCCAATTCTCTTGTTAATTGAAAGATTTTTGCTGCACAAAGAGCTGACATCCTTATCCTTCTACCTCTACCTTCAACTTTTGTGTGTCTGTCTTTGTTTGAGCTTCTTTTTGGAGCTAAGTGTTTCTTTTGCTCTTCTTTGTCAGCTACTACAATCTGAAAGTCTTTGATTTCTGCTGCTTTATTCTCACCCATGTCCATATCACCGCAACACCTTCATAACCAAAACCAACTTAGTCCGTTATGGTGCTATAAGAATTAATTAAAATCCTAATAGCGTAACTTTCTCACTTTTTATCCAAACTCAATTTTTTTTTGTAAACCTCTGCCCTTTAAGTCTACTTGTCTTTTTGCAAACATGTATGTGATTGTGTACTTTTTACCTTCTCTTTGTCTCTTTGTATGATATGGACATGGGTGCTTGTGTGTATTTTTCTTACCTTTTTTTAACTGTGGTGGTGAGTGGGGGTTGTGTTTTGACTAAAATTTTAGATAAGATGACAACTTAAACTCCCATACCAATTTCTTTCACCAATTAAGACAAACAACAACACATGACATGAAAGAAAGACAACATTCATTTGCACATCCATGGATATATTCTCCATTTATTTCTATCTTCATATTTTCTTGTTCATTATTTTTCTCTTGCATGCTATAAGTAATAGCAATACATGATGTCATTTCTTACAAGGAACTCAAGTTCTCATGTGGATGCTTGAGGTGTAAACATCTGCCTATAAATGCATCTAACTTACTCTAAGTCTATCTTTTAGACATAGCAGACAAAAAACTTGTCATTAACTCCTTCAAGTGATACATAATGTATTTTTTTCATGAAATGATTGCTTTCAAGCTCAACACCTAAAATGCTTGTAATTTTAAGTTTTAAGCTTTCAGTAATGTTATTATTTTAAGTGATTACTTTTTTTCATTGCTAAATAAAGGACATGATTCCCACTAATAAGGGTGTGTTTGGCATTATATAGCTTTTGTGATTGTGGTTTAAAAAATATAGGTTTTTAAAAAAATACTTTTAGTTGCAGTTTAAAAAAATATGTTTGGTTAAAGTTGATGTGAGATGGATTTTTGCATGTAAAATAAATAAAAAAAATCATTTATAAAAACAGATTATTTTAGCTTTTACAAAATCAAGGTTTGAAATGCAATTTTATATGGAGCCCAATGTAAAAGCAAAAGTTATTTGACGAACTATATGATATTTTCTATATAGTTTGGGGAAAAAATAGAAGCTACCACAATACTAAACAATCTCTAAAAATAATAATTGTGGCATCAACTATAACCTCAAAAAATAGGCTAGATGGGCTGGTGGTGGTGTATGTTTATAGGTATGATCTAAATACAGGGTTGTTTTGAAAATAAGCACAATTTAGAGAGGGGGAAAAAGGAAAACTAGCATTCATAAAAAAAAAAAAAAGTTTGAAAATAGCATAGTTTTAACAAAGACATGATTGGAAATAGAGACTTTAACAAAGACACAATTAGAAACGACTTTGACTAAAAACATCAAATTAACCCCAAATACAAATCCTAAACAATACCCAAACCTCAAATCATAACCCTAAATCTCAAAAACAAACCTTAAACACTAACATTAATCAATAACTCTAAAGACAAACACTAATCAATAACTCTAAAGACAAACACTAACTAAATATAGCAAAATATTTTGTTTTTTTGGCCTTTTTTTAATCTTTTGGTTTGTTTCTCCAATTCTATCATTCAGTGTGGGGTTTTGATTAAATTTTATCCTTCAGTATTCTGTTAATAATAAACTTGAAACAAACCAAAAGATAAAAAGGCCAAAAAACCCAAAACACTTTATTTTATTTAGTTAGGGTTTGTTTATAGGGTTATTAATTAGCGCTTATTTTTACGATTAGTGATTAGTGTTAGTGTTTAAGGTTTGTTTTTTAGATTGAGGGTTATGATTTAAGGTTATGATATTGTTTAAAGTTTGTATTTGATGTTAGTTTAGGGTTACGATTGATTTGTGGTTTAACTTTTTGGTCAAAGTCAATATCCCAATTGTATCGTTGTTAAAATCATTATTTATAATCATATTTTTGTTAAAACTATGATATTTTTAAAATACTTTTTGGCTAGTGCTATTTTGCCAAAACTTCCGCCTGAGTGTATTTGAAAGGAAAAATTTCTCTAAAAATGAATGAGAGGTTTTAATCTTGATTTGTTTTATGTTTGTTAAAGGGCTATTTTTGCTTATCAGCACCTTTTCTAAAACAATATTGGTGAAATAACACGATTGAAAAATAAATTGGTGAAATAACATGGTTTGTACATGTCGTGATTGAGAAACGTAATATTTATAGCTTGTCACTATTCATAATAGTGACATCTAAAAAACATTATTGAAGGGTAGGAGAGAGAAAAAGAAAAAGAAAAAAAACCCCCGACGACATATCGAAACTTCGATTAACACACCACTTGTACCATTAAAATGATTTCGACAAGATGAATCCAATAACACCAAGAAAGATTACCAATGGTGACCCGAGTGTGGCAGACTTGCCGTCTAAAGTTGGTGGTGTGTCACTTGTCTTTGGCGGCAAGTATGGCCCGCTCGGGTCATTGTAAGTGACATTTTTAATGTCAGTAGATTTATCTCATTGAGATTTTTTTATAGTATCGGTGGTGCTATAATTTTCTCCATGGCATTAACAATCAACAAGAATGCCAAACGTTTTGGTAGTGTTTCTATTTACGACTATTTTATGCATGTATGTAGGCTAGAGTGATATATATATATATATTCACCTCGAATTCTGTATCAACCCTTTTAAAATTTTAGACCAATCATTTCAATTTATTTTTTTAAAATTTGATCTTTATTATTTTGATTACTATTTTTATTGATAATTATTATCATTATTAATTAATCTAATAAGTTGATGAATCCTATTTAAATTGAAATTAACAAAACCTATAGGGAGTGGAAAAATCATTATAGCTCTAGAGAG
>Ga0325403_1003244_pt1 | contig 14781 bp, 7 predicted proteins | sample PopdelMetagenome_19_FD_205665 | JGI IMG/M metagenome (GOLD analysis project Ga0325403, IMG submission 205665) | Populus deltoides microbial communities from Bellville, Georgia, United States - Xylem-PdKOR-R4 | ecosystem: Host-associated > Plants > Phyllosphere > Stem > Wood/Secondary xylem...
TTTAATTAGCGGGACCACTGTTTCATATGTTAAAAATTATTGGACCTCTTTCTATACATGCAGTATATCACACATGATTCTCATTTTGTCTACTGTAAAACATAAAAACCGAGAGGGTTAAAAGAGGATCATGTCAGGTTTAATTATTTATGATGCATACGGAGTATAAATTTCTTCATGGGGCATGTCCATGTGTTTGTATTCTTCTTTCAACTTGGTAGGGTAATAGTATTGCAGGTGATGTGTGGATGGAGCCATGGAGAGGTAGATGCAAAGACATGGGACCAATGTCTGTTTATCATGAAGCATTATGAGCATCAAAGAATATGACCCACTTGCCATCCTCTCCCTCCCTCCCTCCCTCCCTCCCTCTCTCTCTCTCTCTCTCTCTCTCTCTCTCTCCCCTCGTATGCCTTTCTTTAATTTGCTCTTGCCAATGAACAGGCACCAATACATGCAAGTGGATTTGTTAAAAGGACAAGAGTTTGTGGTCCATTGCCACTTCAATTCTTTGAATATGGAGTGTGTGAGCAAGGATCATGGCAATTCAAAAAGTTTCATTTGATTTGCATTCAGCTCTCTCAGATCGCATGTGAATACTTCCAAACTTACAACCAAAAAAAATTGAAAAGAAAATCTTGTACTTTTTTTTTTCTTCCGTTCTATAAATATACAACTGTACCCTAGTTTTGAGGGAGAATTTCGTGAGCATTCTAAAAAATTGAGAGGGGCAAACCATTTTTAGAAAATTAATAAATATAAACGAAAAAACTCACAGAAAAATTCTGTCAGAATATTTATTGCGATGATCTTTATCAAAAATAAAATTTATCTTTATATCTATTGGTAAACAATGACAAAAAAATTCATATGGTATATACCGAGGAAATGGCAGAGAGTATTACAGTGAGATTCAAATAGGCAAATCGTATAGTGACGTATCATTTATACCAATAGAATGATTGATGGAGTTACTAATGGAATAATTCTATTGGTAATATCGTCGATGATATTTAATTTATGTCCTGATGATCAAACCTCCCCTCCTCCTCCCCCATTTCTCCTTCTTTCTTATGCATTTTTTCTTGCAATAAACAACACCCAGCCCGTCCCCCCCAATCTCAACACAATTCAACCTCCAACAATAAATTTAGCCACCACAACACTCAGTTTATCAACGTTCATGTTCTGATTTTATTAAGGATTCTCCACGTTAAGTAAACAAATCTACCCTTTTTTATTTGAACTCAATTTTAAAATGTTGATTTTTTTTGCATATTTTTTGTAGTATATGTATTTTGTTTTGGTGTTTACTTGTTTTATAGTTTTTTTCTCATACAAATTTGTATGGATTTATGATTTGTTCATGTTAGGGTTTATTTTAGATTTTGTAAAATTGTATTTGTTTGTAAGTTGATGAAACTTATGTCGAATTTCTGACTTAGGTGTTTTGTGATGAAATAAATAATAGCTTATTTAACGGGTCTGTTTTATATTTTATCAATTTTATTGCCGAGTTGAAATTTTCGGTAAATGTGTAGAAATTTAAATTTATATGGATAATTGATAATGAATTAAGAGTACTGTTAAAATAGATTGAATAAATTTGAGTTAAATTAATATTTTTACAAATTATTTAGTTAACGTAGTTAATTAATACATGTTTTCATCATTATTTTATATAGGTTTGATATAAGTAATGGATGATCATTCATGAATGTCTAGAGATTCACCCTAAGGGTTGTGGAGGATGGATTATTATAATAGAGTTCAGGGTTTTATTAATTATGCACTATCTGATCCGATAAATATTAGTGGAGGGGGTATCAAATGCCCATACAAGAGGTGTAAAATAAAAAGTTTCTTGATCCAAATGTTGTAATGATGCATCTTCTATATATAAAAAAAAGGTTCATGGAGAAATATTTGTGTTGGCATACACATGGAGAACCAAATGTTGTAATGATGCATCTTCTATATATATAAAAAAGGTTCATGGAGAAATATTTGTGTTGGCATACACATGGAGAACCATTTGTTCCTCATGATACCATAATAGAAAGGATGGTTGGGTAAACTTCTAGTTCTAGCAACGTGCATGAAGTTGTAGATGACAATAGTAATCTTTATAGGAATATGGTTATGGATGCGATGGGAATAAATCAGGGTCATACCAGTCAATGTCCAATATTAGGTGAAAAATCTAATGCAGACGCGACTAGGTTTTTTGATCTTTTAAAAGATTCTGACGAACCATTATGGGATGGTTGCACAAATCACAGTAAGTTATTGGTCGTTGCACAAGTGTTTGACATCAACTCAAATCATGGGTTGAATGAGGCTAGTTATGAAAAAATTATCGAATGGACGAGAAGTATTTTACCTTAAAAGAACCAGTTGAAAAAGAACTTCTATGTTGCTAAGTCCATGATGAATACCCCTCAGTCTAGATACCAGAAAATTGACATGTATCCAAACTTCAGCATGTTATATTACCTTAAAAATACATAGTTAACTAAGTGCAGAACATGTGGGCATTCTCATTATAAACCTATACTGGAAAAGAAAGGACTCTTATCACACACAGAAAACTTAGAGACTTCTTAATCACACCTAGACTACAGAGGTTATTCATGTCACCAAAGACTGCTAAGCATATGACATGACACTAATCACATGATGCGATGGGTTGAATGATGGTACACTCTTACGATGGTAAAGCCTATAAATACTTTAACAATGTGCATCCTTAGTTTTCAATGGAGAGAAGAAATGTGAATCTTAGGTTATATATAGACGGATTCAATCCATTCAGGTCATTTACTACTCCTTATTCTTGTTGGTCAGTGATACTCAAAGTTTACAATTTGCCATCGGGGATGTGTATGAGACTGGAGTTTATGTTTTTATCTACAGTCATACCCGGTCATAATAGTCTAGGTTGAAATATAGATATTTGTCTTCTACCATTGATTGATGAGTCAAAATAGTTGTGGTCATCCCGGGCTTTGACTTATGATGTAAGGAGAAAACAAATTTTTTTGATGAATGCATCTTTGATGTGGACTATCAATGATTTTCCAACTTATAGAATGGTTTCTAGTTGGAACACGCATGAAAAACTAGCATATTCATACTATATGAAAAATCATAAGGCATTCACGCTAATAAATAACGATAAAGTGTCCTTTTGTTACTGTCATCGGCAGTTCTTGCCAACAGATCACAAGTTCAGAAAGAATAGAAAGGACTTCTTTGTTGGCAAAGTTGAAAGGGGCGTTGTACCGCTATTTCTTTCAAGTAAAGAGTTGTATAACGTAGTATTGGGGTATGGTGACATTGTGTTTAGTTTCAATCCGGTAAGCAGAAGTTTTCTGGTTTTGGTTTGACCTACAATTGGATAAAACGAAGATTTCTTATTGCAAGACCAATCTCTTCTGTCATAACCTTGATGTCATGTAAATCAAAAAGAACATGTTTAAGAATATTTTCATCACAGTTATGGACATGAAGGGGAAGACAAATGATAACATCAAGGCTAGAATGGATATAGCCTTGTTTTTTCACCGTAAAAATATGAAGTTGGTTTATGTTGGGTCACGGGTTACAAAGCTTAAAACTAGTTTCGCCTTAAACAAGAATGCACAGTTACTTCTCTACCTATGGCTTAAAATTCTGTGTTTTCCTAATGGACATGCCTTGAACATATCAAGGTTAATGAATTTAAAATATTATAGATTGTATGGAATGAAGAATCATGATTGCCACGTGTTTATGCAAACACTCATTCTATTAACTTATCGGGATTTATTGTCAAGGGAGATATGGGATGTACTCATGGAGATCAGTCACTTCTTTAGGGATATATGCTCCAACAAGTTACAGACACAACACATAGAGAGGCTTGAAATGAATATCTTCTAGACAATATGCAAACTTGAGATGATATTCCCTCCATCATTTTTTGAATTGATAGAGCATCTACTCATATATTTACTGTTTGAGGTAAAAGTTGGTGGTCTAGTTCAATATAGATGGATATATCCATTTGAGAGGTTAGGGTTTGCACATGCATTATAATTAAAATTTTACTGTCTTTCTTTGCATATTTCAAAACATTCATTTAATTTCATGTATGTACTTGTTCAACCTTAAGAGAAAAGTAAAAAAAAAAAACAATGCACATGTTGAGGCTTTGATATATGAGGCTTATATTGTTGATGAAATCTCAATATTTATCTCATACTATTTTGAGCCTCAATTAAGAACAAGAATCAATTGTGTTCTAAGGCATGATGATGGTGGAGAAGTGCCTTCGAGTGGGAACTTGTCAATATTCTCTCATCTTGGACGACATGTACTGAAGAATGTTTTGAGGGGAAGATATTTGTCAAAAATAGAATTCAGACAAGCACATAATTATGTGTTATTTAACTGCGATGAACTGAGATCTTTCATTCAATAAGTATAATACTTAACATGTCATTATTTTTTTAATAATTTATCTCTTATAATATAATAAACTCATACATTGTTGAATTCCTCACAAGCAATATCGTCATATTTACTGTCGCAAAACTCACAACTGACTGAATCTCAAATCTTTTGATTACAAAATAAACAACTTTCCACATGGTTCAGAACACAAGTAAGTACTGTTTAATTATTCTTATCTCTCTAGATATTTAATTTCATTACACATTTCTTGTTAATTGTTCATGGTTGTACTTCATGTACCAGGTTTATCGATCGAGAGGGAATGCTAGTGTTACTTTATATTTACTAAGTCTGAGTGTTTTGTCAATGGACATGTGTTTCATACTAAAGAATATGGACAGGGTAAAGAGACATATAACAATGGGGTTTGTGTTAAAAGATCGACTTCAAATAAGTTTGAAGTTGATTACTATAGGAAGTTGGAAAAGGTTATTGAATTACAATATCACAGATTGCATAATAGAGTATTTTTATCCAAATGTTATTGGTATGACACCACTAATAGAGAAATCATAGTAGAACCCCTATCATGGTTTGGTAGAAATTTATTCAAAGGTAATTCGGGATTGAACAATGCAGTAGCAATAAATGCGAGAATATTTACTTCTATAATCTCATCGTTTTTTGAACAATGCAGTAGCAATAAATGCGAGAATATTTACTTCCATTATCTCATCGTTTTTTGAACAATGCAGTAGCAATAAATGCGAGAATATTTACTTCCATAATCTCATCGTTTTGTTTTTCTTTACTTCACAATAATTCAGGATTTAATCCCATAAGAGATGAGAAATCTTTCACCTCTAAATTCAATGGGATGAATTCCATCTCGATGATATCGAATCAGATCAATATCATGAATAACAATATCTGAACTCTCAATCAATTTATCATCGAGAATTGAATAGTATAACATAGAAAGATCATTTATTCATACCAAATCCAAAAATGGATTCCTTATCCAATCGAAAATTTCCTTACTTTGTTACTTTATTTATCATTCTTTTCCATTCTTTCTTTTTTATAAAACTATCTCCTTCCTTGTACAATCATCTGACTAAGTATCATCTAATCGTCTTTAAACTTACATAAGTTACAAACAAAAACAAACCCAAACAAACAATAGAAGCGAAATGGGAAAGGGGGAGTTATGTTCTAAACTCCTTTTTTGAATGATCTAATCTCATTGGATTGAAAAACAAAAAAAAAAAGTGTGATAAAGATAAGTCCTAGTACAGTATAAAAAAAATTGAATATTCTACGAAATTCACTTTTTTTTTTAGAGTTTGTTTTTTCTTCGGCATAAACCCTTAAAAAAATTATCCATTCCCTCTCTCTCTAAGAGAGGCAGAGTCCTTATTTGATTTTTATTTTATTAATATACTCTTTACTTGATTGAATTACGAATGGGATCCATATAATATATCAAAACTTCAGTGTACAATTTGAATGAGATAGATTGTTTCAAATAATTGAGGTTACACAAAATCGGAGCCAAAAAAGAAGATACTTTTCCAATTAAAAGGATTTTATCAAAGAAATTAAAGTCATTTTGTATCGTACAAATAAGAATTCTATTTGTGTATGTGCTACCGAGAAAGATAGGGTACTCGATTCGATTTCATTATACGGATCGGGAGGAATCAAAAAGGCCAAATTCAGTGAGGTCTCTTTTAGAATCCTGAATATGACGCTACCAATAATTGTACTAATCCACATGTGTCTTTATCCATCTCCATCGATACTAGTTGAAGAAATGAAAATGACCATATTTGTATTTGCTTTGATGAAAAACAAAAATAAAGAAAATAAATATATAAATAATATAAAATAATAATAAGGATCCCTTTTGGGAACGAAATTCTGCTATTTGTACCCCTTTTACAGAAAATGAAGAGATGAATTGATGTATTTTTTTTATTGTATTATTGTTCATTGGATTTGTCGGGACTGACGGCGCTCGAACTCACAGCTTCCGCCTTGATAGGGCGGTGCTCTGACCAATTGAACTACAATCCCAGGGAAACGAAATACAACATACATATTCTTCTGATTTCATTCAAACACTTTCTGTTTAGATTTTAAATTGGAATCGCCTCGTTGTAACAGAGTGCGAATGATAGGAAATATTGATATCCACACGCAAATATATTTTGCGCATATATATTTTAGTGACACTGTCACAAATTATTAGTTATCTTTTCGTTATTTCAAATAAAAATCTTAAAATCAATTGATAATCAACCTTTCAATGAAAAAAAAGACTCCTTTTTCTTTCTATTACTTTTTTTTCTTAGACTCTCTACTTACAAATCCTGATATGAATCTAGATCGTCAGAAAGATCATAATTTGTGGTAAAAATAGGAAGCAAATCAAATAAATAACAAGTAGAGCAGAAATTTTTACTTTTTTTTTATCAGATATTTTGAAAGAACAAAGAGGTTATATCATTTCATGGTGGATCAGTGAATTATTGGGTCGAGCTGGATTTGAACCAGCGTAGGCATATTGCCAACGAATTTACAGTTCGTCCCCATTAACTGCTCGGGCATCGACCCAGGAAGAAAAAATTCCAGACTTCTTAAGAATCCCCCCCCATCAACTTCCTTTCATAATACCCTACCCCTAGGGGAAGTCGAATCCCCGCTGCCTCCTTGAAAGAGAGATGTCCTGAACCACTAGACGATGGGGGCATATTTGCCCGATCGTCAGCATATTATACTCATAGTATGAACAGTTTTTTGAAATTGTCAATAGAATGAATTTCATTCGATTTATCTATATTATTATATTCTAATAATATAGATAATATAGAAAAAAAAATATAAAAAATTATATAGAATCTATTTACTTTACATAGATTTGATGTAGAATTTATTTCTATAGATATGGATTATCCGCATGCTGGCTCATTTTAGAATTAAATCAAATAGGCCCTTTTAACTCAGTGGTAGAGTAACGCCATGGTAAGGTGTAAGTCATCGGTTCAAATCCGATAAAGGGCTTTGTCTTTTTTTCATAAAACTCCCGCGGGAGTATTTCTATTTGAAGGGGGAATAGAGATATTGTTAATATTTGCAATAAATAAGGTAAGAAACTCTATATTTCTAATAAATAGAATAAATAGAATTCTTCTAAATTTTAAATTAAATTAGAAGGTTAACATTATAATGATTTATACTCGAATTTAGAGTATACTATTATAGTAATTATAGTTATAAATTGAACATTTTTCTATTATATTAAAATAAATAATAATAAGTTGGCTCTTAAATCGTCAAACTTTCCTATTTTATAGGAGTCCAATCAAATCAGTTGTAAAGATTAGATTAGAAATCAACAAAAGAAAAGGTAAGTGGACCTAACCCATTGAATCATGACTATATCCAATATTCTGATAGTCAAATTCGATATAGATGAAATTGGAACAATAGATCCGCTTTTTTCTTTCATTTTCATATTTCCTTGGACTCTGAAAAAAAAAATATGTCGATATTTCTGATTCAATCTTTTTGTTCCTAGTTATCTAGTTATTCTATAGGAATAAATTACTATTTCCTTCCTCCATTCCACACAGAAAAGTTTATTCGAAGTCACAACATAAAACATAATAAAACATATTAAGAGAATTAAAAATATCTTTCTTAACTATATCTTTCTTTGATTCCAGAACACAATTTATATTGATATTTATATCTATATAATATATAAGATTAATAGGTGAGATAAAAAGACTTTCGTTTCATTTCAAATTTCCTATTATTTATTTAATATTGTATTGAATTTAATAATAGAAAAACTCATTCTCCTTTTTCTTTTCTGACAGATGACAGATATAAAATAAAGTAAATAGAAAAAAAAAGGTTCGAAGTGTCTTTCGCGCTTTGACCTGTGAAAGGGTGTATTCTGGGGTTTTATCTTCATCTGAAGAAAAAAAAATATAAGAAAGACGACATTAAAATGAAAGAATACTAAAATGAAAGAATAAAGTATAAAATAAGAAAAGTATATGATTTGGTAGTAGTTTAATGCACATAGAAATTAGAAGAGTACATAAAAATATTTCTTTTTATAAATATCATAAACAAGATCCAAGAATAAGATTCATTTGATAGAATGAGATCTGAGGATCAACTGGTAACGAAAGAGGGGATAACTTGTTCCTTGAATGATTCTTTCAAAAAATTCATCTATTGGATTAATGAGTCATCATAAAAAAAAAAAAAAAAACTCACGGTTCATATGGTTATTAAGACTAACAATAACAATGTCTTTGTTTTCACCAAGCAATGCCAGCAAATTTATTACACGAACAATCCTTCCTTTAGAAAGGATCGTTCAAGAGCTTATTCATAGTGAAAACCAAACTCAAAGGTCGTGTCGAGATTGTTCAGGATGGCAACAATGAATTAACTATAGGAGATGATGTCTTTCAACTTTGTAAGTTAGTTGATCCATATCGTGTTGCTTAGTCTAATGACTTAAAAACAATTCAAATTTTCGCATTGCTGAAAATACTTTTATTGATGTTGACACCGAGGAGTTGAATGATATATTGAGCTCCAGTGGACATGCACAAGTCGATGAAGATTATAAAGATGAAATCAACATACAAGATTGTGATGGAGATAGGACTAGTCAATTGACGAAGAAAAAAATAATTCAGATTAATTTGCACAACACGAATATGTAATTCCATAAACTATAATGTAATGTTTATGGGCGAGATTCACTTCAATGTAATGGCAATGGTATTAATTTATTATTGAATGACAAGGAAATATTTATTTTATTATTGTGATGTGAACTTGTGTTATTATGTTGTGTGTGCAGTGGTGAATTTAAGTATTTGCAGAATGGATAGATAGGGAATACAAATACAATTTGGCATCAGACACTATTTCACATTGATGGAAAATACTGACATGTGTATATTACATACGGGTATACCAACGAAATGTATTTGTTAGTATATTCTAGAGATCATGGGAATTGTTGGTATACAATTTGGCATCAGCATTGTTCATGGTGTTTATTACATACAGATATACCAACGGAATGTGTCAGTCGGTATATTTCAGAAACCATGAGAACTCTTCCGTCAGTATATTTCAGAGACCATAAGAACAGTTCACTTCTCAATGGCATTATTCACGGTGTTCATTACATACGGGTATACCGATGGAATGTGCCTGTTGGTATATTTCAGAGACCATAAAAATTATTCAATTCTCTATGCAGTGATAATTAATGATCTTTTGACTATTCACTTTTTTTCCCAACGGAATCGCTGATGGAATGAAAAGTTGTTGATAATATTTGAAGGGACATTCTGAAATTTTTCCTATAAATTGAAATTTTTCATGTCACTTTACAGACGGAATCACCGACGAAAATAAAAATATTAATATTAAATTACCCGTCGGTAATCTCATTGTTAAAAACTAAAATAAAATACCAGAATCATGACAAATCGGGCCTTCATTTTCTTCTCTCTCATTTTTTTCACCCACCTGTTTATCTCTTTTTCTCTTCTCTCTCTCCTTCTCACTCGAAATCAAGCATTATATTCTCTTCTCATCCTAAAGTATGTTGTCTTTCTTCATTTTTCTTGTTATTTTTCTAATTTTTTAGGTTTATTAACAATATCTTCTATTTTTTTTTCCTTTTTGTTTTTCAATTAAGAGTTGAAATAAAGCACGTCATTAAGGTAAGAATTTTTCATTTCTTTTTATTTTTTGTGTTTTTTATTCATTATTTTTGTTCAATTTTGTATTTTATGAATTAATAAATGACATGAATTTTAGTTATTAATGAAATACTTTTTGCATTATTTTTTTCAATTTTAGTTTTTTTTTTCAAATTTGTTGTTCAATTTCAATTAAATGTGTTGGATTAATTTTAATTACTATTTTGTATTTATCCCATTTAGATTTTTTTTTAATTTAGGATTAAAATATTATCGATTAGAAATAATTATTTTGAATTTTAGTTGTTATTGTAATAAGTTTTACATTATTTTGTTGAATTTTAGTCATTTTGTTTCAATTTTGTTGTTCAATTTCAATTAAATGTGTAGGATTAATTTTAATTATTCTTTTGAATTTTTTTAAAATTTAGAATAATTTGTTGTAAATTTATGATTAAAAATATTATCATGTCAAAAATAAAAATCTTCTATGGAATTAAATTATGCTAAATTGTCAGAAGAAATTGAATAAAATTAATTGGTTTATGGGATCTATGTTATGTATTTGGAGGTTTAAAAATTTTAGGTAGTCTCTTGTATAAGAGAGATGCTGTTGAATTATTTTAAAATATAGGAATCATTTAATTTTTTTTATCCATTAATTTGTTTAGATGCTTAGGGGAAATTTTATTGCATATTGCAAGGACATGATCACTACTAGTTCTTCTATCAACGATGTTGACGACAATAAGTCATTAGGTGTCGACAAAGAATAGGCACCCGAGGCACAAACATCAACTCATGACGTGGGCTTGTCAAGTGTGATGCCACAATGTTGAGGGAGGTCCCTTCATAGCAGAATTCATTTACCCATAAGTACGAGGCCCAGTAGAAGAACGACATTTCAAAGTAAGTTTATTTTACTTTCATAATGATATATTTAATAATTTTTTAAAAAATAATATCATTTAATGAATGCAATTTCAGGTTTACAAACATTGAGGCTACTATAATAATAACATAGGCCTTTAAATCGTCGATGAAAATTTCATTGTTTCAATGGAGCCAAGTTTCCAAATATCCTGAATGAAAACCGCAAGTCAATACATTGTTTTCAAGGTTCAATGTTAGTAATAACTTAAATATTTTTTTATGTTAATTTGAAATTTGAATTAAATTATTGAAATTCTCTTTTTATAAATTTTTACTTCAAGGGGAAATTTGAATGGAAGAGAGCTCGTAATAATGTTGTGATTAGAGTTTGGAAGAATCACACAGCAATTATGTAAGATCGAATTTAGGATAATTTTTTATTCAAAATATTAAAATTTTATTTTTCATTTACTAACAAAAAAATTAATTTGTATCCTATAGGTTACGTGATGTTTTGTACGAGACGTAAAAGAAAGCCAAAAAATACGCGAAAGAAAAAAAGCTTCCAGGCTGGAATGACATAACGGTTTGGAAAGATTTCAGACCGTCATACATCCACCACATGATGTCCGCGCGTTTCACTCGATGGTCACAGTGTGGTACGGATAACCAGAACCGGCATGTTCACAATTCCATTACCACACGCACTAGCAGCTTTATTTTTTTTGTTTCCTATAGAAAGCGAATTGTGGGATTTTTTTTATTTCATTCAATATTTTTATTAGTTGTTTTTTATAAATATATTTAACTAGTAATTTTTTTTATTGCAGGCTACAGTTCATGGATGCATGCCAAGCCTGATGGAGTTTTTTATTAAAATGCATCTGCAGAGTGATGATCGCTAAAAAAAAGTGTAACAGTACATTGATAGTCGAGCTCAGCACTTTGTGATATGTTGGTTTTCAATTATTTTTTTCTTAAGTTATTATTTCCTTGATTTTGATGAATTTAATTTTTCTTTTCAGGATACATTTAACAGCCAATTGAAATAGAGATATGGGTAGAATCCTTTGACCCATCCGGATATTGATCCAGATTTATGGTTGGAGGATGGATCATTCGGTGAACCCGATAGAAATTGGGTGTATGAACTCTCTAACACTACGACCGAGAACTTGTGGACAACTCTTAGTGCTTTGATTGTTGGATGCTTGCAATCGATTCTGAGTATTCAAACTCCGAAGTTCATGGCGATGTTAGACCAGCGGGTACAGGATCAGATGACCCATTTTAATGATAAATATAAACGACTTACTGCTGGTTATGAAAAACTCCGTTGATTGGTAATAAAGAAGAGATCACAGATGGGTGATTCATGTGCACCCCCTAATTGGTCCTACAGTCCCGGCAACAACCAGCATCCTCCTCCAGCACTGCCTTTATTTTAGATTTATTGTATTTGAAAATAAAAATAATTAAATTTTTAATAAATATTTTATTTTTATACTAATTTATTTTATTTTAATTATTTTTCTACTTCTGTTCAATATATTTTTAAAAAATATATTTTAAAAATATTACTAATGGGGTTACCGACGGCACAACTCAGCGGTATCTTCCAGAAAGTTAGGAAAACATTACTGCAAATGTTACTATTATTGATGGGGTTACCGACAGAACTAGACCGTTAATATATTATAGAGAGTTGGAAAAGAATTACTGCAAATGTCACTGCTACTGTTAACGCACTGATGAAATTATAGATGATATTATGTTGGTGATATATTATATTTACTAATGGATATATTAATGGAATAAAGCGGGTAAATTTTTATTTTTTTGACGCATTTTGTCCGTCTGTAAATCCGTCAGTATATTTATTACCGACGAACTCACCAACAATTCATAAATTACCAACGAGAGTTTTTTCGATTGACTGTTTTCGTGTGTGGGTTCGTTAATAACATATGTATTAATACACTGCTAGTATAAAATATAAACAAAAATTTTCATTAATAAAACTGTTAAATTTAACGGCGACCTCTCATAAAAATAGCTCTTTAAGATGGAAACAAAGTCAAAGAAGAAGATCCAAAAAAATGAATCACATGTGATCATGTGACTAAATATGTACTTGTACAAAACTAGAGATTCTCGTTATTAGTTTAGTTTACTACCACAAAAATTAAAAGAAAAAATTAAAAAAAGAAGAAGAAAGAAGCAAACATCTCTCTTGGAAGATTAAAGACATTCCTTCCTGGTAGAACTATTAGGAACCCTAACTGGTCAACATAGACTCTATGGTATGGAACTGGTTACACGAAAGGAAAGATATAATCACCCCTTAAACGTCCTACTTAAGGTAAGCTGAGGTACTGAGGCAACTAGTAGGTTTGGTAGAAGATGAATCTGATCCATGATTTGAATCAGATTTTGTGCAGTTTTTTACTGAGTCGATCTTCTGTAGGATGAGGAAGAAGGGGATGAATAGTGGATTTAGAAACGGCATCATTTTCTCGACTGACATGGCTATCTTTAATTCCCCCTTATTCCTGAAAATCTTCTTTTTAAACAAAACATTTCTCCATTGGGCAATTGAACCCCTGGATTTCAACGTTGTTTACAAAATAGTCATTTGTTTCAAATTTAATCAATTGTGTCCTTAATTGACTCTTTAATTTTATTTTTTTCAAAATTACCCCTGAAAAAATCAATTAACCCCCCTATAGTATCACCGCCTATTCATTTCGGTCTTTGGACTTTAATTTCTTGCAATTTTGACCCAAATTAACCCTAAACTTTGATATTTCTTTAATTATGCCTCTGATTTCATTAATTAAACTAATTCAAAGTTTAATTAAGTCCCTAAACGTATCAATTCTTTTAATTTTTGGCCAAATTGACTTCCAAATTTATAATTTCCTCCTTATTGATCCCCGAACCATCAATTTTGTGTTGTCTTGATCCAATTTTTAATTTTTTTTCTTTTTATTTTTTATTAATATATTTATTTTTGAAATTAAAAAATGGGTTATGACGCGCCATACTCGTTAACAAGGCCATGGACTTTCTAAAATTTAATAACATGTTTTTTTTTTGAAACTGTTTTTTTTAACTATATGATAAAAAAAATAGATGATCACATAATCAGGTTCAATTAGAAAAAAAAAAAAAAAAAGAAGAAGAAGAAGAAGAAGAAGAAAAACCCTGCTAAACCCACAAACAGGGGCAGCCAGGGTTATCTCACTAAACTAGCAAATCAGATTATTGACTCTACAAAGTTTAATAACCTAGTTTTATTCAAAATTATTTTTTATTTAACTAATTTTTTTTAAATAGACCATATTGCGATACTGTGATATTTTTCTGATATCAACTCAATACTATAATATTTTTTTGATACTGCAATAACCATATAAAGACATTAAAATAAATTATCTACTCTAAATCTTCATAAACATATTGTATAAGAACTAAAATTTTAAAAAATCAATAACCAAAAAAAAAAATCTTCATAAACATACTGTATAAAAACTAAATTAAAAAAAAATCAATAACCAAAGAAAAAAAATGTCAAAATGCAAAAAAAAAAATTATGAATTACTAATAATTATGGATAACAATGTTTTTCCACACTTTTTAACTTTATTTATAATTTAGAATAAATTATGACCACTTCTCAACCGTTGCCCTTTTAAACATTTTACATGAAGGCTCTGGA
>Ga0325403_1003245_pt1 | contig 14780 bp, 14 predicted proteins | sample PopdelMetagenome_19_FD_205665 | JGI IMG/M metagenome (GOLD analysis project Ga0325403, IMG submission 205665) | Populus deltoides microbial communities from Bellville, Georgia, United States - Xylem-PdKOR-R4 | ecosystem: Host-associated > Plants > Phyllosphere > Stem > Wood/Secondary xylem...
ATGGAAGTGCTGGTGGGGAATCAGTCTCCTCCTTGCAGTGTTCAGGTTTAACCCTTTCCTTACCCTCAGAGACTAACTCATCTTCTTTCTCACAAGGTTCAAGAACGGGTTTTTCAATAACCTTACCGTTGGGGAGAGTAGTGAATGATTTGACTTGATCCATATGTTGGCTTCTGGAACCACTTGCACTTGAATTGTATTACCCTTTGGGATTTTGCTGGGGTTGAGATGGAAACATACCTTTCTCCTAAAAACTAAGAGTAGATGTGAACTTTGCAAGAGTATCTTTTAGATCTGTCGTGGTTTGAGCATTTTGAGTGTTGATTATCTCTTGCTTTTCAATGAATGCATGCAGTGTTTCCTCAAGATTTCTTCTAGGAGGAGGAACATAAGGAGGTGCATATCCATGAGAATTTGAAAGATTATATTGTGCTTGAAATGGTGGCTGTGAAGTTTGTGCATTATTGTTACCACTCTTCCAACTAAAATTTGGGTGATTTCTCCATCCAGGGTTGTATGTTTGTGAGTATGGGTTATGACTTGGCCTTTGGTAACTATTTAAAGCATTGGCTTGTTCATGGAGACATTTCTTAAAAGAAGGTAAAGTTGGACAATCATTAGTAGAATGTTTATTAGTTTCACAAATTTAACACATAATTTCTTGAACAAATTTTATTTGACCACTCTTTTTTAATTCTAGTGCCTCAACTTTTCTAGCTAAATATGCAATTTTGGCTTGGAGATCATGATCTTTCCTAAGGTTGTACATGCCTCCATTAGATGTATGAGGTTGAGTTTTACCTGGTGCCTCACACGTACCTGTGGTGTTCTAATTTTGAGCATTTTCAGCTAGCAAGTCTAGGTACCCCGTTGCTTCATTAGGGTCTTTATCTTCAAAAGTTTCATTGCACATCAATTCCACTATTTGCCTATCTTTAGGTGTTAACCCTTCATAAAATTGTGAAACCAATATCCATGTTTCAAAACCATGATGAGGACAGGTATTAAGCAAGTCTTTATATCTATCCCAACACTTGTAAAATATTTCTCCTGGTTTTTGAGTGAAAGTGGTGATTTGTTTTTTGAAAGAATTTGTTCTATAAGAAGGGAAAAACTTCTTTAAATATTGTTATTGCATTTCATCCCAAGCACGAATGGATTCTGACCTAATATTTTGTAGTCATGTTTTAGCTTTAACTTTCAAAGAAAAAGGAAAAAACTTTAATCTAATGGTGTTCATGTTACAATTTAAGTTATTATAGGTGTTACAAACTTCTTCAAATTCTCTTAAATGCAAATATGAATTTTCTAATTCTAAGCCATGAAAAGTGGGTAAAAGTTGAATAATATCTGGCTTAAAATTAAAATGAGATGCATCAGGAGGAAAAACTATACATGATCGTGCACTTGTTTTTGTTGGATTCATATGATCTATAAGTGTTCTCACATGATTATTCTCATAATTCTTATTATGAATTGAATGGTTATCTTCTTCGCCATGTTTTCTAAAGAAAATAAGGATTTCCTAGAAAGTCTACCACTTAATGTACGTGTCCAAACTCTCATGCAAGTGCAAAAAAAAAAGAAGAAAAAGAATAAAAATTATAAAAACGAATAAAAGTGAAAAGAAAAGAAAATAAATGAAAATATATAATTTATACAATACTTACCTCCCCGGCAACGGCGCCAAAAACTTAACACGATCAAAGAGTTGATGTCTTATCCCAAGTGCAGGAGTGTCAAAGTAATAAATAACCCGGCAAGACCGGGGTCGAACCATAGAGAGGTGAATTGTATAAATTACAAATAAAAAGAAAGATTTGAAGATAATAATAACAAAAAAAGAGTTGAAGAGAGTTTTGGGAAGTGATATTGATGTAAGGATTAAACAATAATAAAACAGATGTCAAGGTTAGAGGATCCACTAACGGTATTTCAAATAAATATAATATAAACTCTTTTTATTACTCAATTGGAAACCATACACAAAGGAGGTTCCAATCGGATGATTTATCGTTATTAACTCATTATAAATTATTAACATGATCATATTAATCATCTTATCTAAATAATACCATACTTATAAATATCATCAGGTATTCATGTTGCTAGCTTATGTTAACAACAAATCAAGTTCCTATCATAACAACGATGTCGGCCGAAAACTATGAAGGATCAAGCATTTGATGTATCAAGTGTTATACAATACAAATCTAGATTAACCATTTAACAAGCAAGGTATTAAGAATTAGTAAGATAAAAAGATAAAATATGTTAATAACAATCTTTCTTGGATATAAACATTAAAGTTCATGTTGAGTTTATATTATACCTATTCTAACACCATTAGTAAAACCTTTTCACCTTGACATAATTAACTTAACTAAACATAATGAAGAAAAAAAAATAAACAACATAAGAACATAAACATGATATAAGTTAACTAAGTATAGGAAAGGAATGAAAAAGCATAAATAAGAGATTAATATAGCATGAAAGAAAACTTGAACATTACAAAGATATAAAGAGAGAAAGCAAGAAGATAATTTTGATTTGAAAAATAATATGACTAAATACATAGAAAATGCCTCCTTTTATAGGCTAAGATTCAGAACTATTGATTGGTGGACTAAGAAAATAGTTAGTGGCCAACCATTGATTTGGTGGCTGATTTTTGACATTATTGGCTGCTGGTTCTTGATATTGTCGGCAAATTTTTGATATTGTTGGCTAGCCAAAACATCATTGCTAACATCATAATTTGAGTCCTTTTTTCCATGAAAGTTGTGGGTAATTGTCTCAGCTTTCCAACAAAAAAACCAGAGCTCATTTGAACTTCTAGAACCCAAGATATGAGTTAAAAACCGAACAGTATTTGAGCTGCAGGACAGGTTCCTACTTCTCCGTTGTTGCTAAGATTTGAACTTGAAAACGGCAAAATTGAGTCTTGGACTCTTCATGAAAGTTTTAGGTCTATGTCTTATATTTCCATCCATATAAAGTGGATCTAAATACGAGTTCTACAACTCTAGTTATGATCAAATAACCGAATGGTGTTCCAGTTTAGAATTGAACCAGCATCTCTTCTCTTAGCCTAGTCCTCTTTTTGTCTCTTCATTTTTAATAGTTAATCACATCAATCAATCCTTTGAATTGTGAGACATACCTGCATTCAAAATAAGCATTTACCATAAATTAAAGATATATTATATTATTAGACTTGTTATTATAAAACATACTTTAGTTAGGGAATTTAATGATACTGTAATGCAATACGATGATATAAAGCCTTAATGAGAATGCACTTTTAAATACTAATCAGTAATTGTTTGGCAACTCTCGGTAAAATACCGATGGCCGAGATCCGTCGGTAAATCCATCGATATGTATTTTATATATATATATATATAATAATAATAATAATAATAATTTATTAATAGTAAAAAAGCTTAATAAACAAATAAAATTGTATTAAACATTAAAAATATAAAAATAATGTTAAATAATATTCATCTAAATATTCATTACAAATTTTATGTGTTTAAAAAACAAAATTAAACTAGAATAGTGGCGGAGGAGGAGGCTGGTTGTTCCCAGGACCGTATGGCCAAAAAAGAGATGCACATATATCATCACCCATCCTTGATCTAATCTCCAGGACCATTTGACGGAGCTGATTATGATTCATCGAGAGTTGTTCATATTGTTGTTTCAAGGCCATGAACTCCTCAGACTGGGTGCTTGATACTAATGGAGAGCACCCAACGGTTGAGACACTACTGGTCGACCGCAAGTTTTCAGCCGTAGTGTTGGAGAGCCCATAGACCTGATTTTTTTCGGGTCCACCAGACGATCTCACCTCCATCCATAAATCCGAATTGGTCGAAGGATCGTCCCCATATCTCTCCATCAACCGGCTATTATAGGTCTCTTGAATTTTTTTTTTTTAAAATCATCATATTCAATTCAAGAAAATAATAACTTAAAAATAAAATGATTGAACGAACATACCGCGAAGTGCTGAGCACGGTTGTCCACGAACTGTTGCATCCTCTTTTGGCAGTCTTGACTCCGCACATGCGTCTCTACAAACAGCTCCATTGAACTTGGCTAACGTCTAAGAGACGCAGCCTATAAGGAAAAAATAGGTTGCAAGTTAAATATATTTATAAATAACGACAAATTAATTAACGATATATTTCATTAAAATTAATCTTACCATCCGCTTTGCATGTCCGTTGAATGGGATGGAGCCGCCGGTGTGAGTGGTCACCGAACCATGAATTTTCCGGTTCCGGTTGTCGGCGTCGGACTGTAAGTGTCGTGATTCTCCCATACCCTCCTCACAACATTGTTGTTCGCCCTATCTCACTCAAATTTATGTTGTGTATATAAATAATTCATTTAAAATAAAAATAGTACAAGATATAAAATTATAAAAATAATTTATTAAAAATAAGCTGAAAATTAAAAATTAACACCGATCTGAAATCGCTGAAACCATGCATCGATATTAGGTCTCCACTCAGGATGTCTGGAAACCTGACTCCATTGAAACAATGGAATCTCCATTGATGATTTAAACGCCGATGTAATTGTCCTGACAGCCTCAATGTTTGTGAACCTAAAATTAAATAATAAAAAATTAATTAGTTGTTCGTAAATTATGTTATAAGTATATAAAAAAAACTAAAACCTAAACAAACTTACATTGAAAGGTCATCCTTCCATTATGCCTGGTACTTGCGGGTGAATTGACCCCGCTGTGAAGGCACACTGCCTCTGCGCTGTGAAATCGAGCTAAAAGAGTTGGCGCAGATGCATCGTAATGATCAGCACCTAAGAAGATGTCCTTCTCGCTGCTAGAAAAACTAGCTGCAACCGTCTGCTGACGACGTGCTGTAGATTTCATTTGACGCATCTACACAAATGTATACAAATTATTACATAATTTAACTTTGATTATTTAAAAACAATTCGGTAGCACCTCCATTATACTGGAGACTACCCACAGTTTTCATACCTGTAATTTTTACAATAACCACAATCCAATTGACTCCAACAACATCATATATACAACCTAATATCTATAGAAATTCAATCATTTAAAAACATTTGACAGCACCTCCCCTATATTAGAGACTACCCACAATTTTTATTCCTATAAATATTGATAATTACACAAATATTGCAAAATCAACTCTATACAACGTAACATATACAACCTAACATCTATAGAAATTCAACATCTATATATTTTCAACTAACATCAATACAAATTCATAAATAACATTTAAAATTAATCAAAAGAATAAATAACATAACAAACAATAATATCCTAAAATTAAGTTAAACTAATTAAATTTAATTCTATATTTCAATTAACATTTAAAACATAAATTCAACAATAACAATTATGACAATATAAACAATAATATCCTAAAATTAAGATAAACTAATTAAATTTAATTATATATTTCAATTAACATTTAAAATATAAATTCAACAATAACAATTATGGCAATACAAACAATAATATCACAAAATTAATAAATAAAATGAAAAAACTAAAGAACACTACACAAAACATCCAAAACACAAAACAAACAATACACAAAACTGAAAAAACACTATATCAATTCAAAATAAATTTAGGAATAAAAAATACTTACCTTAATAGTGTGTTGATTTAAAGATTTTATCTACAAACAATACACAAAACAAAGAACATCAAAAAATAATCATAATTAAAAGAACAAAATACATACCTTTTAATATGTTTAAAACTACCGCCAAAACAATAAAACCTCTTCCATAAACTAAATACAAACGGAGAGGAGAAGAGAAATAGAGATGAAGAATCGAGATAAAAAATGTACCAAATGGAGGAAAGGTGGGTTTTATATAGCAATTTTTCCGACGGTATTACCGACGGAACATTTATTATTGTCGATGGCATTAAATTCTGTCAGTAATTTTCATCGGTAATTAATTGGTATTCGCACCAAAAATTTTGAAACTCCTGCTAGACTTTTTGATTCGTCGACCAATCAGTCAGTAAACATGACGTTGGCAACTTTGTTGATAAACGTGTCAACCGACCAGGCCTCTGACAGGCGTGTGCTTTGGGATGTACACCAATCATCGGTGCATCTGTCGGTGTACCCATCGATGATTGTGGCATGAACTGTAAATTTGTTTCAATTCTCAGTAAAATACCGACGGGTACCAATCCGTCGATGTATCCATTGGTTATTGTGGCATAATTTCATAATTTTTTCCATTCTCGGTATAATACCTACAGGTACCAGTCCATCGGTATTGCCATCGGTGATTGTGGTACAATTCCATAAAGTTTTTTCAACTCTCGATAAAATATCGACAGGTACCAGTCCGTCGATGTACTCGTCGGTTATTGTGGTATAATTTCGTAAATTTTTTCCATTCTCGGTATAATACCTACAGGTACCAGTCCATCGGTATTGTCGTCGGTGATTGTGGTACAGTTTCGTAAAGTTTTTTCAACTCTCGATAAAATACCGACGGGTACCATTCCGTCGGTGAAGCTATCAATATTTCTGCAACTGCTCCATGTATTTTTATCTATCCTTCTGTTCAAAATCTTGAATTGCAAACTTATAGCACATACAGCACAATAACAAGAACTGACAATTAAAGAAGAATAAATATTTCATGTTTCAAAATATTACATTATAAAAATAAGGTTTTATGGCATGTTTAGTCAAAATTTTCATCTTCGTCCTCAATTAAATTGTTATCATCAGCTTCATCGTACTCTTCAATGTGGTTATAATCTTTTTCATCAACATTCTCTAGTCCATTAGTAGAGCTCAAAACAGCATTCAACTCCTCTACGTCAACATCAACAAGACTATCGTTGAAAACACAAAGATTTAAATTTTCTTCTAAGTCACTCGAAGGAGCAACTCGGTATGGTTCAATGAACTCACAAGCTTGAAAGACTTCATCTATCACACTTGTGTCTTCGTTCTCATCTTGAAAAACCTCGACACGACCCCTGGGTTTTGTTTTTAAAACGGATAACCAATCAACTCTTGATCAGTCCTTTCTAAAGGAAAGGGTGTATGTGTAATAAACTTGTTGGCATTGCTTTGTGAAAACAAAGACGTCATTTACGTTGCGGTGTCTAGCTTTTGAGTTGATTTCAACGAGACCATAGCGAGGATCTACTTTGATTCCTCTGTCAGTTGTGTCATACCAATAGCATTTGAATAAAAACACTATATTATGCTCGCTATGATATTGTAGTTCGATGATCTCTTCCAATCTACCGTAGTAATCAACTTCAAACTCACTAGAAGTCGATCTTTTAATACAAACACTATTGTTGCATGTCTTTCTTCCATTCGTATTCTTCAGTATGAAAGACATATCCATTGACAAAATACTCGTTATAACACATGACGTTTCTTTCAGGGCCTAGGCTTAGTAAAGACAGTGAAATAGCAGTACTACCTCCCATTTGATAAACCTTGTATATTAAATACAACAATAATCAATAATAAACGGATATTATGTAATATTGACGTATAATTAATTACATTGCAAGAGATAATGAGTTTGTGATAGGACTTACATGTGTTCTAAACCATGTGGCAAATTGTTCATCTTGTAATTGAAAGATATGAGATTCGATCAGCTGTGAGTTATTGGACAGTAAGTATAGTAAATGTTGCCTGCAAGGTTATTCCAAATTATATGAGTTTATGGTATCGCAAAACATAAATAGTACACTCTTGACAAAGTTTAAGTCGAACATCTACTTATTTAATAAAAGGTCTCAGCTCATCATAGTTAAATAAGACATAATTGTGTACTTGTCTGAACTCTATTTTAGACAAATATCTTCCCCTCATGGTATTTTTAGGTGTGGATCGTCCAAGATTGGAGAATATTGACAAGTTCCCACTTGAAGGCACTTCACTACCATTATCATGTCGTGGAACACGATTGATCCTCGTTCTCAAATGAGGTTCGAAATAGTATGAGATAAATGTTGAGATCTCCTCAACAATATAAACCTCACATATTGATGCCTCAATATGTGCCTTGTTCCTAACCTTTTTTTAAGATTGAACAAGTACCTGTATATATAATAAAAAATTATCAATTAAAAAAATAAAAAAAACATTTAATTATTAATTACATAACAACTATAATAACTAACCTCTCAAATGGATACATCCATCTGTATTGGACCGGTCCTTCAACTTTTACCTCAAACAGTAAATGTACGGGTAAATGCTCCATTGAGTCAAAAAATGATAGAGGGAATATCATCTCAAGTTTGCATATTGTCTCGATGATATTCGTTTCAAGCCTTTCAGTGTGATCAACATTCAACTTGCTGGAACATATATCTCTGAAGAAATGGCTGATCTCCGTTAGTGCATCTTATATCCCCTTTGGCAACAAATCATAAAAAGCTAATGGGATGAGTGTTTGCATAAACACATGGCAGTCATGACTCTTCATTCCATATAATCTGCATTCCTCCATTTTAACCAGCCTTGATATGTTCGAGGCATGTCCATCGGGGAAACGCAGACTTTTAAGTCATTTATAGACTAGTAGTTGTGCATTTTTCTCTAACACGAACATAGTTTTAAAACCCGACCCGGTCATTGACCCGGTCCAGTGATCGGATCACGGGTCAGATGGGCTGACTCGGGTTGACCCGGGTCAACCCAAAAAAACACCTATATAAAACACCTCACTAGTTACAAATTTACAATGCAACACTTACATAAACCAATTTTAAATTTTAAACCAACAACATAAATTTAATTCAATATCCAAAACACAAACCAAATATAAATTCTAAAATATTTTAAACAAAACATCCAACAACATAAATTCTAAATCAACAACACATTCATTTTTGTTGAATGAACACATTAAGTTTTTTTGTGTCCATAGGAGCAAAATTTGAATAAAATGTCGATGGAAATGAGCCAATTTCGTCAATACCTAATAAATCATCAACATGCTCTTTTAAAACTTCATCATCACAATTATCTTCAATCTTATTAACATTTATGACATGTACATTTCAAACATAATTAACAAATAAATATTACGTGTTAATAAATACTTTATTTTAAATAATATACTTTTATTATATAATGAATAAATGACTTCAATAATTTATTTTCTAATTTTTCTTTCACATTTTAAGTGATATTTGCAGAGACCAGCATCACCTCTCAGGTGCAGAAGAATTATTTGTGAAAAAATTTATTTTCTAAGATTACGTTACAGTCTTCTAGAATTTCTTAGCTCAATTGCAAAGTTTTTCCTTTTCTTTTTTGCACCACCTCTCGGCTCAATTGCAAAATTAACCGGCTTAAGCAGAACAATAACAAAATTAACAGCAAAAGCAAAAGCAGAACAAACGAACAGGGACATCAAATTGACAAATTCAATCACTCCAGCAGAAGCAAAAACAACTAATTGCAGAAGCAGAAACAGAAGCAGAAAGAACGAACAGTAAAACAAAATTCACAGTAAAATAAAATAGCAAGTTAAGAGCTTTCTCATCACTTTTTTCCATGTCTGAGCTAATTAGCTAGTAGCATTAAGAAGATGAGAATCAAGTTGATGGGGTCTACGCAAGAACCTGCAGATGGGCAGATGGACATCAAAGCACCAAGGGAATCAGAGCTGCCAAGTGATCTCTTCATGACTGATGATGATTGTGGTGGCGGTAATGAAACAAAAAGAAAACAACTTTCTCTAAAGGAAACAGATCTATCTTTATTTGATCAAGGGAGTCAGTCCTCTTCTTGTTCTTCTCAAGTCTTCGTAGTTTCAAGATGTCTCTCTCTCTCTTTTGGGTTTGGGGGAGGGGGGCTAGGCTCAAGAGGAGAGGGTTAGTGCACACTTAAACACGACTACTTCCTCTTCTCCCTCTGTACCCATCCAAAGAAACAACCAGCAGAAGAAGAGAGAAAAAAAGAACGAAAATAAACCCGGGTCTTGGCCGGGTTTGCCCGGGCCGGCTGGGTCCCGGGTCGACCCTCCGGGTCAGCCGGGCCAATTCCCAGCCTGTTTTTTGCTTAGACCCGGCCCAGCCACAGTCCCGGGTCGGCCGGGTCCCAGGTCGACCCGCCGGCCAGGTTTTAAAACACTGAACACGAAGCTTGCTCTTGGTTTTGCGACCTGTGACCTATCACAAACCAACTCCGTATTTTTACAGTTACAGAACAGTGCTACATCCAATCTAGTCTTGATGTTGTCCTTTGTCTTCCCCTTCACATCCATGATAGTGTTGAAAATGTTCTTAAACACGTTCTTTTCAATGTGCATAAAGTCAAGGTTATAGCGGAGAAGATTGGTCTTCCAATAAGAAAGCTTCTAAAAGATACTTCGCTTCACCCAGTTATGGGTCAAACCAAAACTAGAAAACTTCTGCTTATCTGATTGGAGACCAAACACAATGTCACCGTACTCTGACACAACATCAAGCAATTCTTCACCGGAAAGACGCGGGGGCGCAACATCCTTTTCAATTCTGCCAACAAAGAAATCCTTTCTGTTCTTTCTGTACCTGTGATTCGGTGGCAAGAAATGACGGTAACAGTCAAAAAAAGAAGTTTTACCCCCGTTTGTTAGCGTAAATGCCTTGTTGTTCTCCATACAATATGAACATGCTAGCTTTCCATGCGTGCTCCAACCAGAATCCATTCCATAAGCTGGAAAATCATTGATAGTCCACATCAAAGCCGCTCTCATAACAAAATTTTGTTTCCTCGAGATGTCATAAGTCAAAGCTTCAGAGGACCACAACTGTGCCAACTCATCAATTAACGGACGAAGACAAACATCTATATTCCGCCCCAGACTGCTCGGACCTAGTATGACCATAGATAAAACATGAACTTCGGCCTCATACACATCCTAGTGGCAAGTTATAAACCGTCAGTATGACCGATCAACAAGAATAAGGAGCAGCAAATGACTTGAATGGGTTGAATCCGTCTGTACATAACCTAAGACACACGTTCCTTGATTTAGCTGAAAAGTGAAGATGCACACTGTTAAAGTGTTTCTAGGCTTCACCGTCAGAAGGATGCACCATCACTCCATCAACCGCATGATGTAATTGGTGCCATGTCATGTGCTCAGCAGTCCTTGGTGACATGAATAACCTCTGCAGTTTAGGTGTGATTGAGAAGTATCTAAGTTTTTTATATGCCACGAGATTCTTCCCTCTACCAGTTCTGGGTTTGTAACGGGAATACCCACATGTCATGCACTCGGTCAGCTCAGCATTTTCAAGGTAGAATAACATGTAGAAGTTAGGGCACATGTCAATTTTCTAGTATCCTAAACTGAGGGGTTTCATCATGGACTTGGTAGCATAGAAGTTCTCTTTCAGCTTGTTCCCTTCATATAAAATGCTTCTCGCCCATTCAATAATCTTGTCAAAACCAGCCTCACTCAACCCGTGTTCTAACTTGATGGTGAACACCTGTGCTACGACCGATAATTTATTGTGGTTCATGCAGCCATCCCATAATGGTTCGTCAAAATCTTTCAACACATCAAAAAAATCTTGATGCATCTGCATTCGGTTCTTCTTCTACGATTGGACATTCACTAACATTACCTTCACTCATTCTCAATGCATCCATAACCATAACTATATTCCTGTAAGGATTACTATTCTCATTTCCAACTTTATGCATGTTGCTAGCACTAGAAGTTGACCCAATCACCCTTTCTATCATGCTCTTATTAGGAACAAATAGTTCTCCGTGTGCATACCAACATAAGTAATCCTCCATGAACCCTTTGGTTAGAAGATGCATCGTTACAACATCTTGATGCAGAAACTTTAAATTTTTACACTTCCTACATGGACACCTAATACCGTTATCAATAAAATTCCTCGGGATATGCGAAATTAATAAAACCCTGAACATCGTTACAATAATTCATCCTCCGCAATCCTTGGGGTGAGTTCCAATACATCCCTAAACGATCATTTATGACTTCTATTGAACCTCTATAAAACATTAATGGTTTTCCTTGACATTATCCAACAAACTAAAAAAACACTTATGTTAAATATTCATTATCAATTATCAACTATCAACGTTCATACATACAAATTTATACATATCTAAATTTACAGAAATCACAACTTTGCAATAGAATTGATAACAATTAAAACAGACCCGTTAAACAAGTTATTATTTATTTCATCACAACACATCTAATTCAGTGTAATTGAAACAAAATTTCAACAATTTACAAACAAATATAATTTGATAAAATCTAAAACAAACTATAACAACTACAAAATTATACATTCATACTACAAGTTTCTTTTACAAATAACAATCAAACAAGTACATACATTAACAAAATACATATACTAAAAAAAAATTCACATTTAAATGTTAAAACTAAAAAGGATAGATTTACTTACAAAAAATGATAAAATCCACAAGAACGGATGTTGTGACCACGTACAAAAGTATAGAAACTTGAGTGCTTGTGTTGAGAATAGGGGAGAGTTGGGATGGGTGGTTGGCTGCAGTTTGGGAGGGGAGATGTGGGATGGGGAAGAAGAAGGATAAATAGAGGAAAAGAGTGTCGATAGAGTGGGTATATAATGGCTTTTACTGATGAAATCACTGAGGGACACGTTCCGTCAGTATACCTGTCAGTGATTCTGCCAGTGAAAGTGCCACGTCACTGTACGGCTATCCCGGTTTGAATCCCTCAATAATTCCGTCGGTAAAATCAGCTGAAAAAATCCACGACATCACACCGTTGTAACTTTCCAAAAAAACTGTATCGTCCATCGGCGATACGGTCGGTATATACCGACAGAATACGTCTGTTGGTATATACCGACCGTATCGCTGATGGATGTACTCTGTCAGTATATACCGACCGTATTTTGAGACAGAATTATGTCCGTCGGTAAAAAGTTTTGACGAAAAAATTCTGTCGGTAATTTCGTTGGTTTTCTCCGATTTTCTGGTAGTGTATCTTTAATTAAAATGAATTTCTGAAATGCAATAACTTAATTATAAAACTATTTTTATTCAAAGATTAAAATGAATTATAAGAAATAACTTCCAAATGTGAACCTATTTGCAAGAGAAATTTAAATAAAGGAATAGAAATAAATTTTACAAAACTTTCATAGACTAAAGTGAGATTTGGTGAGGAACTAAATTCTCTTGTAATAACTCTTTGGTCTATAAGTATTTTTAGACGAATCTATAACCAAACCCAAATCTAAAGTTTGGATAATTTTTAATATGAATCAATTAAAGAATATCGACAATTTTTGCCACATTTAACTTTAGATCCAAGTAAAAATTGAGAAAAAATCTCCAAGACTTGGAATCTTTTACAGTACCACTAGATACTGACGTTTATGCTTTATCTCTTCTTCTCTTTTCTTAACAATTAATTTATTTTTTTCTGTTGAATTTTTATAAAATTTTGAGTTTAATTTTGTTAAAATTAATTAATTTACAAAAGATATGCTTTTCAGAATTTGGCTAAACAACCGGTGCTATTAGGAATCGTAGTTAATTTGAGTTATGTATTATTTAGACTATGCTATTTACTAAATATCTTTTTAATCTATGTGATTCTCTCAAAAACTTTATCTACCTATTATATGGGGTTGTTAATTTTTATTTTATTTTTTAAATTCACTTAGATATTTTTGTTTTTTAGGTAGCTTTTATAGTTGTAATTTGAAAAAAAAAAGTTTTAAAAAAGTATTTTTAGTTGTAGTTAGTTGGATTTAGATACGTGTATGGTAAAAATTGTGATTGAAGTTTATGTGTAGTAAAAAATATGTATAAAATATTTGGAGAAAATAACCACCCCGTTTGTTTTTGTGTTTAAAAAACGTATTTGAAAAAATTTGAATTTTTTTTCTTTACTTCAAATTAATAATTTTTTGGTATTTTCAGATCATTTTGATAGGCTAATGTCAAAAATAATTTTTTAAAAATAAAAAAATTATTTTAATGCATTTCAGAGTGAAAAGCATTTTGAAAAACAAACACAGTCATACTCTCAAACACCCCACGGGAATATTTACGAATTTAATTAAAAAACATGCAAAAACTGTTGCACAAAAGCTGTGTTTCGAACTTAAGGTGTGTTTATGAATGCAGTGTAAGCCGTGTTTCTAAATATTAAATATTTTGAATTTTTTTTTAAATAAAAACAAAGTTTATGTTTTCAGATCGTTTTGATGTGCTGATATGAAAAATAATTTTTAAAAAATAAAAAAATTATTTTAATATATTTCTAAAAAAAAAACTCTTTAATATGAAATAAGCTTTTAACTTTTTAATGGATAGGGCAGCATAAAACACAATTTTCTTTATTACCAAACATAGTGCTATGTTTTTTTTCTCCATTAATATATTAAAGACTGAAATTAAAGACGGCGAAATCTCTCACTTCAAAAAAATTCTGTATAAACGGGTCGGCTGTTAAGTAAAACATCATATCCCCATAAAGTGGGACCGTTCTATTTTTCAATGTTGATTAGTCCTATTTGAAGGATTTAAAAAAAATAAAATAGTTCATAAATATCTGTTTGTTTCCATGAAATTACTTAGATTAATTTTAAAATCTGAAGACTCAAGTTTCTTTTAATTATAATGTTGTATTTGATTAAGTCATGAAAACAAAGGTAAGAGAAAAATACGAAGAAGAAGAGTAAAAATATAAAATAAATTTACTTTTGA
>Ga0325403_1003246_pt1 | contig 14779 bp, 7 predicted proteins | sample PopdelMetagenome_19_FD_205665 | JGI IMG/M metagenome (GOLD analysis project Ga0325403, IMG submission 205665) | Populus deltoides microbial communities from Bellville, Georgia, United States - Xylem-PdKOR-R4 | ecosystem: Host-associated > Plants > Phyllosphere > Stem > Wood/Secondary xylem...
TAGATTTTTTTAGATATATATATATATATATATATATATATATATATATATATATATATATATGTGTGTGTGTGTGTGTGCGCGCGCGCGCGCGCGTGAAAAGAAACATATGAGATATGAGTATTTAATTTTAAATATTTCTCTAGGGAAAAGTATTTTTTACATAAAAATAAGTAATTCTAAAGGACTTAAAATTGGGTTATGACATTAATGTTCATTGAGTTGACACTGTTGATGAACATAAGTTTACAAATAAGTTATTTTATTTATTTATTATTCCTTGAAATTTTGAGAAGCAAAGAATTGCTACTCGTTCTTCTATTGAAGCCGAATACAACGTTTTAGCTTATGGCACTATTAAAGTTTTATATACTCTCCTTGAACTATGACTTTTCTCTGTTTCTATAGCTATATTATGGTGTGATAATTAATGTGTCACCTATATATTTGTGAATTCTATTTTTTATACTCGTACTAAGTATATTGAAGTTCACCATCATTTTGTTCGTGATAAAGTTGCTAAGAAGGAGCTCCAAGTTTGATTTATTTCTTCTACAAATCAACTAGCTAATGTTCTTACTAAACTTATTCCTCATGTGACCTTTGCTCATCTTCGATCCAAGTTTCATGTGAAGTCTCCATCTTCAGCTTGACAGGGTTTATTATGGGAATTACATTTCATATATACTAGGGCTAAGCATTTTTGGTCCGGTTTGGTCCGGTTTTGGACCAAAATAAATAACCAAACTGAATTTATTTTTTTTAAGTTTTTGAACCGAACCGAACCAAAAACCGATTCAAACCTTTTAATTTCGGTTCGGTTTGGTTCGGTTTTTTTCCCTTCCAAACTGGTTCAAACTGAAATTATGATGCTCGAGCTAATTTCAGATTCAATCCACTCCTTCTCCAAGAAATGTTACAAGGCCTACCAATTGCAAACAAATAGAAAGCAATTCCCAACATCATGCATGCACCCAAATCTCATCCTATTGAGGTCACCAAAGATCAGATCGAGTCCATGATTACTGGATTCAACCAGAAGCATTTTCAAAAGCAATTACCAAACATCACCGCAAGGAAAGAATTAAACAGAAGCATGATCTGAGAGATGAACCTACTAAAACTGTCAAGCACCACAAAGTCACAACATTTGGGCCAAGAACATGCAGATCTGAGAGATGAGAGACAGAGATAGAGAGCATGGAAGAGAAGAAGACAGATTTGACTCAAATCATTTGAAATATGAGAGACAGAGATAAAGAGCATGGAAGAGAAGAAGACATATTTGACTCAAATCATTTGAGAGATTAGAGATAGAGAATAGGGAGAGGGGGGCAGCTGATGGAGCATGCAGCTTAAGCAAAGGAGCATGGAGCAGGAGCTTAACAACTAACAAGTAACAATCATGGAGCTTAGCATAAAGAAAAATCAGAAAGGAGAGATGAGGGGGAGATGCAGAGAGCAAAGGGAAGGAGGGATATGTAGAGAGCCAATAGCAAAGGGAGAGGGGGCGGCTGAATATAGGTTAAGGGTTAGAAAACTTTCTATTTATACTTGCTTTTTTTTTAGTGGTGGCCTTTCGGTTCGGTTCGATTCAATCGATTTCAGACTTTGGAAACCAAAACCGAACCGAACCGGAACTTTTTTGTGATTTTTTAATCGGTTAATTCGGTTTTTTTTCAGTTCGGTTTTTTCAGTTTTATCGGTTTATCGGTTTTTTTGCTCACCCCTAATATATACATAGCTTGTATAGTTTTGTGATCTTTTATAGTGTATTGCACCCTTGCACTCTTGTTATTATACACAACCCTAACTATATAAATATAAAAGATGGCTACTAACGTTGGTTAAGCCATCAATTATTCAAAAAAAACATATTTCTCATCTTCTTCAACTATAAAAATCATATTTTATGTTTTTCCATTCATATCTCAGTTCCAATATTGCAAAGAGATTAACAATATTTGAGCTTTTAAAGGCAATTTTTTCCTCAAGATTAATGGTATTGTTACATGTGTGCGAAAGACGAGTAATGGTCGTTGGAGTTGCCACCTGGTTGTTTGGTTCAAAGTCGTTAGGAAAACCCGGGTGTTTAGTCTTATCAAAGATTCAACGGTAAGGGACTGTTTGTGGCTAGGAAAAGTATTAGCACCCCTAGTGCACCATATCTAAGGTAAGTTGTTTTGTGGTTTGATATGGTTTAGAGGTTTTGATGGTTTTATGTTTAGTGGTCTATTTGTAGTTTAGGATTTGAGATTTACTCATATGAATAAATGGCGTTTAAGAATTTGTTATTGACTTATGTACCCAAATAAATTCTTAGGAAAAGGTTCTTCGTAATTTGTGTATTACGGTGAAAATACTCTCAACTAAATTTGGTGAATATTTAGAACAACTCTGAGAATTTTCTAGTCAAACCCTGATATTTCAAATACCAGCCTCACTTATAGGTCCAACGTTTTATACTAGAATTTAATCATTAATTCTCATGAATTAAAAAAATAATGATTTATTAAAATATTGGTCAAATTCTCATGGATTTAATAAATTGATTATTAAATCCTAAAATGCATGCCAAAACATATATATATTTTTTGTTTTTGTATGAAAATATTAAATGATATGATTTTATATATATTTTTGAGAGATTTAGTCATATGGAACACATAAAAAAAAATTATTTCTAGGTTTCTTGAAATAAAACTACCCTTAAAAGTTAAAAGAAGTTTTCCAAGCACATCCTTAAATCCAAAAAAAAACAAAACATAAAGGCAAAATCTGATTTTTTTTATTTTTATTTTTTTCTTTATCTTTTCTTTTTTATCTTTATTATTTATTATTTTTATTTCAGTTGGGTCAACCCGAACGGGTTGATCTTGTCAGAAGGACCCGATCGGGTTGAAACGGCTAGGTTGACTCGATTGGGCTGACCCGACCGAGTCGACACAGAAACAAACCCACAAAAAAACCAAAACCAAAAACAGATCAAAAGTTGCAAATACATAAAAACTTTAAGAATTTTCAATCAAAACGGATCAAAGCATAAAAACCAAAACAAAACAGAAGGACGTTCTTCATCCCTTCACGAAACGTAATTCTCAATCCAGAGCAGATTTCAAACAATAGGAGGGATGGTTCTTTTCATGATCCTACACATATCATACGTGATTTTTGCCAAAATGAATTTTAGTTTGAAACCAAAACTCTATTATTAAAATCCATTAGAACCTATTATTGGTGCAAAAAACTCCTAGATTATTTATCAACGATGATGGGTGAACTTATATGAACTAGAATTTAAACAAAACAAGCTCTGAGACTAGGCAAGATTCAATGGATGAATCTACCTAAACCCAAGAAAACAAATCCAGAATGCCTAGAGAGACAAAATATGCCCAGAACGGCCTTTTTAGGCCTCTAAAGCATGTCCTCCTTATCCCCATATACCACACTATTGGTGGTGAACATGATTGTGGCCAAAGAAACAACAACACAACCCAAAAACTCAAAAAGTGCATTGATTTTCAATCCTAAAAGCTACCAACTCAAAACAGAAAGCAATCTTTAATAGAATGAGCTTCAAATCTAACCATTTTCACTTCAAAAGGTCAAATCAGATACCTAGAAGTAAGGGTTATCCTTACATTAACAGAAAGTGCCCCTCTTCTTTGTTGCCACCTTTGGCATTTATTAAATCAAGGTTCCATGTAATATAATGGCAGAAAAACAATCAACAACATATCAAGGCATTCAAAACTTCATATTGAACGTAAGAAAATGATTCATCAGGTCTTATGGACTCCACTTTCAAGGTTTGAATGTGTATACCTTCTTAGCTAGGAAACTCTGAACACTACCAGAAATCCATGAATATAAACGGAATCATTGACAGATTTTTTTCGTCGGTATTTTGGGGTAATCTTTATCGACCGAATTTTTTCATCACTAACTTCATCAGTATTTACCGACAGAAATATTTCATCGGTATATACCGAGGGAATCCCAGTCACAATACAAGAAATTAAAAAAAAACAAATAGCATGATTATGTGTAAGTATTTACGGATGTTGTTACCAATGGAATTACAATTGGATTCAAACAAGAAAACTCGTATAGTGATGTGTCAGTTATACCAACAGAATTGTCGATGGATTGACAAACATCAAAATTCCATCGGTAAATCAATCTGTAATAGGTAATAAATGACTTGGTCATCGATTCTCCCCTCCCCTCCCTTATTTCTCATTCTTCCTTAAAAAACCTCTTTATAACAAAACAAACAGCCCCTTCATCCCCCCTTCATCTCAACATAACTCATCATTTCTCAACTTTTTCAGTCAGAACAACACTCTATTTGACAATATCTGTGTTCTAATTGAAATTTTATTATGGATTTTCATTTTAAGTAATCTACCATTTTTTTAATTTGAACACAATTTTAAAATGTTAATTTTTTTATTGCATATTTTTATAGTAGTTGTATTTTATTTGAGTGTTTACTTGTTTTATTATTTTTTTCTCAAACAAACTTGTTGTATGGATTTATGATTTTGTACATGTTATGGTTTGTTTTAGATTTTATAAAATTGTATTTGTTTGTAAATTTTTGAAATTTGTGTCAAATTACCAACTTAGGTGTGTTGTGATGAAATAAATAATAGCTTGTTTAACGAGTCTGTTTTATATTTTGTCAATTTTATTGTCGAGTTGTAATTTTTGTAAATGTGTACAAATTTATATGTGTGTAGATAATTGATAATGAATTAAGAGAAGTATTAAAATAGGTTGGATAATCTTGAGCTAAACCAATATTTTTGCAAATTTATTTAGTTAAAGTAGTTAATTAATACTTATTGTCATCATTATTTGATATAGGTTTAATAGAAGTCATGGATAATTATTCATGGATGTATCAAGATTCACCTCAAGGATTGTTGATGATGGATTATTGTAATGGGGTTTAGGGTTTTATTAATTACACAACATCTAATCCAAGAAATATTAGTGGAGGCGGTATTAGGTGTCCATGCAAGAGGTGTAAAAATAAAAAGTTTTCCGGATTTAGATGTTGTAACGATGCATCTTCTACACAAAGAGTTCATAGAGGAATACATGTGTTGGTCTGCACATGAAGAACCATTTGTTCCTCATGAAACCATGGTGAAAGGATGGTTAGGTCAACTTTTAGTGCTAGCAACGTGTATGGAGTTGTAAATGACAATAGTAATCCTTATAGGACTATGATTATGGATGCGATGAGAATGAATCAGAGTCATGCCGGTCAATGTTCAATCATAGATGAAGAATCTAACACAAACGTGACCGGGTTTTTTGATTTTTTGAAAGATTCTAATGAACCATTATGGGATAGTTGCATAAATCATAGTAAATTATCAGTCGTTGCACAGGTGTTTACCATCAAGTCGGATTATGGGTTGAGTAAGGCCGGTTATGACAGAATTATCAAATGGACGAAAAGCATTTACCTGAAGGGAATAGACTGAAAGAGAACTTTTATACTACTAAGTCCATGATGAAACCCCTCGATCTAAGATACTAAAAAATTGACATGTGTACAAACTTCTGCATGATGTTGAGTTCACCGAGTATAGGACATGTGGGCATTCCTATTATAAACCTAAAACTAGCATGGAAAAACTCTTGTAGCACAAAAAAACTTAGATACTTCCTAATCACACCTAGACTACCTAGGTTATTCAGGTCACCAAAGACTACTGAGCACATGACATGACACCAAACATATGATGCGGTGGATGGAGTGATGGTGCATCCTTCCGACAGTGATGCATGGAAACACTTTAACAGTGTGCATCCTCACTTTTCAGCTGAATCAATGAACGTACATCTTAGGTTGGATTCAATCCATTAGGGTCATTTGTTGCTCCTTATTCTTGTTGTCCGATTATACTCACAATTTATAATTTGCCAACGGGGATATGTATGAGGCCAGATGATTAGTACTTAAATGTACATTTTTATCAAGGTTTTATATCATCATTTTGCACTTGAAGTATTAATAACTCCTTAACTAGAGCATGTTTTATAATAACAAGTCTGATAATATAAGATACCTTTAATTTATGGTAAATGTTTATTTAAATGCAGGCCTATCACATAAATCAAAGGATTGATTGATGAGTTTAACTACTGAAATTGAGAAGACAAAGAGAGGGCTAAGCTTAGAAAAGAGATGCTGGTTGAATTCAAATTGGAACACCATTCAGTTATTGGATCATAACTAGAGTTATATAACTTGGATTTAGGTATGGTTTATATGGATAGAAAGTTAAGACATATGCCTAAAACTTTCATGAAGAGTCCAAGATTCAAAATGACCTTTTTCAAGTTCAAATTATAGCAACAACAGAGAAGTCAGAATATGTCCTGCGGCCCATACATTGTTTAGTGTTCAATCCATATCTTGAGTTCTAGAAGTCCAAATGATCTCATTCTTGTTCTTGCTCTCTTTTTTATATTTTTGTAACGCTTAAGTTTTTCTTTCATTAATCTATTATTTATGCCTTTCATTTCCTTTACTATATTTATATAATCATGTTCTCCTCTTGTTTATTTATGTTTCTCTTCTTCATAATGTTCAGCTAAGTTTATTATGTCAAGGTGAAAAGGTTACACTAATGGTGCAAGAATAAGTATAGTATAAACTCAACATGGACTTTAATGTTTGATACTAATATGTTTTGTATTTATTATCTTACTCACTCTTAATACCTTACTTGTTAAATGGTTAATCTAGATTTGTGTTGAACAACCCTTGGTACAACAAATACTTGGCACTTTCATAGCCCAACTGTATGGTATAACCGACACCTGTGCTATGAAAGGAACTTGATTTGTTTTTAACATAAGTTATCACCATGAATACTTGACCACATTTACAAGTATTGGCATTACTCAAATAAGATAATTAATATAATCATGTTAATAATAATCCAATTGGAACCTCCTTTGTGTGTGGTTTCCAGTTGAGTAATAAAAAAGTTTATATTATACTTATTTGAAATACTATTAGTGGATCCTCTAACCTTGACATTTGTTTTATATTTGTTTAAATCCTTACATCAATATCACATCTCAAAGCTCTCCTCAACTCCTTTTCTGTTATTATCTATTTCTTTATTTGTAGTTTATACAGTTAACCTCCATGTGGATCGACCCCGGTCTTGCTGGGTTATTTATTACTTCAACACTCCTACACTTGGGAGAAGACATCAACTCTTTGATCGTGTCACCGGAGTTCATGTTTTTATCTACGATCATACCCAATCCTAATAGTCCTAACCGGAATATAGATTTTTTCTTCAACCGTATTGAAATCCAAACCCAGGGGTCACGTCGAGGTTGTTCAGGATGAGAATGATGACTCAAATATGGGAGATGATGTCTTTCAAGTTAGTGAGTTAGTTGAACTTTATCGAGTTACTCCATCTATTGATTTAGAAAAAAATTAAAATTTTTACATCTTCGATAATATTTTTGTTGTTATTAACGCTAAGGAGTTGAATGTTGTTCCGAGCTCCAGCGGACAAGCACAAGTCGATGAAGATGATGATAGTAATAATATCTACGTAGAAGATTACGATGGAGCTACCAATGAGTCAATTGAAGAAGAAGAAGAAGAAGAAGAAGAAGACAATTCTAAATAACTATTAAAACATGAAAGTGTAATGCTATAAACTATAATGTAGTAGTTATTGATGAAATTCTCAACAAATAAGTATTTATTTTAATATTGTTATGTGAACTTGTGTTATTGTATTGTGTGTACAACTTTCAATTGAAGTATTTGCAAGATGGATAGATTGGGAATACGTATACAATCTGGTGTCATTTACTATGCACAACACTGATCAAAATACCGACAGTTCATGTCTCTCGATGTATTCTAGAGTCAAAGGGAATTGTTTCCCTTCTCCTAGCACTATTCACTGTGCAAAACACTAATGGAAATACTGACAATTCATGTTCATCGATGTATTCTAAAGGTGAAGGGAATTGTTCCCCTTCCCCTGGCACTGTTCACTGTGCATAACACTGATAGAAATACCGACGGACTAAAACCATTAATGTATTCCAGAGGCGAAGGAAACTATTCTCATCCCCTTGGCATTGTTCACTATGCACAACAATGATGGAAATACCGATGGACTAAAAACCGTCGGTGTATTCTAGAGGCGAAAGGAATTGTTCCCCTTCTCATGTTGGTGATGACAATTAAAGTTCACTGAATAAGTGGTAGGTTTCCCGAGGGAATTACCGACGAACTGCAAATTCCAACACGCTAGTAATTAATGCATCTTTGATTTTGTATTATTTACAGTTTTACTTACAAAATCATGGACGAACCTCAAAAAATCTGGAGGGTTTTTTGAAATTTTTAGTGCAAAATGAAAATTTCAAGGTGAAGTTACCGAGGGAATCACCGATGGAATAATTTAAAATAATAATATTTAATAGTTCGTCGGTGATCCCCTCAGTAAAACGTAGTATAAAACCCAACAAAGGCACCAGAACTTCATTTTTTTCTCTCAATCTCATAATCGCTCTTACTCTCTCAAATCCTCTCCTCAACTTTGTAATAAACGTAGTAGAAATTAAATTTTTCTCTCTCAACACAATTAACAGGTATATGTGGTGAATCTTTTGACATATTTTCTTCTTATTCTTCTTCTTTTCTTCAGTTTATTAACAATGTATTTTTTTTATTTTTTGTACACGTAGATAAACTATGAAAGTAAGCATGCCTTTAAGGTAAGAATTTTTCATTCCTAAAGCCTATATTTGTTTTTGTATTACTTTTGTTTTCTCTATTTTTTTGTTTACATTGCAATTATGTTTTATTGTTTTGATTTATTTTAATTGTCGATTAAATATATAGGATTAAATTTAATTATAAAAAATTCTTATCAATTTAGGATTAAAAACATTATCATGTTGAAAATGAGATGAAATTGAATAATCTAAAATTGTTGGTAGAAATAAAATAAAATCTGTTTGTGGCATATATGTTGTATATTTCATTTTGGGTAGTTTCTAGTATAAGGGAGGTGCTGCAGAATTTTTTTAAAATAAATTAAAATTGATTATGCAAATATTCATCAAATATGTGTAGATGTATAGGGTAAAATCAACTGCACGTCATGAGCACATAATCATAGCTAGTTCTTCTAGTAGTCATGATGATAACAACGTGTCATTAGGTGCCGACTACGAAAAGGAACCTACGTTGACTCACGACGCTGCCTCTTCAAGTGCGATTCCACAATGTAGAGGTGATGTCCCTTCACAGCAGGATCCATACACCCGCAAGTGCAAAGTGCATTGAAAGGACGATCTTTCAATATAAGTTTCTTTTGTTTTGAGTTGGTTTGTGTTTAATAATTTATGAACAAATAATATTTCATTAAATTTATTGATTTTCAAGTTCACAAAAATTAAGGATGCCCAAATAATAACATCGGCATATAAATCATCGATGAAAACTCTATTGTTTAAATAGAGCCAGGTTTCCAAACATCCTAATTGGAAACCTCATGTCGATATATGGTTTACAAGATTTAAGGTTAGTGTTAACTTGAAATTTTAACTATTTTTATGTTAATTCCTTTACTTTATTGAAATTATTGATTTATTTTTTATAAATTTTCAATGCAAGGCTAAATTTGTGTGGGATGGAGCAAATGATATTATTGTGAGAAGGGTTTGAAAGAATCACGCTGCAACTAGGTAACATCGAAAAAAATATGATAATTTTCTTTAATTTAAATATTAAAATTTCATTTGTCATTAACTCATATAGAATAAGTTTGTATCATATAGGTTGCATGATTTTTTATATGAGGCGCAAAAGAAATCTAAAAACTATGCTAGAGAAAACGCTCTACCAGGCTGGAATGACATGACAATTTGGAAGAATTTCAAACCGTCATACATCCTGGAGAATATATGGGCAAAATATATTCAGCACGTGATGTCCAAGAGTTTCACACGATGCTCACAGTCTAGTGTCGGGAACCAGAGCCGGTAAATTCATGGTTCAATTACCACATACACCAGCATTCTGTTCGTTTTGCATGTGAAACAGATGGTAAAATTAATTTTAATCACATCTATCTTTAATTTATTTATTTTTATTTATAAATATATTTAACTGACAACATTTTTTTTTAATAGGCTACAACACTTGAACATGATGAGCTTTTTGTGGAGACGCAAGTGCAGAGTGAAGACCGCCAAAAAAGAGTGCAATAGTTCGCCGACAACCGCGCTCAACACTTTGTGGTATGCTCATTCAACCATTTTTTTTTGTAAGTTATTATTTTCTTGAATTGAATTTGATGATTTCATTTTTTATTTACAGGAAACATATAACAACCAGTTGAGGGAGAGATACGGGGATGATCCTACGACCCACCTAGATTTCAATCTAGATATATGGATGGAGGCAGAATCGCCTGGTGGACTCGATAGAAATTAGATGTACGGACTCTGCAATACTACGACCGAGAACTTACAGATGGCTCATAATTTCTCAACTGTTAGGAACTCACAATCAATATCGAGCACCCAGTCTCAGGAGTTCGCAACCTTGCAAGAACATATAGCCAATCTCAATGAAAAATATGAACAACTCTTTGCGGATTATGAAGAACTACGTTGAATGGTCATGGATATGAGATCACAGATGGGTTATACATAGACACCCCCTTTTTGGCCCTATAATCCCGGGAACGACCAGCCTCCTCCTCCTCCTCCAGCGTCGCCTTTGCTCTAGTTTAATTTTATTTGAACATGTAAATTTGTAATGAATATTTGGCTTTTATATTAAAATAATTTATTTTTACATACTTGAAGTTTATACAATTTTATTTTCTTTTAATTATTTTCTTTTTTTATTCAATTGATGTTTTAAAAAAATATAATTTTTAATTATTACGGATGGAGTTACCGACGGACTCCATCTATCGATATATTCCAGATAGTTGGAAAAAATTGATTGCATATGCCACTTCAACTGTTACATCACTGATGGAATTATTTCATCGGTATATTCCAATGGGTAATTTTTTTCTTTGGCACGCATTTTTCGTCTGTAAAATCATTAGGTTTTTTTTTTACCGATAAAAAAGCCAACAGAAAAGAAATTGCCGATGAGAGGTTTACCGATGAACATTTTCCATTCGTGAATCAATTGATAAAATATGCGCCAACAAAATGGTAGAGTAAATATCAACAGAATATTCCATCAGTAAAACTGTTAAATGTAGTAGTGGAATTTGAATCAATTCTTGGTATTGCATGCCTTTCTTCTTGTTTTCAGACCTCCCTAGACAAAGTTGAAGCTTCCAAATCCTTCTGGATAGGATCCTTGCACCTTAACCTGAGTTTCTTTCTTCTTCTCTCTTTTGTTCTTTTCTTTCCCCTCTTTCCTTTTGTTTTTCTTTCTCCCCCCCTGTTGTGTTCTTCGCCCCTTCTTTTATAGGTGGATTTAGGTCTTCTAGATGGGTTTATTAAGGTTCTAACATGCTAAAACCTAGCTAGTATTGCCATGGAGCTACTGGTTTTAGGTGTGGGTGGTTTTGTAAGGAGCTTGGGAACCAAGGTAAGGTGTTTTCTGCTTTTGGATCCAAAGAGAAGGGTTTAAAACCCTTGATGTAAATCTTCTGGAAGCTTCTAAATGGGAGCAAACAAAAAAGTTATGTTCTTCTGCAAACGAGTGTTCCTATCAAGGTTGACTAGGTTGGCCACTTTCATGGCTTCGTCGAAGCAACTCTGATGTCAATGTCGCCTGAGACCACTTGGACTTGGTAGAGGGGGTGCATGTCTTTCGATTAGACTCATTCTTGCTTGATTTAGAGGTTTGTAGCTCTACATTCAAACATTTGAAAGTGCTCACTCAAACAGCTTGATGACTGAAACTATAATTGTAGCTGACTAGGGACAAAATGTTATGAAGATTAATGAAGAAAATAGGACGTAAACATTTGATTTTAAAGACATATGGTTGTAAAGAGGGTGTTTCTCAATTGAATGGTGATGATTGCAACCTTTGGGGTGGTTGGAAACGTCACATTCAGTTATTTGAAAAGTGCCCCCTGGATCAGCCAAAAAACTAAAGAAGAAGAAGTACAGTACCTTGAATGACATTGTTTTGATTAATTCCTATAGATTAGGGTTTTCTTTGATTTGGGATTTGTCAATTTTTAATTTGATCCCTATTCTTCTGATTTCGTTCTATTTTACCCTTAATTTTCCTTTCTTTCTAATTTTGTGTAACTGCGTTCCTGTCAAATTCACTTGTCACCCCTAATTTTGAGTGCCTTTTACAAGTTGGTCATTGGTGTCTGATTTTTTCAATTATATCCCTAAATGACCATTAAACTTTTAATTTTTTTATTTGACTCCTGATTCCAGTCCCTAAAGTCACGCGTGTTTTGCAAGTTGATCCATGGTTCATAGAAAGTTCAATTAAGCCTCTATTTGCTTATCAGACTTTGATTTTTATGCAGTTAAACCCTTGATTTGGCTAATATAAACTTTTCAAGCTTCTAATTGAGTCCTTAAACTTCAATTGTTTCAATTGATATCAAAATTGATTTTTAAAAGTTGATTTTCCTTGTGATTAAACTCTCAATTAAATAATTAAACCTTTTAAAATTCTAATTAAATCTTTAAACACTAAAAACAAATATTTTTACTAATGGGCTTTGTCACCTAACATCTTGGATTACTATTTTAGCCTACCAACTTCACTTGGCATTCTAGTCTTCAATCATTGGGCTCAAACATTTATTTTTAGATTTGTTTTAGGTGTATTTTCTTGTATTTATTATAATATTATAAAATAAGTAGTAACAAGTATTATTTCAAATTGAGGCTTGTATTATCAACTTCATCAATTTTGTACTTGAATTACCATTTTCTTAGCCAATATTTTCTCTCCGTTTGATTTTGCTATTATCATTAATCAAATATTTCTTTATAAAAAAAATTAATTTTTGATATTTTGAGCTAAAAGTTTTAATATATGCTAATAAAAATTCAATCTACTATTAAAAATAATTTCAGAAAAGAAGGTTAAGAATTTCTGTTTAATTTTTCTCAAACATTAAATACAAGAAAATTGAAAAATATAGAAAATAATTTGGAATCATCCAAGTCTTTTGAGACCCTACAAACTCATATAAATTTATATGCCTAGTCTTAAATATGATTCTCAAAATATTTACATAATATTTACATGGCCGAATATGCCATATCTAACCAAGTTTAAAATAGGTTAATTTTGGAAACCATTGTTGAAAAAAAATTTACAAGTGCACTAAAATTATCTATATAAATTCACAGGATCTCCTTGGAGATTCCCAAAAATAAAAGATAATTCCAGTTTATTATCTATTTTTTTATAATTTATTGTTCAAAGAAAATTAAAATATCAAACTTCTAAAAATTCTAGAATTATTTATGAAAGCGGATTGAGTTTTCATCAGCATTTATGAAAACTTTCAGTTGAAAATACCAAAATAAGAGTTTTTTAAAGGGGTCTTTGGTCAATATCAATGATCACATCAAATTGATAGTAGAGGTCTCAACATGCTCCGACCCCCATAGTTCAGTGGCAAAAAATCTCATTATACTAATATTTGAGATTATTTTTTTTTCAAAAATAAGAATAGATAAACCCTAAGATCATTATCAGAAAATTATTAAATGGTAATGGAATAATCGACAGAAAATATTTTATCCGTAATTTCCGATTAAAAGATGAACAAAAAATATCCGTTGGGCATTAGCAGTGTAATTACCGACAAAAATATTTCTTCAGTAAGCAATTAAATTATCTAATTGTGTTACATGCGCTTGCATACACCGCTTACAAATAAACATACAAAGCGCCCATGATGACTAGAACAATTGACAGGACTCGCTTGTCTTCCACATAGTTAACTTGCTGGCATCTGAGATTAGCCCGGTAAAAGGATGACAGATTTATGCATGACCTAGACCTGCCATACAAATTTTTTGCAAGACAACAACCAATCAGGGCCACACTTCAGTGCAGCAATCCAAATAACACACAACATATTATAAGAAAATAACCTACCACTTGAAGCCCTAAGTTCAGATTTTACCAACAATCCAGAAAAAGCCTCCAATGGTGTCTGAGCTTACAAACATCCATCAAAAGTGATATGTAACCTACCCTTCAAGTTCCACTGGACAATAATTTCCTTGTGCCGAATTATCACAGTTGGGATAAAGACAATTATGAAAAAAATATATATATACTTGACATGCATGAGGTTAAAAAGTCCACTACATATAGCAGTTAAAACTCACCTTCAGTGTACAAGAAAGAGTTCATATTTCATGTGCACCTCCACCTCCAAAATTACCTGGACAGGACAAGACACGGCACCACAGCACAGCACAAGTCCATGAGATGACCCATCGAGAAATTCTCTTCCTTAGTTCTGCCTTCGTTCACGAAACTCATCACTATAGAAAAATCAGGTTTTGAGCTACAAAATACAATCAAACCAATAAAATTGCCAGATACAGCAACTTCTTTAAAGCATGCAAATAACTAGTAGGACCAACTGTACAATATAGGCAAGGGGACATTTGAACATCCAAGTACATAATTGGGGGGGGGGGGGGGGGGGGGGGGGGGCGAAGAAAAAAAAAAAAAAAAAAAAAAAAAAAAAAAAAAAAAAGAAAAATAATTTAAATTAAAAAA
>Ga0325403_1003247_pt1 | contig 14776 bp, 11 predicted proteins | sample PopdelMetagenome_19_FD_205665 | JGI IMG/M metagenome (GOLD analysis project Ga0325403, IMG submission 205665) | Populus deltoides microbial communities from Bellville, Georgia, United States - Xylem-PdKOR-R4 | ecosystem: Host-associated > Plants > Phyllosphere > Stem > Wood/Secondary xylem...
CATATAAATTTATAATTAAATTTTGATAAGGCCTTTAAATATAAGTTAGTATCTAAATTATTTTCATTTTAATCTAAATTAATAACTCTCTCTATTACAATTTTGCATGATCTTCTAGCAGGCTAGAATTTCATTTAATTAATTATATATGTTGATGTTTTGGATCTATTAATTTACTATCGTATTGCAACTTGAGTATAAGTTCAAGTGTTGGAATACCTTCTACTAAAACATAATATATGACATGGTTTGATTTGAAAGTGAGTTTGAAAATGTTTTTTTTATTAAAATTTATTTATTTTTCAAATAATTTTATTAATGTTTTTGGATTGTTTTGATCTGTTAAAATTAAAAATAATTTTTTTAAAATATTATTTTCAAGTTTTTTCAAGTAAAAAACACTTTAGAAAACAACCGCTACTAATCTCTCAAACTCTCAATACATATTTCTCAATTTTTATAGTTTAAAATGACGAAGAACGATCTTCTCAAGTTCCTTTTATTTTATTCCAAAGAGGCTTTTAGTTTATAGATTTTAAATATCCTCTTAGAAATGTGATGCTTGTATTTAGTTGGAAAAGACGTACGATTCTCCAAAATTTGAGATTCCTAAACTTACAGACTGCACACAAGAATGCTTAGCATCTCAAATTTCTTCTCCGACAAATTCTTGAGTGTCTCTTGATACAAAACGCTCCCTGAAAAACCCTTTAATGTCTCTTGAGAAAGCCTGCCATAATAAGCATCTATCAGCATCAAGTGTTCGACTTCTCCGCAACAAAAAACGAAGGCATTCATTAAAAGACGAATTTGGTTGATTGTTTCCAAGCAGCTATGACAGCAGACATTGCGTGCCATTAAAATTGACAGCAACAAGAATCAATGTCGACCCCCAGATAATCCCAACTACTAAAGAATGCTGAATGCCACGGTTTCACCTCATTCACTTCACCAGAGAAGAAAAAACTCTCCTACACCACTCACATGGACGAGGGAAGTAGAGTTTTGTCAATTTTGTACAGGTCAAAAAACAACGAGAATCAACACTCTGGTGTAGAAATATTGGTTTTCATACAACGTTTGTTACAGCGAAAGCATTGCAAAATCAAACACCTATTCAAGATTTTGGGGAGGAAATGGAAGACAGAAATTCTCTACAATGTTCTAGGTCAAAAATATTATCTTCAGTGAAAGCAAACCCCTACTTGTACGCCAAAACAAATAGATCACAGAGTGCAGTCATATGAATTGTGCTATGCGTCTATGTCTCCAAGGAAATTGGAGCAACGCTTGTGTAAGCAGCACCCTTGACTTTCTTACTTGAACTATCTTTAGATTTGTTTGATTTCCGTTTCTTTGAGGGAGCCTTCTCTTTCAACAATTCTGAAGTCAGCTCTTGCTCCTGATCAGCACCTTTCATTTCTGTTGCATTAGTATCTGGTTCAATGACTGACATTCCATGTAGGGTGTAGTCGAGCAAAAATGTGCTCCTCAAAAGTCTGTCTATCCTGCTTAAATGCCTTTGGGAATATGGGATAAGACCTTCAAGAAGTTCCCCGATGCCTTTTATCTGAACATGGATACCATCACACTGCTAAGGTGAACGTGCATATCTAGAGTTGACAAATTATATAAATGATGTTTGATTAATTTTATTTTTCTACAGAAGTAAACTAAGAGAATGAATTGCCGAACCCCATGAAATACCAGTAGAATTATCCCTTGCAGCAACCAGGAGTCATTAAAAAATTCACATCAACCACCTAATTATGTTCCCAAAAACAAAAATGTATATTCATGGATTTTGCACATGCAACAAGCATCAAGAGTATTATTACACACACAAACACAATAAACAAGCTTAGAGGGATCTATTATGAATTATTTATGCTAAGATAATTGCATGTAGTGAACGCTGAAGCAACAAATAATATTAACTAGACTTCAATATTTGGATTGTTCTGTATTCAAAATCTGGTGTATGAGTATCTACACAATGACTAAACTTGTAGTATCTAGAAGCCTGTGATATGAAGCATGCTATGAGCCATCTCTATGTTAAACTGAAACAGTTGACCCATGAGAGATTATTACAGAATCCAGTGAAATGCTTTTTATGCATGTGTTACCATGAACAACTGAAATAAGGATAAGTCAGACAATCACCTCAAGAATCTCTGTTGGAGGAAGGATGTTGAAAACTCCAAACAACACATATTGTGCAACATGACACAACTTTGGCTTTGTATTCCATTCACGAACATATTGAAAAAGTTGATGAATTTCTTCCTTGCCAAGAACATGGAGGGCTTTCTCTATCTGACTGCTACCTTCCTTCTTCCTGCAGGGTACTTGAATAAGCTAATGGGATAGCATACAGAAAACACATACAGGCACATATTTATTGATGTAATATCATTTCCAACCTGCAAAGTTCAGCAAACAACTCAAAAAGTTTATTAGGCCTGTGAAGTTCAAATGCTATTTGGATAGCTTTAATGTAGTCAGCATCTAACACAGCATTTTCCAATTCTTGACCTCTTAATACCCCTTCCTCCTGCACATACCCAACAAGTATCATTAATAAACTAAAAAAACAATTCAAATGATATGACATCATTCAGCACCATCCAACACAGTAACTACATTAGGCATTGTACGACCAAGATAATAAAACTTCACGACTTGTAAGGTTCCATAATTCATTCTAGTTTGCTAAGCACAACCAAAAATAGCACACCAACAGAGTTGAACATGTTTACTTCTTTTCGGAAAGCTTCCTCTTTATCTGAAGCAGTTGAATCATACCACAGATTAACAACAGCATCACCACCGCCAGTTGCAAACATTTCTGTCTTTTTTCCGATTGCCAAGGCCCAAACCTGCAAATCAAAATCTTACATTAGCAAAGGATGAGCACCACAAAATTAGTGAATGACTACAAAGCCTCTCAACTACATGAGCTGCTTGCACCAGAAAACAGAATTTTTCTGAGTATCTATCCAAAAAATTGTAAGAGGTAAATTTATAAAAGTATAGTTTGGGGAGAGAAAATTGTAAATTTAGTGCCTGTTCTTTGTCAAAATTTCTATTCCTATATTTCAAATTTTTTGTACATGAGTTCATGTACATTTAAAAATCAATCAATCAAGTACATTTACTACAAAAATAACCATGATGTGGCAATGGTCTAAACACTCTTGAGAAAGAGATCTAATCATGCAATAGCCGAATCAGCAACACCTTACCAGCCCCTGATGGGGTATTTGGATGCATACAGATTGTCAAGGACCAGGCACAAACGCAGCTTTTCCCATTGACCCATCTAACTCAGCCCACATCATTACTATTTTGTGTTAGTTTCAATAATCTAAAAGGATCATTCATCAGAGAAATGGTATCAAAGCCATAAGGAGCCTGAATAACTATTTGTCTATTTCTTTAATAAAGATCATCAAATTATAAGCATTACTTTCAGATGCATACTCTATCCTAAACTAACCCTGCTCCCCTCAAACTCTACCCAGGCCAAGGCAGACTGATTACAAGTCACAAGAGTACCCTTTTCATTCCTGTCCCCCCTCACTTTTACTTTTGAAAGCACTCAGGGAAGGATGCCGCATTGCAAAGTTGATCTTTCATGATTTCTAGTACAATGGTAAAACCTGACCTCCCATATTAATGATCATTTAGCACTGTTACTTGGACATACTTCTGCCTTCTATAGAAATCATACTGTATGAGAACAAATGAAATCTAGGTTAATGCAATAACTGATATCCTCTGTGACCCAACAAATTGATAATCATCCATGCAGCCATGCATAGAAGAAAGTAAACTTCTTGCCCACTTGCATGTGGATCATCAACTCAAGATCATATTTACAGTTGTGCTGCTGTAAGAGCCTAGAAAATTCTTCACTACAGTGTTTCAGTTGTTTTACACATCAGTATCCAGAATGATAAATGTAGAAAACGAGAACTTTAGTTAGAGACAACTGGTTCAGAAAGAAAAAATGATTCATCACCTTGTCCTCGTGTTGATCATATGTAGCAGTGCATTCATTTGTTTTGACTGTCCATAGCTTTACCAAACCATCAGCACCTAAAAATATTTATTCAAGTTGATTTAAAATAAGATCACAAACATTTAAAATTTAAAAGAAAAACTAAAGCAGCATAAACCGCATTACCGCAGGAAACAAATTGACTTCCACGAGTAAGAAATGATGCTCTTAAAACACTTGATGTGTGCCCTTCAAATGTTTTCAAGCATGACCCATCAGCTATAGCCCACATCTTTATTGTTTTATCACCAGATGCTGTTATAACACATTGATCAACTGGAGAAAACTCTACTGACCATATTCCTCTTTTATGCCCTTTAAGTACAACTACAGATACCAGATCTGGCAGCCTCCACACACAAGCAGTCCGGTCCTGAACAAAAAAATCAGGATTAAACAATTAATGACAGATAATTTATAGAAACTACGTAGAGAAGTAATGGTTTGTAGGCTACTAACTTGTGAGCCGCTACAAACCAAACTATCATTTGGTGCAATAGCCAGCGAATTTATATCCTTGTCATGTGCTGCCACCACAGCTTTTGCTTTCAAATTTATAGGCTGGTCTGCATCATCTGAGATACCATCTAAACTCCACACCTTGATGGTACGATCGCTAACCAAAGGCATTATATAGGATATTTAGTGACATTCAAAATAAGAGAAAATATTGACTATTAAGTGTAAACTAAAGATAAAAAGATACTATTCAATTCTATAATGATATTATTTCACACAGCAGCAGCAAATGGAACAGAAAGGCATATTGAATTATTGTCACATTTAGCGATTTATGAGTAAGCTAAATATCAACATAAGTATTCTTAAAAAGAAAAATCTCAGATTGGCTTAAATAAGGCACGAAGGGGGTAAAACAATAAGAAGATTAAGATGATCAGGGGAGGAAGAAAAAAGAAACATGACAACTATGCCGACATTGAGAACCAAACCAAACTCCTATGTGCATCAGTCTTAGGAGAGGAAAAAGGCCAGTATCCATCAAAAGTCCCAATAAATATAACCTATTGGAGACAGCCCTCCTCTTCAGCATTTTCACAGAATTGGCTGCTCCATAAACTCAAACCTGTTGTGGACTTGTGGTTGAGGCTCAAGACCTCTACCATTACACTAGACTGATTTCTCAGACAGAAAGATACATATCATATAGGCAACATGACTTCTCAACACTTAACATTTTCTCATTATCCAATATTGCTGCCACGGAGCACAACTGGAGCATCATCATGTGAAATCCAAATAATGAATAAATAGAATTGCCTGGGAAAGTGCTCACCTGCTACCACTAACAAAGAAATTCTTCCCCTTCTTTGAAAATGCAACAGCTCCAACACCTCCCATGTGACCTGTGCCAACACCAATGCAATTTCTGCTCTCTGAATTCCACAACCTTACCTATTCACAGAACAGACTAAGAGATTTAGCATAACTTCAAATGCAAATAGAGACTAAACACAATAACTAACTAGCATGTTATTGTTAAGATCAAATACCAAAGAAAAAGAGACAATTGCGTTAATTATTTTAGTGCATAACAGCAAAGGGAAAATTACAACAAGCCGTTTACCACAACATGTTGTAGAAAAACAAGAAACTTACACTGTTGTCCTTACTTCCTGTTGCAAGAAGTGGCCTTCCAGAGCTTGATACACAGGTGTCAAGGCATAAAACAATTTCAGTATGACCCGCCAATACATAGGAGCATGACATAGATTCCATGTCATACACTTGAACCTGCATTGTGCAAATTGAGACACATGTTAGGAAGCAGCACTTCAAATAGAATTTTGAATTGATAACTTTACAAACAAACCCAAGCACTCTAATTTAGCCAAGATCAGTATACATAGACTATCAAATACCCAGCAGTTTCATGGACATGGGAGTCTTAAAAGAAAGGAGAGTAACTATAGAAGAGATGCTTATCAGATCAACATATCAAGAAACATCTATTTCTTTCTGGACAAAAACTAATCCAGTGATCATACTAAATATCTAGCATCTACATGCAGCAACTGCTAACTACCAATTGTTGTATAAAACTCAAAGCAACCAAACCATATATCCAAGTACACTATATTAATTGCTAGCCTCCAGATATCAGCACATATATGATCAAGGTAACAGAAATTAACTAGCAACTTACCTGTTCAAGATTTGTAGCAACAGCAAGAAACTTTTCCTCCTCTCCCAGAAACCTCATGTCAAGAATCTCTTCATTATACCCAACAAGCCTCTTGTTCAGAATTAGCTTGAATTTCTCTTCAGGGTGTCCAAGTAGAGAGTAGAACAGAAAGTGATGATCAACGGTCACACAAAGTAACCCTTGATCTAATGGAAGGATAACAGCAGCAGTGAAGCCTCTCAGAGAATCATCTGTGTCAGAGGAGACAGCAACATCTGAGGACTTCTGTTCATACAAGCTAACCCCACTGTCAAAACAAACAAATAATAAGAATGAACTAATATGGTACATTTCAATCTCAAAAACACAATTCAAGATAAAACATGCAGGTCAGTCCCCAAAGCATCCAGTAGAATTAGATTTCACATTCATTAATTAAAAAGCATCTGTATATTTTACCATGCAGAATCCCATATTCGTACAATCCCACGTTCACCAACTGTGACAAAATAAATTGATGATGACCCGTCTCTCCTCTTCCCACTTTGCTGATTGCATGAACCCAGAAATGAAGCTAACTCAGTCCCTGATTTAACTACACACAAACCTTCCAGCACTTCATAAGTTGGAATAGTCATCTTGCATACATAGTCATGAAGGTCCCACAAGTTTACAACCTAAAAGCACAGAGAAATTGGTTTCTGGTTAACAGCTTGCATATGCAAAAAAGCCATTTGCAGATTGAGACCACTGCAGCATACTAAGAAAGTGTTTGGTATGTTCGACAACGATGTACTGGACAAGATAATTTTTTGTGAAGTTGTTGGGTGCATCTTTGGACAGTATACCAATCATTTTTTGTCTTGTTCAAGGTTGTTCTAGTGAAGAAATTTGTCTCATAAAAAAAGGTTGGACAAGCTTGTCAAATTCTCTTCACAAGGATTAACCCGGGGTAATCTAGGTCAACATAAGGATAAAATTAACTATTATCATAATTTTAAAACCCGACTAAGGAGTCGACCCGTGGCAAGGCCCGAGTCACGGATTGGGTTAACCATTGACCCAGGTCAACATAAGGATAAAAATGATTATTATCATCATAATTTTAAAACCTAACTCGGAGGTCGATCCGGAGCAAGGCTCAGGTCATAGGTCGGGTTAACCATTGACCTAGGTCAACATAAATATAAAAGTAATTATTATCATAGTTTTAAAACCTAACTCGAAAGTCGACCTGAGGTAAGGCACGACTCATGGGTCAGGTTGACCATTAACCCAAGTCAACGTAAAAATAAAAGTGATTATTATGATAGTTTTAAAACCCGACTCGAGGGGTTGACCCGAGATAAGGCCCCGGTCAGGTTGACCATTAATCGGGTTAATGTAAGGATAAAAATAATTAGTATCATAATTTTAAAACCCGATTTGAAGGTCGACCTGAGGCTAGGCCGAGGTCAGGTTGACCGTTGACCAGGTCAACATAAGGATAAAAGTAATTATTATCATATTTTTAAAACTCAACTCGAGGATTGATCTGGTGTAGGACCCCGGTCATAAATAGGGTTGATCATTAACCCAAGTCAACGCAAGGGTTAAATAATTATTATAATAGTTCTAAAATCCAAGTAGGGGATCAATCTGAGGCAAAGCCTAGATCACGGGTCGGGATGATCAACTCAGGTTAACTTGAGACAACAATAGAATAAAAATGAGTATTATCATAGTTTTAAAATTCAACTAGGAGGTCGAAACAGGGCAAGGCCTGTGTCACGGGTCACGAGGGTCAACTCAGGTTGATACGGGTCACTGGTCAAGAGGGACAACCTAATGTGACCCAAATTAAAAAAAAAAAAATCAAAGTAACCTCATTTTGAAAAAAAAAATTCAAAAAAATGTCAAAAGATTTTTGACATGTGTTTTATCTCGGGTTGACTGGGCCCCAGGTCGACCCGGGTTTTTGACTTAGTGAGGTCGGATCAACCCTTCCTCTATTTTTTTAAGCTCAGACTGGTCCAGGCCTCGAGTTGGTTGTATCCCGTCTAGTGTCTACTGAACACAAATAAAACAAATTATCTAGTCCAATCCAAAGCACACCTAACACAAGACAAGAAAGTTATTTATCCTGTCTAATCTAGTTCAATCAATATTATCCAACATACCAAACACTACCTAAATAAACCTAATTCAACATTAAGCAAGGTAAACTTTACATATTTCTTTTGATATTATCAAGATTAGTTAAGTCGTACCTTATCTCTTCCAGCAGTAAGCAATGTCCATCCATCTTCAGACACTGCCATAGACGTAAGTGCTGAGAAATGCCTTTCTAATGTTGCGATACACTTCTTTGCTAGAAGATCCCAAACTCGTACAGTAGCATCAGCACTTCCTGAGAAAAGCTATAAGAAAAAAGCCAAAAAGATCAGCTATAACACAAGTAAAAAGTAGCCTCAGTAACTAAATGCATAGAAGCACGCAAAAAACATGTCTTCTTCATAAAGATTAATTCATCCAGCAATCTAAAATCATCCCGTGCTCTAACTATATAGACCATTTGATGTTATTAAAAAAAAAAAAAACCCACTAATAGTCTTTTTAAGTTAGGAAATGTCACCATGCATGCAGAGAAGACACATTCATATTGTGGCCATCCAGCAAATATGATTCAAGATCCACTGAAACACATACTGCCTAACCAATTTTATAAACAATATTTTATAAAAAGGCCCAGACAAATCTTAAGGAGAATCTGAAAAGAAGCTAAACGAAAATTAGGGTAAAATATCCCATTAAACTACTCAAGAGCCAGCTAATTCAGTTTCACACTTGAATATTAATAATTGGTTAACTATGTAGGCATTCGTTAAGATTTGAAGCAAGTTGTTACCTACCTATGTTTTTTCTGTTGTCTTTGCTCTGTTGTTTTTTGTCAATGACAATATCCCTAAAATTAACAGTGACATGACACAATAACCCAGTTTGCATTGCTCAATATAACTTATACTCTCCCTCTTTTTCATAGGGTTTTATGCTGAGTTTTTCAATAGCACTTTCAGCAATCCTCCTCTCTTCAAGATAATTTTTGGTATATCCTCATTCTTTTAGTCCTCTGTCTCTACCAAGTTACTGCACACATTTTTTACAGTCTCATGAGGGAACTACAATCCCCAAATCTGATTTTAAGTGAGAAATTGTTTTGTTCTAAAGTTAGCCTTAAAAAGGAAAAAGTGATGCAATGTATTAGCAACCTCGAACTTAAATATAAATTCTAGTCTTTGACTAACATATATGTTGTCCAGTTATCATAAAATCAACAGTAGACTTAAGAAAAGAGGAAGAGCTTAAATCGAGTGCAGATCACACAAGGGATAGAGGTAAATAAGGAAACAACAACAACAACAAACATAATTATGACTGGGTAAGAAGTGTTGTCATAAGTTGCATAGAAGTTACCAGAGTTTTATTGGTATCAGGATGGAACATAATGCTAGTCACAACGTCTTTATGCCCTTTAAAGTAATGAGTACAGAAGCCACCATCAACATCCCAAACAAGTACTTTCCTATCAGCTCCTGCAGTTGCAAGCAACCCTCCAGAAGCATGGCAAGCCATGGACATCACAGGACCATCATGGCCCTGCCCAATCGCAATAACACATCAACCAACCAAAACAAAACCACTAAAGTAATCACTCATTAATCAATGCAAAATCGATTTCTAAATCAAACCAACTTCGATTAAAACAGCAATAGTCAAAATTAAACATACCTTCCAAGAGCGGATGCATTTGAAAGTGGACAAGTCCCAGACCCTTATAAGCCTGCTATGCCCGGCGGAAAAAAGAAATCTATCATTGGGGTCAAGAGCTAAGGCGGTTAGACCAGCATCTGTATCAACCTCTATGTTGGCTTTTATTGATGCGTTGGAAGAATCCAAAATCTTGATAGCGTCCCCGTTCGCGCAAGCAATGAAGGAACCGTCAGAAGAGACAGCAAAAGGGCCTCCGCTGTAGAATTGCTGCAGAGACGGGACGCACCTGTAGTTTTTCTTTATTTGTAATGACGACATGAGGAGCAGAGTTAGCTTTATATGGGTGTTTAAAGAATGGAGAAGAAATTTTTGGTGGAAGGGATAGAGGAGGAGGAGGAGGAGGAGGAGGAGAGGAGGAGGTTTTGTTCGTGCTTGTAAGGGCAAGCCAAGGAGAAAAGTGATGTTAGGGTTTAAGGATGTGGGTTTATTACTTTATTTCTTGGTGGGTCCTGGCATTTTGCAGTTATTTTTAGGGTGGCTACTGGTTTGAGATTTCTTCATATTCATATTATATTGATTATTTCTCAAGTAAAATATTTATTATATATAAAATAAAATAATATATATATATGAAGTAATAAGCTAAAGGTTGTGGGGAATTTACTATTCACTCATACCCAAGGCATTGTGAATTACAACACTAATCTATAGTGTATTTTTTTTAACTTTTTTTTTGTATTTTTTTTCTTTTTTTTCCTGTTTTTTGTCACTTATTCGTTTTTTTTGTTACTTTTTTATGCATTTTTTTATTTTTTCCCCAAAATTATCTTTATCAATTTATTTTTTTAATATTGGGCTGGTTAAAAAAAATTATAATTTTTTTCTTTTAAAATACTGTGGATTGCTACAGTGTTTTCCCACATGGTTTTTCTATTTTATTTTTTTATTTTTTAAAATTATATTTGTTAATTTTATTTTTTTAATATTGAGCTGATAGAGAATTTAATTTTGTAATTTTTTTTCTTTAAAACATTGTTGATTGCTATAGTGTTTCTCCACATGGTTTTTTTGTTTTTGTTTTTTTATTTTATTTTCTCCAAAATTATCTTTTTTATTTTATTTTTTAATATTAAGCTGGTTAAGAATTACAGTTACAATATGTTGATTTTTTAATATTCACCCACACCCAATGCACTATAGCTTTCCTCGCAAATTACTGTTGATTGCTACAATGTTTTTTTTCACATATTTTTTTTATTTTTTTTTTCTAAAATTATCTTTGTCAATTTTATTTTTTAAATATTAAGCTGATTAAGAATTACAATTACAACTAAATACAAGTAAGGTTAAATCATGTGGGGAAAATACTATAACTTTCTTCACAAAACACTATGGATTAATACAGTTTTTTCTCACATAGTTTTTTTCCAGTTTCTTTTGTGTTTTCTTTTTTTGTAATATTTTTTTCCAAAATTATCTTTGTTGATGTTATTTTTTTAATATTGAGCTGGTTAGAATTTAACTTTGTTATAAATCTTAATCATGTGGGGAAAACTCTGTAGCTTTCCTTACAAAACACTATGGATTGCTACAGTGTCTTTCCACATAATTTTTTTTTCTTATGATTTTTTCAAAATTTTCTTTTTCAATTTTATTTTTTTAATATTGAGTTGGTTGAGAATTACAATTATAAGTCGTTACAAATAAGGCTAAATCATGTGGGGAAGCACTATAGCTTTCATCACAAAATACTGTGAATTGCTATAGTGTTTCTAGTATGGTTTTTTTATCCTTTTTTTAATTTTTTTTAATTTTTTTTCAAAAATTATCTCTGTCGATTTTATTTTTTTAATATTGAGCTGATTGAGAATTTAGCTTTGTAATTTTTTTCTTTAAAACACTGTAAATTGCTGCAGTATTTTCCACATGATTTTTTTATGATTTTTTCCAAAATTATCTTTGTCGATTTTTTTTAATATTGAGTTGGTTAAAAATTATAATTACAATAAAACTAAATCATATGAAAAAAGCGTTGTTGTTTTCCTCACAAAACACCGTAGATTGCTACAATATTTCTCTAAATGGTTTTTTGTATGATTCTTTCTAAAATTGTCTTTGTCGATGGTATTGGGGAACACACTGTAGTTTTCCTTACAAAACATTGTCAATTGCTACGATGTTTTTTCTCATTGGTTTTTTTTCTTCCAAAATTATCTTTGTAATTTTTTTTTAATATTAAGTTGGTAGAGAATTTAGCTTTGTAATTTTTTTTACTTTTTATTAACAAAAAAACTAAATCATGTGGATAAAGCACTATATCTTTCCTCACAAAACATCGTGGATTACTACAAATCATTTTGTTCAGTCTCTAAGTTTTTGATCACCAATATAACTTTTTTTTCTGTCATGAAATATTGGCTCCATCATATCTTTAGTTTCTATTACTTATTTAGCGCTGATTCACAATTATAACACTATCAAGTACATTTATTTTATAAGCCCGCAGCAGCGCGTGGGCATGCCATCTTGCGCACGCGCGTGTATTGTGTGTACATAAATGTGGATGTAAATCCTCGATTTAAAATCTTTAAATCAGTGCTAAAAATAATAATTAAGAAAGAAAATTTTTTATAGATGGGATGAGAACCTCACAAAATTTAACTTGAATTTCGGATGAAATAAAGTAATAAATTGATTCTTGAAATGATAAATGTGTATGTATACCCTCGATATAAAATCGATAAATTAGTGCTAAAAATAATAAATTTCAATAGAGAAATGATAATTAAAAAGGAATTTTTTTATGCAGGGGGATCAAAACCTTTAGAAATTTAACTTGAATTTCGAATGAAATAAAGTAATGAATTGATACGTGAAATGTTAACCCAGTAATAAATCGCGTAAATTCCTCAACTAGGTAAAATAATTATCTAAAGGAGGGTTTTTATAAATTGGAGAGAAAAACAACGATACAATAATATTAATAGATTAGAATTCTAAAAAAAATAATGTATGATTTTACACGCGAAAAACGTTGATTGTTGTTATAAGACCCCATACAATTGCACTATTTTAACCAAAAGTGGTGAAAACTCTGAGCAAATTTTTATGATGGTTATGGATGCGAGTCATCAATGAATTAGTTTAAAAATTATGATGATGCAAGTAAATAAAATGGCATGCAAAAATTTAGATTTTTGACGTAAAATTACCTAATGTTTAGTTTTACGGTATCAATCATATCTTTCAATTTAACCGTTGGATTGAATTAAAGTTTTACAAGTAGTGTCTTGACATGTTATCTACCTTGGGTTAAATTTTTTAGGTCAATCAGAGTCCTAACAGGACTTGTAAATGAATGAAAATTGACATTTGAGCAAATGAGAAACTTCAAAGATTAAATGGGGGCCAAGTCGTGATTATCAGAAATTCAGGGCAAGAGTGTAATAAACAAAATGAGAGTATTTAAATGAGCTAAAGGCTTCTCCTCGAAGCTATTTTCTTCTTGAATGGCCAGTCGCATAACATAAAGAGATGGGAGAAGATTGATATTCTTTTAACATATGTTCACCAAATCTTATTAAAATAGGATAGAGCATTAAGGAAGGGGAGGGAGGGAGAGAGAGAGAGAGAGGAAGCTTCTTGCCTTTATTTTTCTGAAAACCTTAACAAAATAAGGAATTTAGGGAGATGATTGTGAGCTGGAAGAAGTGAGAGAAAGCTTGAATTTGGTTTAAGGGAGTGAGTTTAGGGAAAAGCTAAAGAGAAATGAAAATATGACAACATTGATGTGAAGCCTATTGCGCCATCTTTCACTGTCAGATTGAATCTAATTTTGGATATGATGTTCTTCTTAACACTCATATACAATCTAATTGTTGGGTATTTCAATATCATTTTTTGTTTGGAAGTTATAGTTAAAAAAATAAAACTGTACAAAGCTAGAATTTCTTGCTTCGGAACAGTTAATTTCAACACTGTGTTTCTTTTTTGTCTACCATTAGACTGCTGATAAATTTGGAAGAGAGGTTCAAAATATCACTATATTTCTTATGAACGGTAGAGATTTTTAATAAAGACACCAAGAAGAAGTTGTTCTCTTTTAACAATAAAGGTGTAGAAAACCCTGATTTTTTAGGTCAATTTGGTATAAAGGTAATCATGTCTAATTTAACTGCTGGTCTTTCTGTTTTTGAGATATATTGTGCAAGACTCCAAGTTCTATATTCTGACCATGGGTTTGAACATATATGCAATGGTTAATTACGTATTGCTTTTTGAATTTTCTACTAGTTTCTGAAAATTTTAGAAAACTTGATTAAATACATGTTTCAATGAAATCAAAGTTGTGTGGGTGTTAGGGCTTATGGAAGATGTAGTAGTGAAATGTGTTGTTGTTGATATTGCCATGAATTGTGTTGTTAAACATGTTTCATGATTTAGGTTATGCCTTGTTTGTTTCTAGGAATTCATTTTCCTGGAAACATTTTCCCTACTTTCCCATGTTTGGTAAGCATAAGAAAAATCGGTCAAAGGAAACTCAATTCCAGTCAATGAAAAAAATAAAGCTTTAGGCCCGGAAAGTGTTTTCCTTTCTTGTTTCTAAGGAAAACATTTTCCTTTTCTTTACTGGCAAAAAGTGTCCCCTATCCCAAAAAGAAAATCCCTAAACTCTCTTTCTCTCACAAACAATTTACACAGATCAATTGCAAGCATCTCTCATTTTCCAGGTAATTTTATTTCTCAAATGTCTTTATTTATCTTATGTTTTCATCCTTTTTATTTTTAATTTGTAGTTATTATAATGGCATAAATCT
>Ga0325403_1003249_pt1 | contig 14767 bp, 11 predicted proteins | sample PopdelMetagenome_19_FD_205665 | JGI IMG/M metagenome (GOLD analysis project Ga0325403, IMG submission 205665) | Populus deltoides microbial communities from Bellville, Georgia, United States - Xylem-PdKOR-R4 | ecosystem: Host-associated > Plants > Phyllosphere > Stem > Wood/Secondary xylem...
TGCTATTAATTATTTTATTTCATAACCATGATTGTGCTATGAAACTTGAAAAGAATCATATTTTAATATACAATATATTAAATTGATAATCTAGATAAACTTGATTATTTGTAATAATTTTACCAGTTGGTCATGATCTTAGATGTCGAACTAGACTTGTGATTATGATTTCTTTAAGAGATAGTTTTGCCACCAAATGACATGTGTTTGGTAACTATTGTTTTTTAATCTAAAGAAAATAAATATCTCAATATTAAATCTATATTCCAACATATTTAATAATATATTCTCCACTCTAACACAACGCGTCGAGAAAAATAACAAATATCTTTGAATGTTAGGCGTAAAATCCAAATCTAAAAAATCAAGGAATTAGGCAAGCTTTACTAATCACTATCACCGAGACTAATCTCGTTACCTTTCATGCCTCGAAACCAAGTTCATCCTGCAAGAAGGCAATAGGTTGATGCTGAAAAAACAACCAGAAATCAAGATGGTAGGTCCATTCCGGCCTACCTTCATAACTACTAGCATGCAGCCAAATGGACCTGGACACCACACACAAGGCAAAAGATCTATAATTGTCGAGGCCCAGGCACCACTTTCCTAATTTCCTCCTTCTCCCTCACGTTATAACGACACCGTACTATGCTACAAGTTAAAATAAATAATACATAACCCCTGGTGATAACGTTGTAGATTTGTTTTTTAAAAATTACGAGGTTGAGTTTTACAGATTTTAAGATTACTGAAATCTTATATGGTCGTTAATTTTAGGTCTCATGAAATTAATTAATACGTGTGCAAGTTATTCCGGACACTAATGTTAATAAAAAAATAATTAATACATGTTTTTCTTTATAAAATATATAAAAAATAATTGCAAAAAATATCCAATATATATATATATATATTTATTTATTTCACATCCATATCTCTATCTCTATAACCAGATAATTTTTATTCTCTCTATATCGATCTTTCATGTTCTAAAACAGTAAATGTTATCGAAAAGAATTGACTGAGTCTCTCCTCCTGACTCTTGATGTTATCCTTCGGACAGTTCACCTGTCTTCCTCTTCCCCACTCGGATCCTTGTGTTAAAATAATTGAAGAGAACATTATACAGTGCACGTGCTACTCACATGTTTCCTAGCGAGCTCTAATTTCTCCGAGCCTATCGTGATAAAATATGCTGTAGATCCATAATAGTCGAAGCCCAGTCACATGGTCTTGATTTATGCTTTTTCGTGCTCAGAAAATAATTAGTAATATATTATTAATTACTTATTGGAACTCACTTAAAAAAATATAATTAGAAAAGATAAATTTTAAGTAAAAATATTTTAATCATCATAAAACTTTCCTATCTTCATCATCCCGTATTGAAATTCAATTTTTTATTTATTTCAACTAAACTAATCAAGGAGGAAATTTTTTGATTATTTTTTTAAAATATTTTGATCCTAATTCATCTACGAACAGGAGGAAAAAAATCACATTATACTTGACCTAACCGTCCACAATTTAAATTCATTATAGTCAACGTATTTTATACAAATTAAAATTAATCAAAATTAAATTAGAGAATGGGCCTTCCTCAAATGAGCTAGAACTAGAAAAGACTGGACAAGAAGGCCCATGACATTGAAACTCCTTAACAATTTTCCTTTCAAGAAAAAGAACAGAGAAGGGTCAGGGGAGAAATAGCCCGGATGTCGAACGTCGTCGTTCCTGATGACAGTAGCGTTTTATCTTATTGTACACGTGGCAGCCAGCAGCAACTCCACAGAGAGAACGAAATAAGCAGACCACACTGATTCCACCGATAGAAGGAAAAGAAGTAGTTTCCCATTTGTAAAGCAACCAGTCTTCATTCAAGAAGCAGGGAGTAGTTCGTTCGTTCAAGACTATAGGAGCTGAAATGAATTTGTGAAATATTTTTTTGAAGAGAAAGGCGTAAAAGATGAAGGGGCTGACTCTTCCAAAAACACCACCAACTTCAAGTAGCAGCAGCAGCGCAAAGCCTCCATTACTGCCTTTGGTTCCATGTTTTGCTGGGATTTCTAGAAAAGCCATTTCATATTCATGTAAGTTCTTTTGTTTTGTTCACTTTGATTTCCTTTTGTGTTAAAAAAAATTTATTCTTTGTCCAGAGGAAATGATAAAGCTACTTACTTGACTGGTATTTCATTTCCTTTTCATCTGTATGTTGAATTTCGGCTGCTTGCTGTGCTAAATGGTTAAGTTAGTATAGGTGGGAGATCGACCTCAGAGTGAAATTTGAGTTGAGCTTATCTGGGTTAAGAAACAAAAATTAGCTTAGATCGAGTCAAGTTTTTGTTAGGATGAGGTGGAGAATTTGAGCTTATTTTGAGGATACTGGTTTATTCTGTTGTTATTATTGTTGTTTGTTTTTTTCTTTTTGCTGGGATTAAAAGGTGGAATTGTATATGGTGGAGCATAAAGGGTGTGGAGTTGCAATTGCCATCGATCATGCTTTAACGGTTTTGTTCAAGTGAATGGATGAAAAAAAAATGTAATGAGTCCAAATATAGTGAGGGGCATTTTTGTGTTGTCAGAATATGGTACTCGTTCTAGCACAACACCAGCATTAATCGCTTTTACAATCAATGTTTGAAAATCATTCCTAGGATTCTAGTAGGATTTCTTCTTGGTTAAAGTTCAGATATACACCATGCACTATAAACCTTCAATTTCCATGGCTGATTGATTGGATGGTGGATGTCTTTTCAGGGATCATAGATGTGATTTCTTTTACTATTGTATGCTGTTTAGTTAGTTTAGACGAGTGTTCGTTGTATTCTAGCATTCCAGATAAAATAAATGGGTTTTGGGTGAATGGAAAACTAATAAATTTTGGATGCTAAAATGATGAAATAGAAAAAACGAACAACACTTAAACTATTGCGTGGCATGTGGATGGTTTGTCTTTGGAGAGTAGTTACCATGCAGGGTAGCTGTACTGACCAGTTTGGGTATTGTTTAGGGATGGATTTTTAAATATATTGAACTAGGATATCTGCTTGAAATTCATTATGAGCCCAACAATTTAGTGGCTTAAATCTATATACTCCCTTTTTCTTTCCATCTTCATTAAGCATTATGGAGACTAGAGAGGGCCTGAGCACAGAGGTATACCTAGTAGCTTGGCCTGATGTGATCCTTAATTCTTTATTAAACCCTATTATAACATGAATGTGCTGCAATGTTTCGTCTCCTGTGCATGGTGTGCTATCAAGTAAGACTCTCCAACTTCTGCAGTCGGGCTGAAATAAAATTCAGGTATAATTATGGAGGCTATTGAGTGTCATCCCTTTGGGTTCTAAAGTAGTTCATGGATAAACTTTCTTTGTTGATATTTGTACTACTAAAAAATGACATGCACCTAGCAAATAGATTTTTATATTTGTTGATGCTTAACGAAGACAAAAAGAAAAGGTGAGTACATGGATTTAATAATAAGATGCCTCTCTAGTAAATGTATTTATGTTCTATGTATTTACATCATGTCTATTGTCAGTGGTCGTGGTGTTCAATTAGTGGGTAACATGTTCTTTAATAGTAAGATGCAGAGAGATCTCAAAGTTGAACAGATTCAACACATTTAGAGCACAAGCATCCAATGTTACTATAGGATCTGGGGGCTATGAAGGTGAGGAGGAACAGGACAACAAGAAAAGTTTTGCCGGTGGTCCACCTGGTGACAACTTACCTGAAATGTAAGTGATATGAAATACTGATTGTTATAAAACTACAATGTGGTAAACATTTGTGTTGTTTAAGCCTTTATGATGCACTATAATTCCTCTCTTTGATGCATCAAGTTCTATGGCACTGCAAGCTTCAAATAGTCATATATGGTGTGCGATTTCATATTTAGCAACATTTGTATGCATAATTGGAAGAAAAATCCTCGAGTGTTTTTATTACTTAGTTACTCTTTCAGAAAGTGGAGCTGGCAACCTTTTTCAGTTGAAGAAGTTATCTAAATCTTATTTAAGTAGCTTTTCTTTTTGTACTGTATGATTTCAACCCCTCTTTCCCCCTCGCTGGAAGCTAGAAGCAGCCTTTCACTGTCAGAATTATTGAAAAAAGATTTCTGCACCTCCTCTATTATCCTTTATGAAAATTACATGATGCGGACATCAATGAGGAATTATATCTTTTTGGGGATAGACTACTTCGCTGTTTTGAGTATTCATTTGATTTCAAACCCAAACTTGTTTTTGGTCCAATAACCCTCAACATTGAAAAGACTGTTTCTAAATTTGTTTATCATTGATGATCTTAAACATCTAATCAGTACACATGAACTCTAAATTGCCAGGGGCCTAGGATGGACAACGTTGAAGTCAGATGTCACTCATATTTGTTTTGTATTTGCAGTATAAAACCACCCAGCAAAATTCCTTATCCTCTATCTATAGCTATTGTGCTACTTGGATGTGCTTTGGTATTTTCACTTCTTGCTTTTGTGAGAGCTGGACCTTCATCAATTTTAGCAGCAATCGCGAAGTCAGGATTAGCTGCTGCATTCACATTAATATTTGTTTCTGAAATCGGGGACAAGGTAACCAGTTTACAGTTATAACTTTTTTCTTGAATTTCCAACTACTTCTATGTCCTTGAAACTTTGTATGATATTGTTCTTTGATTTACTCAGTTCAGTTCTTATCTCCATTATTGAAGTTCTGCATGCAACGCCTAGACGGCTTGACATTTTTCAATGTATCCATCTAACCTTTTGCTCTTAGCAGAAGTTTGTGGAAGAAGGTTCTTTCTTATTCAAATCTTTCCCTAAAGGAAAAGGTAAGGAGAAGAAATACAAGAGAAAAAAATGTAGAGAACATGGAGGGTATAACAACTTCCCTGGGAAATGAAAACATGAAGTATGACCTAAAGCATACAATCCAATTGCTCAAATTTCTTGTCAACTGAAGAAAATTAGTTACATTATTTTTTTAATATACTGATGGCTTCAGTTGCTCACTTTTTCATGATTTTGCTGACCAAATAACAACCACTACTATCTCAAGACTTTTTCCTCTATTATCTGCTCTTCCAACATTTGAGGAAAACATCTTACTTCTGTTTATAATTCATTTGAGAATAAGTCAGCTATTTTGTGATTTTCACCACAAAGTTAAAGTAACCAAACTTTTGGAGCCTCCCAAACTATAGATAGAGGAAATAATTTTTTTATCATACCAGTTTTCCAAAATTAAGGGCAAAGGAAAGCCAAACGCAATTTGGTTGCAACTGCAGGCAAACTTGAACAAATGATAAATAAAGCGTACATGCTGGATGCTTTTTGGCAGTCAGGGAGGCAGCCTGTGGCTGCTTTTAAAATTGTGTAACATATCTGTGCAACAATTACATTTGAATTCTCAAAAAAAAAAAAAAAAAATTTGAAACTGATTGCCCAAAAATAAAAGAGGATACTTCACCCTTTGTTGAAATGATTGATGTTTAACCTTGCACGTTTCCAAGCTTTCATGCCCTTTTGCATTTTCTGCATCCCAGCAGCCAGGCTTGGTAACTGTTATTCATGATGACCTCATTGGCTCCTGCTGGTGAGATAGATTTATTGGACTTGATCTTCTAGTCTCCTTGAGTAATGAGTACAACAGAAATATCCAGAGACTGACAGGAAGTGTGAATATGTTTGCTTGTAACTTATTCTTTCTTTGCTCTCAGTGTTTTTTTTTTTTTTTTTTTTTTTTATGGCTTCACACATAACAAATGAATGGTGGAAATCTTATTCTAAGGGAACCTTTTGTTTTTCTAATTTAATTGAGGGCATCATTCAAACATAAGCAGAATGGTGATCGGGAGGAGCACAAACTGATGAGAAAGATTCATGTAGCTAATGTGTGAAAAATAAAGGCAGTACAGCATAGGGCTGAGTCCGATTGGGATATGTTTTACGCATTTGAGGATTTTGTTTCTTACATGTGAACCCATTTGCTTGCTGCAGTCAACTATTAGTTGCAAACAGGATGAAATTGTTGAAAGATCAATAGTCATCACTTAGTATGGTTACCACATTCTATCTTACTTGTACCTCCAAATTTCTGGAGCCTGAAATTAACTTTCTCTTGTATTGACAGACATTTTTTATTGCTGCACTCTTGGCCATGCAATATGAGAAAGGACTGGTATGTCTCTCACAAGCATTCACCCCATTCTTACGTCAGCATTGCTTACTGTTGAGTTATTAAACTTATTGATTATGTCATGTTCTTCAATGTTTGTTCTGATTCAATTTTCTTAAAGGAGGTCATAAATATGACAGTTTTATTCCCTAGGCGTGAATAAAAATCTGAAAACCCTGAGAAGTTGTCAACTTACTCCCAAAAAAAGAAGACAAATGAGATAGTAATAAGTGGCACTGATTGTCATTGCCATTCATTTCTAATCAGAAAATACTAGTGATCACCCCTCCTTGAATTGCAGAAAGGTGACTCCAGAACTCATTTATTATAGATTTGACTTGGAATGTCACTGTTGTCACCAGAAAGCTTCTCATGGATGTGTTTTTGTGAGGCAGGGTGCAAAGGGACTGATTAAAAGCAATGAAATAGATCAATCCTAAACATATCTGAAACAATCACATTATAGTTTTTTTTATTCAATCTAGTTTTCTTTCAGTATCTTTTGGATTGGAGATCAGAATCTTCTTGTTTATCTGTTGTCTTAGTTTTGCTATGAATAAACACCATAATATTGAGTGTATTTGTATACAATTTCAACATGAAACGATGAATCTGAAGCACTTAGCAACCATCATTAAGTTAAGATTGGTGGTTGTTTATTGCAGATGTGTATTATAGTATCTAGATATGATGATCTCATATCAATTAACGCTTACTTTTTGTACTAAATTTTTCTTTCAATGCCTTGAATCATTTACCAGGTTCTTCTGGGGTCAATGGGTGCTCTTTCACTTATGACAATCTTGTCAGTTGTAATTGGACGAATCTTTCATTCAGTACCTGCTCAGTTCCAAACAAGTAAGCTGTAGTCTTGGTAACTGTCAACTAACTGACTTGCTTGTGTTTTTTATTAATGACTTTAGTGAAATAGAAACATCTCTAATCTTGTTAGCTTGTGAACAGCCCTGCCAATTGGAGAATATGCAGCAGTAACACTTCTCATGTTCTTCGGGCTAAAATCAATAAAGGATGCATGGGATCTTCCAACAAATGATGTTAAGACTAGCGACGAAAGCAGTCCAGAACTAGATGAATACTCGGAAGCTGAGAAGCTTGTGAAGGTAATCTCGTAACCTGGAAGCCTGAGCTTTTGAGGAATATATTCAGTTCATTCTTTCCGAGTGAGTTGCAAAAGGAAAATGAATGGCGTATACTTGTCTGATGATTTTAGGAGACTTTGTTTTGTGTTGGAATTTGTTTCATTGGGTTTTTCCCAAAAATTCATGGCCGCAGATACTTCCTTAACGTCTACAGGTCTCAAAACTGCTCACAAATCCATTTGAGATTGTGTGGAAGTCATTCAGCCTTGTATTCTTTGCGGTAAGCATCCATACTTCCATCCTTTTCTTTTAGTTTAATGGTAAGAAATTTTTTCCCCACATGGTCTCACTTAAAGGGCCCTTGATAGGGGGGATTTTGACATGGTCCTCTGTGTGGTTTTTGCTTGAATTCTTGGCTCCCAAAGCTCCAGTATGTTCTCTTGTAGTTTTAAGCTCAAGACATCACCTCTGCACCAAGCAATTGCACCTTGAAATTGTCATTAAAATTGTAGCATAAACAATTGGATACAGTTGCAGATTTTCATATCCGTGCACAGTTATTCCTTGTAATAGCTGGCAACTTCACTGTGAGACAGAATGCTAAAAGGTGTTGTTTTATGAACCAAAGTGTCCAATTTCACCATATCCTAATTGGTTCTAGGAATGGGGAGATCGCTCGATGCTTGCAACAATTGCTCTTGGAGCTGCGCAGGTGCAATTTCATGAACTGTTGATCATATGATGAGTCTCTTCACAATCGAGAATCAATCACAGTATTGCTTCTCCCCTTTGCCCTTTCTGCAGTCTCCATGGGGCGTGGCAACAGGAGCCATTGCTGGACACCTGGTTGCAACATCCATTGCGATTCTAGGAGGAGCCTTTCTTGCAAACTACATTTCAGAAAAGCTGGTAAGAGCCGCAACCATGCATTTATAGGTTATCATAAAATATTGCTACTGATATTCTGTATTCTACGCAATTCACTCTGCCTTCAATCCAGGTTGGCTACTTGGGTGGAGTGCTGTTTCTTGTTTTTGCTGTTGCCACTTTTTTTGGCTTCTTCTAATGAGTTCATTGGAATCAAGAGAAACAGTTTTCAGGCAGCCATACTGCCTGCGGATGTTGGACAGCATTAGTTTCTAGGGAAAAGATAGCTGACGAAAAGGAGCAAAATATGTGCCACGCAGCTCTATGACAGAGATTCATACCAAGACCCCAACTTAGGTCAAGTGTAATTCATGCTGTAATACTTGAGAATTCAGTTGAAACTTGGAAGGGCGAATCTGTGTATTTTTCACTGGATGCAGAAATAAATCCTCTCTCATGAGTAAGAAACTGACACTTTCGCTAGTATGCTCTATTTTGCTGGTTGGTCATCACAAGCTAGTCCCACGATTCAAAAGTATCCGTACGTACCTCGTTACTGTTCCTCTTAACATCTTACAACAAATGAACAAACGCCTCAAGTCATAGCATGTAAAGGAGAAAAGGCCAGCAGATTATTGCAAAACTATGTTCAATGGATTCTGACTGTAGATGCGGCGTGGCTAGTTGTCATTTTTTCTGGGATAAAAGATGATATAACTTCATTAAGATCTCTCATAGCCAGTAAGAAAATGGCTATACAGAGAGAGAGAAAGAAAAAGGTACTTCACAAACTAAATAGTAATAAACAAAACGATATCATAACAAAAACCAAACATTGAAATTAAAAACAAGCTAAAACCAAGCTTTTCTGAGTACTCTTTACTTTGTCAAATGATCTGCGACATAATTCTTCATCACCTTGTAAGCGTCATGATGTCATGATATTGTTGTTCTTGATCCATGTAATGATATTATATGAATTAGACTCCACAATCTAATTTCTATCAAGTGCATAGGAACAATCAATACTTTTCTAATTGCCAAAATCTCAACCACATTTGATTTTTTTTATACTTGTAGAAGAAGACACGTACAAAATTTCCTTCATGATCTCTTAGAACCCTAACAATGCCACAGGGATCTAGTTTACCATTTGAAGAACCATCCAAATTCCATTTTAACATCCTTACCGGAGGTGGTATCTAAGTCAAATTACTTCAAATTCTGGTCATGTTGATCCACATAAGAAGCTCATCAGGTACTGGTCTAAGCAAATCTATTCTAGCATAGAAAAATTTAAACTTTCACAACCACATTTTGCTTAAGTTGCAACTTTATAGAAAATGGAATGATAGATATCATCCTAATAAAAAACTATCTCATTAAAAACCAAATTATTTCAAGCATTCTAGAGAGAACAGACAATACCATAGAAGAACAATAACCACGCTTTTCATTGCACATCTAGCCCATTATCATTTCACGTCACTGTAGGAAGAGTGCATCTAATTCTCTAGAAAAATCCATTGTTGACCTAAACATGGTGACAAAAAAACATTTTTGCAGCAAAATAACATGTTAAATCATTTTTTTGCAGCAAACCTCTTCTCCAAAGAAAAAATTTTGTGGGTAATTTATTTAAAATAGCCGGCCAAAGATTAAAATGTATCTTGGGAGAGCAAAAGAGGACCAGATATATCTGATTAAAATAGTTTATCATCATTATCTGGCAGTCTCTAGAATGGAAAAGCCTTTGGGATCTGACTTCCAAATCTTTCTATCCTTGACTTGTAGAAAATTAGAAATCTTAGATATATAGCATCAGCAATAATTCCCTTTCTTTAATTCCCTTTCCTTGACCATTTTCCAATCCCAAAGTCTCCTTCGCCATGTTAACTTTCATTTTCATTTGATGCCATTATTAATTCCATGTTCTAGCTCAAAATCTGATACAATAATATATATCATTATGATTCTCCTGAGCAACGTAAAAACTATGATAATTGTTCTTAATGACTATATCTCCTAATCGTTTTGAAGTCCCGGACGGATCTAGGGAGTTTTAGTATTTTTTTCTAACAACCACTAAAATTGCATCTTACGAGGCAAATGAGCAAAATCTTAAAGAAACAAGAAATCAGGAAACAATCAGATTGCACAATTGACATTCGTGTAAAGAAAAAATAAAGAATCAAAACCCTAATTTACAATTCGAACCCCTCGCACAAATCAAAAACCTAAATCTACAGTTTTCAAGAAGACATATATATATTGCATGAAAAACACGTACAAATTAAAGAGGGATACACACATGACAAATACATTAAAACCTAACAGGCCATCTTTGGTGTATAGATGTTTGGTACTGTGCCATAACAAGCAACTGAACGATCAAAACAGCCACAAACCACGGTGACACTCTGTCGAAGGACAAGTAGGGTTTGGTCATCATTTGCTTCCCAAACAAGCCTTTGAATGAAGATAAACGTTGTATGATAAACAGCATGGTTATAGGCGTGGCAGGAAGCACCCACTGGAACGTCGTCCGATATTCTGGACCTTCAGCCTCAAAGGAATGCATAGATGTCACAAGAAGAAAGATTATGGCAAAGAGAAAGAGAAGAGCTTTGTATGGAAGAGGGTCTAGAGAAAGCATCTCTAGGGCACAAGAGAGCTTGCTTCTTCTATTAATTCTGTATTGCATCGCTAGCTAGCTATACGATCAATCAATGACTTTTGCTCGATCTTTTTCTTGTCTTGAAGGGATCAACCAAACTAAGCACTGGGCTGGTTATCTTTTTATGACGTTGAGAGACATTAAAGATTTGCAAATGTGTCGGCAATTTACAGGGAAGTGAAGATTTGAGATTTCTCGGTAAGTATATCGGAGTAAATATTTGTATGAAACCCTAGAATATCTCAGATTCCCTGAAGAATAACGGGTTTTAAATATCCGTGTCGTCTTTACGCTGTTCTTGTTTCGAAAAATAACTGGGAGAAAGTGGGATTTTTTCCCTACAAATCTGGATGAAATAACCAAAATAAAGCTGTTAGAAAGATCAACAGTTTTGATTGAGAAGAGGAAATCTTCTCTAATCTTCAGTTACACAATCAGAAGTGGAAATCTCTCTCTAACAAAAGCCAAGAGTTTAAATTAAATAATTTTCCCCTAAGAGAAGTGAAAAAAGAAACAAAGAAAAAATAGATTTTTAAACAAAACAATATTTTCAAGTTTTTTGTTTGTTCCATATGAATCTACAAGCCTCTATTTTCGGCCAAGATTTTTAATTTATTTGTGATACTTGATCTTAATTGGATTTCTTTTAGAGAATGATAATTCTGGTGTGTAAATTCATTTATTTTTTATTTGAGTGTATAGATTTTTATTTTTTAATTTAAATGTAGATTTTTTTAAAAAAAATTTTCTCTTTCTAATCAAGTGTTTCTATTAGATTTTATAAAATATATATTCATGCAGCCATTAAATTAACACGTTAGCATGTATATGCATAAATATTTCACTTTATTTCAAACTGAGTGTACATAGTTTTAATTTTTTTTTTTGCTTGAGCGTGTGTATTTATTTATTTGAGTGTCTGTACGTACTTTCAAAAACTTATCAATTAAGTGTTTTAAATATTAAAAGCTAAAAAGTATTCACTGCGCATAATTTAAAATAATTTATGTTTTGACACCCTTTGCTGTTATTTTAATTTAAATAAAATCTTAAAATACTTTGTTATTTCAACTTTTAATTTTAATTAATTTGGTCTGGTCTACGATTGCACAGTTTATATATATTTGTTAAAAATCAATAGAGCTCAATAATAAAATTTTAAAAGTACAAACACTCAAAATAAAAAAATAAAAAAATCAAGTACACATTCGAATATTTAGCATTCAGAAGTTGCTTCTTATATTATAGTTGTAATTTATGTCTACGTGTCTTCATTGTATTGGATCTGTAAGGCTAAAGTATGAAAATATTCAGTTGATTCTTTGACAGGTCAATATATGTTCGTTATTTTAATATTTTTTGATGGTTAATATATATATTGGGGCAGACCAGGCCAGCCCGATGAAAAATGTATGTAAAAATAATAGAAGGATTTAATTTTAAGTGAAACTAAATTTATTGCTCGCGCTTTGTTGCGGGGCAGGCTTCGCAGCGAATTGAGATATTAGTTCTATGTTTATATAAACACAATAAAAGCAGCATGCATTATCTTTTTTAACATGTGCAAGGCTGTAATATAAAACAACAAAGCAGCCGTATGAATTGTTTCAAACCCTTCAAAGCAATTACATATTTGAATTGTCTTGTTCAATTAAGCACGTTAGTATAGCATGGTATGGAGTTTCATGTTTCTTAATAAATATACATAGCAGTCGTGAAAAAGTTGATGAAGGCCACAATTGCATCAACAAAAAAATTTTTAGAGCGGTGGTGCAGCCTCTCTAGAGCTTCAATTTTCCTGTAAAAAGAAGGTGATATTATTCATGGACATTAATGAGATGAGCAAAAATCAATGGAGTGAAGGATAATGCTAATCCAATATCAATAGTAATAAAACATGAAGAGAATGAAAGAAATCTTTGAATTAAAAAGGGCAAACCAAAAGTAAACCACCTAGCTTGTTCTCTATTTTCAAGCAATACAGCCCATAATGGTAAATATACATTCTTATGAATGTTTAGGACTTTCATTGAAATTCTAATCCAAAAAGCTCAATTGTTGTTATGTGTTAGAAATCACAACCTAATAGGAGCATTCATACATGTTACTTACATGTCCTATTCAAATTTCTGGACCAAAAAATTCAGTGGTTGTGTTGTGTTAGAAATTGCAGGTTCATAGGAGCATGTAGACTTGTTTCCTACTGGCTTCAACATACGGGACCATTGTAACATACTAGAAGTCCACTGTCAATGATAGTGATAGTGTTGGTTATAGGAAGACCAACTATAAGAACCTTGGAAGCCACTCCTGCAACAATGCACTTACCACCTTTGATTTAACAAAAAGATATAAAACATAGCATTGCACTTGCCAAACTCTTTTTACAACCTATTTTCCATCAATGACCACATCTTTTATGTGGTCCAACGTTAATCGTTGATGGTGTTGTAAACACTCAAAATGATTTTGTGTTGGGATTGCAACCCAACCAACCACCAAGTTTTGTCAGCCCCTATCCAAAGCTATAGTATATCATGTAAACTATTTGTTTAATGGTGAAACAAAAAAAAAAGCAAAAGTAGGAAGCCATCAAAATCTTGAAAAGTCCAAGAATTAATTCATCACATTCTCATTTTTGAATGAAGGAAAAAATTTGATTAACCGAGTAATAAATTGCAAGTTTCACAGAATGATGTACACCACTTACGAAGTTTTCTTTCTAATCAACTTGTGTAGATCCCTGCAACTATATTGTTGGTCTAAAGATCCCTGCAAGCAAAAGTTGAAAAAACCTTAGATCCTTCTTTCTCAATCAACAAAGATCTCTCTCTCTCTCTCTCTCTCTCTCTCTCTCTCTCGCTTAGTGGTTACGCCCATAAACCTGCCATCCGAGATGATGCCCTAATAATCTACATTATAAAAAATAGTCGTCGTCATTAGAAAAAAAAAAAACAAAATTAACAAAAGACTTCTCTGTCATTACATTTAGGCATATAACATCAAAGAAAGGCACAAGTAATAGTCCAAGACAATAGTTTTACTACAATGAGCCTGAATTGTAACAGATTGATAGTAATGTAATAGACCACACACATTATACATATAGTTCATTCTTTACTTTTGATACCAGGGTTTGAGACCATAAAATAAAGTCAATATTATTGTAAACCGAATTCATGAAGTTATATGGACAAAATCATAAATAATTGCCGATCACGATACATACGTTTACACAACTCCATGTAATATAACTTTCCAACCACTACTTTCATTTCTTCACCCTGACCCAATAGCTATACTGCAAAAATCTTCAATCTGATTACTGAGTCTGACTGGGCAAACTGTTTTTCATAAAAACCAAGCTAGGGACTGCAGATGGAATAACCAATTTAAGCTTGGATTGTTAAATATACATGGAAATAATCAAGATCAATGGTAAGCAATATAGAGATGTCAACAAATTGTGCATTTGCTTATTCAAAGATGAAGAAAATAGCATAACCTAACTAACAAATTTGATTCATTGATTAGCAATTAATCATGTCCATCATCAAATTCAAATGAATTAGCATTCAACACGAAAAAATAAAAGATGGAATTTGAAAAGGCAGGCCTAACCTTGGCGACACAAATGACAGATGACTTGGTCTTGCAGATACAACAACGACAATCATCGCAGATGAAACAGAGTCGAGCCATGCATGTGGAGCAAACTTCACGATGGCGGTAAACAACCCATTCTAGAACTTCTACACAATAATAAATAAATATGCAAGCTCACAAGGGAATTCAATTAAAATCATGAAAAATTCTTCATGCAGGAAGGAGTTTACAATAATTGAATAGAAATAACAAAAAATAACAAAAAGATCAATTTGTTTTTGTGAATGGAAGAGAGAGAGAGAGAGAGAGAGAGAGAGAGAGAGAGAGAGAGAGAGAGA
>Ga0325403_1003257_pt1 | contig 14754 bp, 10 predicted proteins | sample PopdelMetagenome_19_FD_205665 | JGI IMG/M metagenome (GOLD analysis project Ga0325403, IMG submission 205665) | Populus deltoides microbial communities from Bellville, Georgia, United States - Xylem-PdKOR-R4 | ecosystem: Host-associated > Plants > Phyllosphere > Stem > Wood/Secondary xylem...
TCCCTAGGACCTAATAAAGGTGTACGTCAATTTTTCAATATGTAATGAGTGACAGGATATACCTAGGATGGTCAGATATCGTACGAAACTGAGTCAGAATCAGAGCCTAAGTTGGAACCAAAAAATTACGACAGCAGCAGAACTATTTTTTTAGTGCAAATTCTGAGGGATTTATTTAACCTTAAAGACCAGATAAAAAAGAACAAATTTAGCATTATGAAGACTCCTGATCAACCTAAGAAAACCTGATGATTTTGATAGTAAACGGGAAGGATAAAAAGAGCAGAAAATAACTCAAACAAGGTTTCAAAATATTTCTTTCTGTGCCTTTGTCAATCTTTTGGTGAATATGAGCTAAACTCCTACACTCTGTTCAAAAAAGGTATACACCGTCTCCAGCACGTGGGGTCCAAAATTGAGTAACAACAAATGTAATCATTGACTGATTTACCATATTGTTTCAACATATGAAGCATTTGGTAAAAGGTTTATGTATAGCCAAAAAGTAAAATGTGCTCTCTCATCTTTTTCTTCATTTTTTTTCCCAATCATTGATTTTTGGTTTCCCTTGTCTCTTTTTTGTCCTCCTCAATTGTTCCCACTAAACAAAAGCTTGGCTCTTCATTTTGATCACAGTCAGCTTCACTCACATATATTTGGGAACCTCATTGTAATTAAAAATTCTCTCAACCTTATTTAGCTAATCTATGAACTCCTTTTCTTGTAAAATTCTTGTAAAATTAGGAAGTTTAATTCAAAATCCATATCATCCATGATGTTCTACCTTTTCAAAAGGATATCTTTATTGGTCTTGCCTTTAGAACAGGTTTGCAGTGCTAGCTAGGGATCCACAACCACTCTCCTTTTATTCTAGGTGATTTGTTTTCACCAACTACCAGGTAAACTCTGTGATCTGCCTCTACATATCCTCAATCATCAGTTGTTAAATGTTTCTCTTCTAAGAAGGAACCTCCTTCTTAAACATGTTCTGCCTTGCGACCTCTACTAGCCATGGTTGTTCTGCAAACCACAACAAGCAAACAAATACTAGATGATGTGTATAGTCTAACATAAGAGAAAGCACACTTAAGAAAGCAAGAACACATAAAAGATAAATGTTGGCAAAAAATAGGATTGGAACAACAACACCTTAATCCATAGCCTTAATGCTTAAAATAATAGTCTAATGTAATTTGTCCTTTTATAAGGTTTAACACTTCTTAAATAAATCAAAAACCAATTTCTACTAGGTAATAAAATCAAAATCCCTGAATAAAAAGGAAAAAAACAAAAAAAAAACTCAAATTAAATAAAAAAATCCTTAAAAATCAAGGACAAATAAACAAAACTAGCTCAAATAGCATCTTCAGATCATAATTTAAAGGTCTTTCAAAGCTTGGCTAGTTACAATGAGTAGAGCCTCCTATAAAACTAGACCTTGAAAATCTCCTTGAAAAATTTGAGCCCGATCAAGTTGTCGGATCAAAAGTTATGGCTTCTTATTACCACTATATTGGTCTAGCATGACTAGATCTCTTCTAGAGTCTAACCCTATTCCACTAGCTCATAAAAATATATGTTAGACTATACACATCATCTGTTTATGAAAGATCTCCATCTAGTTATGGCAGATGTCCATTTGATTGCTTAGAACCTTCAGTTTATACTACTTCACTTTTCCATCCCAAGTGCTAGCAAATTATGTTCATTCCTTTATGTTCTATGTGAATGATGATCTTTAAAATAGGTTCAGTGGAAATGTTTGCCAAGTAAAGTCTTTTGTTTAGTACTGGTGTTTTTACTGCTGCATTACATGAAATACAGAGTGTAAAAATTTGGAAACTTCCCAGTCAAATGCTTGGGGTTCTATTAATCATAAGGAAATTGAAAGCAAAACTTTTGGTGGTGGATTTAGCATTGGGCTTCTCAAGTAATCATCTTTTGCAGGAAGATTGCAACTTATATACCTCACCAGTTATTTTCAGTGTTCAAGATTGTTGTTTCTCTTTCTCCTCCCTTCTTGTGTTGTCTAAATGATTGAGCAAAAGTGCAATTCATTCCTCTGGAAAGGCGAGGATGATAGAGCTTATGAATATGATTATATTTTTCTAAACAGAAGGGTGGTAAAAATAAATCAAGGATTATATGATGTAATTGATAGGTCCCACTATAAATTCATGCCTAAATAAATATTCTCTTTTAGGGAGAATGTACCATAGTTTGGATAATTCTTTTGTATTCCCCATTGATAAGTTCTTGGCTATTTATATAAGCCAAGCCACATACAAAGTGCCGAAATATAAGGAAAACTAGTAGGTAACAACTAGAATTCAAATACATCTTAAATAGAGCATAACTAATGAAAATCACATGCAAACGTGGGGCACATGAAGAATAATACAGAAATGGATTGGGTCATGATAGTTGAGAGTTCTAAGTGTAGACGTTCTCAAAGAGGTTAGAGGCCAAATCCCAAATATTTGGGATGAGATGAGCTAGAGAAGACCGTTGCATGTAACATGCAATGTGGGGCACATGAAGAATAATGCAGAAATGGATTGTGTCGTGGCAGTTGAGAGTTCTACGTGCAGAAGTGGAATGAGTCTTTTATAGTGGAGAGTTTGCATGTGATTTCTGTTAGTTATGCTCTGTTTAAGATGTATTTGAATTCTAGTTCTTAGTTACTAGTTTTCCTTATATTTTGGCATTTTGTATGTGGCTTGGCTTATTTAAGCAGCTCGAATTCCTATGAAAATTTTGATAAACCTCTTTCAAGGATAAGGCAAGATGGTTCTCTGCGTGATTACTAGAGGGAATTCAAGCACTTGGGCAATCGAGTACGAGGCTAGATGCACCTGTGGGAATATTTATGGGTGGTTTAAAAATGGACATCTTGAATGGTATACAAATGTTTAGGCCCCAAACTTTGAAAGCAGTTATTAGCTTAGCACGAATGAAAGATGATCAACTTATAAGACATTGAAGGTGTGTAAGACCTATAAATCCAACTTTTTTTCCTTAACTCTTTATTCCTTACCTCTCATAGGATTGGACATAGTTATGGAAATTCAATGGCTCAAGCTACTTGGCTTTGTGGTTTGTGACTAGAAATGGTTAACCATGGAATTTATGTAAGAAGGCCAGACCAAGAGGTTGGTAGGCATGATAGGCAAGATATCCAAGTAGCGTCCCTCAAAGAGATATCTAAGGAAATTCATTCTAGCTATGTGCTTTTGGCATTATGCCATTAGGTCACTTACATGAACCACCAAAGAATATTCATCCAAGAATGCAGGAAATATTGCATGAATTCTTTAATCTGTTTGTAGAGCGCTTGAGCTTACCGCCAACATGGAAGATTGATCATGGTATTTCACTTAAGGAACCGAACTAGTTAATGTTCGACCTTACAAGTACACACATTATCAAAAGAACGAGATTGAGAAATAAGTTCAAGAGATGCTGAGATCAGGGCTCGTTCGACCCCAGCACTAATCCTTTCTCATCACTCGTATTTCTAGTGAAGAAGAAAGACAGGAACTGGCATTTTTGTACAAATTATCATGCACTCGATCAACATCATAACAATTAAAGACCAATTTCCAATCCCCATAGTTGATGATATGTTGGATGAGCTCTACGGTGCTTCTTACTTTACCAAGCTAGATCTAAGAGTTGGGTACCATCATGTACGAGTAAATCCACATGATATCCATAAAGCTGCTTTCCAAAATTATGGCATTATAGCTCGACCACTCACCAATCTTCTCAAAAAAGGGAAATTCGATTGGCATGAGGAAGTTGAAGTTGCCTTCCTAGCTCTCAAACAGGCCATGATAATCACTCCGACATTAGCCATCCTGAATTTTAACGAGACCTTCACTATCAAAACAGATGCGTCCGGGGAAAGTATTGGAGCGGTCTTGTCTTAACAAGGAAAACCAATAACATAGATGAGTCGAGCCCTCGGAGTGACCAAGCAATCTTGGTCACATATGCTAAGGAGATGTTGGCTATTGTGGAGGCCATACGTATGTGGTGGCCTTACCTTCTAGGCCAAAAATTCTATATTCAGACAGATCAACGTAGTCCCAAGTATTTCCTAGAGCAACGAAATAGCAACTCCGAAGCAATAAAAATGGGTTGCTAAGCTCCTAGGCTATGACTACGAGATTATCTATTGATCGGGCTGAGAAAATTTTATAGCAAATGCTCTCTCTCGTAAGCAAGGTAGTCTCATTCTTCACAATATTTTCGTTCTGCAAGTTAATTTATGGGAAGAAATTAAAAAAAGGCTGCAGAGGAGGACCCATACATTCAATCAATGGGTCGTGTGGCCACGGAACAACCTGGAGGATCATATAAATGACATCAAGGACTACTACTATACAAAGGAAGGGTCATTGTTCCGGATAATACCACCTTAAAGGCTAAGCTATTACACGAAGTGCATGACACCAAGGTGGGGGGTCATTCAGACGTCCTACGTACACTCAAGAAATTGCGACAGCAATTTTACTGGCCTGGGATTCATAGATCAGTGCAAGACTATGTTAAAGGGTGCGAGGCATGCCATAAGATAAAAGTCGAGACCTTGACTCCAGCTGAGCTTCTTTAGCCACTACCAATCTTGTGCCAAGTATAGGATGACATTACCCTAGATTTTATTGAGGGATTACCGATTTCATAGGGAAAGGACACCATCATGGTAGTTGTCGATAGGTTAAGTCTACACATTTTCGTACTTTAAGTCATCATTCGACTGCAAAAACTATAGAAAAACAATTTTGTGGAAGGCATCATCAAGCTTCATGGAATGTCCAAGTCCATTATTAGTGATTGGGACCCATCTTCATCAGTCACTTCTAGCAAGAATTTTTCAAGACGTCAGCCACTAAACTACAGCTCAGTTCTCCATACCATCCACAGACGGATGGCCAAACAAAAGTCATCAATCGTTGTGTTGAGCAGTACCTTCGGTGTTTGGTTCATCAGTGACCACGGAAATGGTGTTGTTACTTACCATGGGCTGAAAATTGGTATAATACCACATATCACATTTCAACAGGGATGACCCCTTTTCAAGCACTGTATGGACGCCTACCACCCTCCATTCCAATGTACACTACAAGTCTATCCCCAATACATGAAGTTGATCAACAACTCCTAAGCCGCGATGACCTGCTACAGCAACTGAAGACCAATTTAGCGAGATCAGTGAATAAAATAAAGCAGATGGCAAACCAAAAGCGCAGGTACATTTCATTTAACACTGGAGAATGGGTATTTTTAAAGTTGCACTCATACCGCTAGCAAACCGCTTTTAAACGAGTCCATCAGAAATTAGATAGCAGATTTTATGGACCCTACCAGATCATAGAGAAGATCGGACCTGTTGCATACAAGTTACAGTTACCTCACCCGGTGTTTCACGTGTCACTGCTTAAAAAATTCCAGGACAGCAAGGGCATTGCTGAGACGACAACAATCGAGTTACCACCATTCACTGATGAAGGGGTAGTCCTTTTAGAGCCTCAAACTATTTTACACTACCACTGGATCAAGCAAGAACCCAGCTTGTCGAGGAGAGCTTAGTGCAATGGAAGCACCTTCCAGCCGAAGAGGCAACATGGGAACCAACACAACAGATACGAGAGATATTTGGGATTTGGCCTATAACCTCTTTGAGAACGTCGTGGTCGTGGCCCATCAGTAATGCATTTGGAATAATATTATGCAAGCTAGGTTGAAGCATATAGATTAAAAGGAGGAGATTTTGGAGCCAAAAATGCACTAATGGTGGTGCGTGGTACTGGAACAAGCTACTGAAATTGAGGGAGCCAATTTGGAATCAATATTGTGGGAAATGACCAATGAATTAGCTTGTGGTGGGACTGTTGGCAACAACTTGGTATTTTTAGTCAGAAAACATGGAACACAGCCTATTCAAGAAGCTGAACCCATTCTGATGCAAAGCTAGCTGCGATAACAGGAAAGCAGATTGGGTTTGGCCTAGTTCAAGGTAAGATGCTATGGTGGAGATTCTGGGGGCTATCTCTAGTGTTATTTGTCCCAATCTTTTGAAGACGATAAAATTGCATGGAAGTTGCAGAAGAAAAGCTTCCAGTTAGTCCTTACAAGCTTAGCATGGAAGCCCACAATTTATGGTATTACAAAGAATCAAAGAGCGCATTGCAACAATGAGCTTCCTTTTGCTGGTTTTAATCAGATGGATCTGTCAGATTATAAAATTTATGTTGCATACAACTTGAATTCTACAAGAAGCTCTACGGAGTCCACAGTTCTTTGACATTTATAAGCACCGGATGTGTGCATGAAAATTGAAAGTATCCAATTTAACTGCATTAAGTACTAGTTTGTATCATGGATTCTCCCTATTTCTTTAATCAATGAAATTCTCACTCGTCAAAACAAAATAAAAAACAAAAACAAAAGGGCATCTTTTCCATGGCTGTCAGAGGCTTGGCATTTCACATCTTCCAGAACAACTTCTATCCGGGGGTTTCTCTCCTTATCCTTCATTATCCATCAGGAGAGCTCAATTTCCAAACAAGGGTTCAAAATACAGGAAGGAAATGCCATGTCCATTCCATAATACAGATTAGGCTTGGGCAGCAAGCTAAGGTCAATGGAGCCAGTTACCCGTGGAACGCAACACAAAGAACCAAGATAATACTGTGGGAAACAAGCTGAACAAAGATATCCTACTATCTTACTTACAAAAATCATCAATTCTCAACATACTAATTCTTGTATTAGATAATATTATTATTTGTTTTATTAATGAATCTTAAAGATGTTACTTTTTATTATGAAAATGACTAAATTATTAAGCAAATCATAAATAAAGATAATCATATGACTATCCCTCAAATTATCACAATACAATTACAACCAGATGATAATCGAATGCTAAGATGACGTGGTCCTATGTTTGTTATCCCTTTAAAAAGGGTGGCCTAGGAATAAACAATGCTCAAACTTGGAATAGAGCGGCTATTCTTAATCATATCTGGCGATTGGTTTAAGATAGATCATTAGTTTAGTCAGGATGGGTCTAAGGTGTTCTACTCAAAGGTAGATCCTTCTGATATGTCAAGCCTCCTTCAATGTCCTCATGATTATAGAGGAAGATTCTATTCAGCAGAGATTGATGTAGAGGGAAGTTTGTCTTTAATATTGGTAATGGAACTATTACCTCTTTGTGGTTAGATTATTGATTGCTAGATGGGCAATAATTATGCAACCTAGTGCGTTTTAGGTGCTTACTTCTACTAGGTTGTCGTGGAATGTGATTAGTACATAAAAATGAAGTTTTATCAAGGTTTTATATAATTATTTTGCACTTGAAGTACCAATAACTCCTCAACTAAAGCATGTTTTATAATAACAAGTCTGATAATATAAGATACCTTTAATTTATGGTAAATATTCATCTTAAATGCAGGCTTATCACATGAATCAAAGGATTGATTGATGAGTCTAACTACTGAAATTCAGAAGACAAAGAGAGGGTTAAGCTTAGAAAAGAGATGTTGGTTTAGTCCAAACTGGAACACTGTTCAGTCATTGGGTCATATCTGGAGCTGCAGATCTTGGATTTAAATTTGGTTTATATAGATAGAAAGCTAAGACATAGGCCTAAAATATTCATGGGAGTCCAAGACCCAATTATGTTGTATGGAAGTTCAAATCTTAGCAACAACGGAGAAGTTAGAATCTGTCCTGCAACCCCGACACTGTTCAGTGTTCAGCCCATGTCTCGAGTTCTAGAAGTTCAAATGACCTCATTCTTATTTTGTTGGAAAGCTGAGACAATTCCCCAAAACTTTCATGAAGACAATCTGTTCAAAATATGAGGTTAGCAATGATGTTTTGTTCAGACAAGAAGATAAGGAATGTCACCAAGTCAAGATGTGGCCACCCGCTCAACAATTAGTCATCAAATCAATAGTTTCGAATTTTGGCCTATAAAAAGAGGCATTTTCCATGCATTTAGGTATCTTGGTGTTTAGATCAAGATCATGATCTTGCTCTCTTTCTTTTGTAATGCTTAAGTTTTGTTTATATTAATCTCTTGTTTATGCTTTTCATTTCCTTTCCTTTACTTAGTTAACTAATATCTTATTTATGTTCTTATCTTGTTTATTTATGTTTCTCTCTTTCATTATGTTTAGCTAAGTTTATGATGTCATGGTGAAAAGGTTACACTAATGGTGTAAGAATAAGTATAATGTAAACTCAACATGGACTTTAATGTTTAATAATAAAATATTTTGTATTTGTTATCTTATTCACTCTTAATACTTTGCTTATTAAATGGTTAATCTAGATTCATGTTGTACAACCCTTGGTACAACAAATACTTAGCACTTTCATAGCCCAACCGTATGGTATAATCGACACCTGTGCTATGAAAGGAACTTGATTTGTTGTTAACATAAGTTATAATCATGAATACCTGACAACATTTACAAGTATTAGCATTATTCGAATAAGATAACTAATGTAATCATGTTAACAATTTATAATCTGATTGGAACCTCCTTTGTGTGTGGTTTCTAGTTGAGTAATAAAAAGAGTTTATACTATACTTGTTTGAAATACCATTAGTGGATCCTCTAACCTTGACAATTATTTTATCCTTGTTTAATCCTTATATCAATACCACATCTCAAAGCTTTCTTCAACTCCTTTTTTATTATTATTTATTTCTTTATTTGTAGTTTATACAGTTAACCTCCCTGTGGTTCGACCCCGGTCTTGTCGGGTTATTTATTACTTCGACACTCTTACACTTGAAAAAAGAAATCAACTCTTTGGTCGTGTCAGAATGCTAAGGTCTCAAACATTATTGAGGGGAACTCAATTACTTTTAACCCCATGAGTGCCTTACCAGACCACTATGTCTAGAATGGCCATTCATTGGGGAGGTTCTCCATTGACTCAGCATGGGAGGTTTTTAAAGATTCCAAACCCACAGACTCTATACACCATCTTCTTTGGTTCTCAGGTTTCATCCTGAGACACTCTTTTATCATATGGCTTGCCTTTATAGGTCGTCTCAACACCATGGTCAGACTACTTGCTTCTCAAATCATTCTCTCTTCGACATGTATCCTTTATGGGTCGCAACTTGACACACATGAACATTTATTCTTTCAGCGCCTTTTCTCTGCTATAGTTTGGGATGCTATCACAAGCATAACCCTTATAGGTTGACCTTTTTTAACATTGTGTCAGCTACTTCAGTGGGCATATACATACTTGAAAAAGAAGAAGGCATTTATGCATTTACTTGCTCGATTAGCTCTCTCAGCCTCAGTTTACTTCATTTAGTATGAAAAAAATAATTGAGTCTTTCATAATATTTACCGATCTCATCAGGATGTTTGCGAGGATATTTTTTATTTGGTCCAGTCCTGTTTGGTAGCACTACAAGATTTCACAGTTTTATCGACGGACATATTCCGTCGGTATGAGATTTAGAGTTTGTCGGTAATTTTTTTACCGACTAAATCGCCGATGGAAAATGTCCATTGGCATAACGTTCATCGGTAATACCAAATTCCGTCGCCAAAGCTGTCGGTAAAAAAAAATTACTAATGGTTTTACAGACGGAAATTGCGCGCCAAAAAAAACTTCCCGCTGGAACATTACCGACGGATTTATTCCGTCGGTGATAGTGGCATATATAGTAAATATTTTTTAGCTATCAGTGAAATGCCAACGGACGTATCCATCGGTAAAGTCATCGGTGAGTGTGCATTTCCATCAAGCTTCTGTGAAATGCCGATGGATTATATCCGTTTGTAAATTCGCCGGTGATACATTCCGTCGATAAATCCCTCGGTGGGTATATTTAATTTTTTTAAAAAAAATAATTTAGAATAAATAATATAAAATTATATAAATTAATAGTAAAAAAACCAATTATGCAAATAAAATTTTATTAAACATTAAAAAAAAATAAAGTTAAATAATATTCATTATAAATTGAATGTGTTTCAAAAAAATATTAAATTAGCACAATGGCGGAGCTGGAAGAGGAGGAGGCTGGTTGTTATACGGCCAAAAAGGGGGCTAACATGTATCACCACTCTGTGAATTCATGTTTATGACCATTTGGCGAAGTTATTCATAATTCGCTGAGAGTTGCTCGTATTTCTCGGTGAGATTAGTCGTGTGTTATTTCGAGGCCATGATATCCTCAGATTGGGTGCTCGATACTGATTTGGAGCTCCCAACGGTTGAGACACTATGGGCCAACTACAAGTTCTCTGCCATAGTGTTGGAGAGCCCGTACACCCAATTTTATCGGGTCCACCGGACGATCCGACCTCCATCCACAAATCCGGATCGAAATCTGAATGGATTAAAGGATCGTCCCCATATCTCTCCGTCAACTAGCTATTATAGATCTCTTGAAAATGAAAAACAAAATCATCATCATATTCAATTCAATAAAAATAATAACTTATGAAAAAAAATGGTTGAGCGAACATACCACAAAGTTTTAAGCGCGATTGTCAACGAACTGTTGCACCCCCTTTTGGCGGTCTTGACTCCGCACATGCGTCTCAACAAACAGCTCCATTAGGCTCAGCTCACGTCCAAGAGACCTAGCCTTTAATGAAAAAAATTAATTAAGTAATAACAAATTATTTAACGATATATTTCATTTAAATTAATCTTACCATCTGTTTCGCATGTGCAGCAAACGAAACGGAGCCGCCGGTGTACGTTGTCACCGAGCCATGAATTGGCCTGTTCCAGTTGCCAGCACTGGACTGTAAGCGTCATGTGAACCGCTCAGACGTCACATGCTCAAGATATTGCGACCAAATATCTGTCGGGATGTATATCGGTTTGAAATCCTTCCAAACCTCCATGTTGTTCCAACCTTGAAGACCATTATCTCTCGTGTTTTGTTTGTCTTTTTTTATGCTTCATACCAAAAATCACGCAACCTACTTCCATAGCGAGAAATTAGATTTTGAAACATAATTTTTTTCTAAAAAAATATTGTATTGTTTTCAATGTTACCTAGTTGCCACATGATTTTCCCACACCCTCCTCACAACAATGTCATGCGCACTGTCCCAGTCGAATTTGTCCTGTGTATAAATAATTAATTTTAAATAAAAATAATAATTTATTTATAATTATATTAATAATTTATTAGAAATAAGCTAGAAATTAGAAATTAACACCAACCTCAAATATGGCAAACCATGCTTCGATTTGAGGTATCCATTTAAGATGTCTGGATACCTGACTCCATTGAAATAATAGAATCTCCATCGATGATTTAAACGCCGATGATATTACTCGGGCGGCCTCAATGTTTGTGACCCTGAAAATAAATTAAATTAATGAAATATTGATTAGTTGTTCATAAATTATGTTATAATTAAAAAAAACCGAAACAAACTTACATTGAAAGGTAGTCCTTCCACTATGCCTCATACTTGCGAGTGAATTGATTCTGCTGTGAAGGCACGCCGCCTCTACGCTGTGAAACCGCAATGGAAGAGGCAGCATCAGATGACGGCGCAGGTGCCTCTTCTTGATAGACACCTAAGGATATGTCATCCTCACTGCTAGAAGAACTAGCTGCTACTATATGTGAGCGACGAGTTGTGGATTTCGTTCTACGCATTTACACAATTTTATACGAATAATTATATAATTAAATTCAAATGTTAAAAAAAATTCAGCAGCACCTCCCATATACTATAGACTACCCAAACTTTTCAAACCTGCAAATATTGACAATAGCCACAACCAATTGACTTCATCTATACTAATCTTGTATATAACATAACATCTATACAAATAACATTATATTAATTACAAGGTAAATTCAACAATAACAATTAAAATTCTACAAATTATTCACTTATTATGGAAATACAAACAATAAAATATATTCAATAAATTCAAAAAAAAAACTCTAGACTAACTATTAAAATTAATGGAAATAATTAAACACAAATCATGCAATAATAGAGTAAAATTGAGAGAAAATAATTAAATTTATTCCAACATATTTAATTACTAATTACAAGGTAAATTCAACAATAACAATTAAAATTCAACAAATTATTCAATTATTATGGCAATACAAATAATAAAATATATTCAACAAATTAAGTATGGACATGCTAGTTTTCCATACGTGCTCCAACCAGAAAGCATTCCATAAGCTGGAAAATCATTGATAGTCCACTTCAAAGCCGCCCTCATAACAAAATTTTGTTTCCTCGATATATCATAAGTCAAAGCTAAGGAGGACAACAACTGTGCCAACTCATCAATCAATGGTCGAAGACAAATATCTATATCCCGGCTCGGGCTACTCGGACCGGGTATGACAATAGATAAAAACATGAACTCCGGCCTCATACACATTCCCAGTGGCAAGTTATAAATCGTGAGTATGACCGACCAACAAGAATAAGGAGTAGCAAATAACTAGATTGGGTTGAATCCGTTTGTACACAACCCAATATGCACGTTCCTTGATTTAGCTTAAAAGTGAGGATGCACACTGTTAAAGCGTTTACACGCTTCGCCGTCAGAAGGATGCACCATCACTCCATCAACCGCATCATGTGATTGATGTCATGTCATATGCTCAGCAGTCCTTGATGACATGAATAACCTCTGCAGTTTAGGTGTGATTGGGAAATATTTAATTTTTTTATTTGCCACTAGAGTCTTTCCCCTACCAATTCTAGGTTTGTAACAGGAATAATGCCCACATGTCATGCATTCGGTGAGCTCAGTATTTTCAAGGTAGTATAACATGCAGAAGTTAGGACACATGTCAATTTTCTGGTATCCTAAACCAAAGGGTTTCATCATGGACTTCGCAACATAGAAGTTCTCTTTTAGCCTATTCCCTTCAGGTAAAATGCTTCTCGCCCATTTAATAATTTTATCATACCCGGCCTCACTCAACCTGTGATCTGACTTGAAAGTGAATACATGTGCTACAGTCGATAATTTACTGTGGTTCATGCAGCCATCCCATAATGATTCGTCAGAATCTTTCAACAGATCAAAAAACCTAGTTGAATCTGCATTAGGTTCTTTTTCTACGATTGAACATTGACTAACATTACCTTGATTTATTCTCATTGCATTCATAATCATATTCCTGTAAGGATTATTGTTGTCATTTGCAACTTCACTACAAGATTTAACAGTTTTACCGACGGAATTCTTCCGTCAGTGTAAGACACATATTCTGTCGGTAATTAATTTGCCGACGGAATCACCAACGGAAATGCTCCGTCGGTGAATCTTTTGTCGGTAATTTTTTTTCCGTCGGTAAATCCATTGGTAATAAAAAAATAAATTTATCCGCTTCATTTCGTCGGTATATCCCTCGGTAATAATATTTTTTTATTACCAACGGATTTACCGATGGAATTGCCGTCGGTAATTATTTAAAAACATTTTAAAAAAAATCATTTTATAAAATAATTAAATTAGCATAAATTAACACTGTATAATATATACTCAAAATGCTTGGAAAAAAGAATAAGAAAATCAACTCAAACAAATTTGCAACAAATAAATAAAATGAAAAAATAAATTCAACTAAAAAATTCATATGAAAAAAATAAAGTTGTAATTGCTAAAAATTTAAAAATCCTATAAATAAATCAACTAAAAATTGATCTCATATGAAAAAAAAATCTCACAACAACATTTATACAATTATTAAGAACAAAAACAATTAAAAATAAAATAAAAACAAATATAGTGAAAAAAATCATGAAAAAAGAAGAAAAAAGAAAAATCTTACCTTAATGTAGTTGCAAGTGAAGCTAAGGAGAGAAAAAAATTTCGTTAAGCATATTAATTAAAAAAAAAACTAAGAGGATAAAAGAAGAAAGAAAAAGAAGACATACCCAAGCATGGAGGAAAAGAAAAGGAGATGAGAAGAGAAAAGAAGAGAAAGAAATATATATTGATGTTCTTTACATATAGTGAAGAAGAAGAAGAAGAACAAGAAGAACAAGAAGAAGAAGAATAATAAGGAGAAGAAATGAATCTGTCTCTTGTGAAAAAAGGGGATTCAGGCTTTTTATTGGGGCGCGGTACCAACGGATAATTGAATATTAATATTTTTTAATTATTCCGTCGATAATTCCATCAGTAATATTTAATTTAAATTTTCAATTTCGTAAATTTTTTTCAGAAACCGCCAACAATCACCGACGGATTTTCAATCCGTCGATGATTCCGTCTGTAATATGTAAATGAAAATTTTAAATTAATTGAATTTTTTCAGAAAATCGCCAAATAACACTCTCTGGAAAATACCTACGGAAAATTCCGTCGATGATTCCCTTTGTAATTGACATGATGAACAGTGTTCATAGTTTACCGACGGAATTTTCCGTCGGTAATTCCATCAGTAATTTTGTTAGTAAAAATGACATGTCATCTTTTTTTTTGCTTTGTTTTAAATTTTTTTCACACGGTAATTCCGTCGGTATATACCGAGGGAATATTTCTGTCGGTAAAATCCCTCGGAAATTTACCGACGAAAATATTCCCTCGGTATTTCCGTTTGTATTTATCAATTTTCTGGTAGTGCTTCATGCACATTGTTAGCACTAGAAGTTGACCCAACCACCCTTTCTCTCATGCTCTTATTATGAACAAATACTTCTCTGTATGCATACCAACATCGGTAATTCTTCATAAACCCTT
>Ga0325403_1003261_pt1 | contig 14746 bp, 3 predicted proteins | sample PopdelMetagenome_19_FD_205665 | JGI IMG/M metagenome (GOLD analysis project Ga0325403, IMG submission 205665) | Populus deltoides microbial communities from Bellville, Georgia, United States - Xylem-PdKOR-R4 | ecosystem: Host-associated > Plants > Phyllosphere > Stem > Wood/Secondary xylem...
GATATTCCAGAAGTACCTATGGAGGAGGACTGAATGCTTAGCCTTGGTATGACAATCATCCTCTGTTCGTTTTGATGTTAGCTAAAAAGATTTTAGCTTGCTTTTTTCTTGTATGGATGTAATCATCCAAACAACTTCAGAGTTAATCTTGGCTTAACCGCCAGGGTATGTCGCTGAAAGTCATTCAGCTTCTTTTTTAGCTAATTGATGTCATGTTCCCACAGCAGGTTCCCAAAGATTTTATAATGAAGCGATATGCATGGATGCTTGCATGTCTTTTGGGTGAATTCATATAATTTTTTTTAAAAAAATGCAATTAATTAGATATTAAGAGCTTAGAAGAATTTCAGATATAACAAAATAGTTTTGAATCTTTCACTCCTTTATCATCCTTTTTTTTATTAACCAGATCCCTATGTAATGTTTATTTACGTTCTAAATTTGTAGGAAGGTTTTTTTTTTCCTTCACAAACATCAATTTTTTTGTTTTGGTTTGTTTTGCATCATGCGTTTCTGCATTTAACTTCTAGACTGCTACATTATAGATTAAGTTGGCCTCAGATAATACTTTTCTCAATTGTCAACATGTAGTCAAGTTGATGCTGATATAATGTTTCACAAAGTTCTTGATATGTTTTTTGATTGGAAAAATGTGGATAATGAAAATTTATATTTTTTGCATAAAGTGTTTTTATGATAAGGTTATTGATTTTTTTTTAGCTCTTTTGAAGGCAATGCTTTGTAATTTAAATTTTAATTTGGTGTATATGTTATTTAAACTTTGATGCAGGAGTCTTATTAAAAAAAAAATTAGGAAGGCTTGCAGCATATTGAACACAATATTGACAATATAATGAATATTCAGTGTCAAAAAAATTAAATATATTCTAGAATCTTGTAATAAAGTTAGACAATATTAACATCAATTACAAGCCCATCAGAAAGCCCAAAAACAACCCAAAAAACAGTACAGGTGTTTGCCGGTTTTTTTTTTGTAAAATAACCGTATCGGACCAAAACCAGTCTGTTTGAACTGGTTTCGGTTGTTTTTTTTTTTAATCGATGGTTATTTTTATAGGTAAAAACCGAACAAAAAATGATCACCTAGAGAATAATATAAATGAGCTATTACCTAATAATTTAAGCTATTGAGTTGAGATAGTTTCTTGACGTGATATCAGAGCCTTACTGATCAAATGGTCACGAGTCCGATTCTCACTATCTTTATTCTCTCTTCTAATCGTGTCCATTCCAAAGAGCTTTTAAGGGTGTGCTAGATTATAATATAAATTATATCTTGAGACCTCACCTAATACACATTTTTAAGTGAAAGCCCTTTTGAGCTTGAAACTTACACAAACTCACATTATCTTGTGCTATTAATTAATTTTAATTAGAAGAGAGAATAAGAGTGGTGAAAGTCAAACTCGTGACCATCTGGTTAGCAAGACCTTTGATATCATTTTAAAGAACCATCTCAATCCAAAAGCTTAAGTTTTTGAGCTGGGATAGTTTTTTGACAATTGTGTCATCTTCGTTAATGATTGATCTATGGTGTTCTTATCAAATTGACACATTCTCCAAGTGATGTCAAAGAGTCTCTCACCAATTCACTAGGGGTTGATCTCGGATCCCCATTCTCCAATGCAGTCTTGGACTAGCACCACTCTCTAGTGAGGGACTCTTATGTCTCATATCATTACAGAGAGGTTATATATCTCTCACATACTATTAACCATTCTTCAGTGAGGGGCTCCCAGACCCCAACACCATCACAAAAAAAGGATAGAGACCTTTCATGGCTATAGACCTCTTACTTTTCAATAAGATCTTTCTTCAATTAAGGGCTTTTATACCTTATTCCATCATAGAAAGGTCACATACCTCTCACACTCAGTGTGACCACTCTCCAAAAGATTGAATTGGTTTTCTTGATGCAATAAAACCACCCTTCATGGATTTGTCCCCTCTACCCTTTAAAAATCTTTCTAAGTATGGGTATCACTATGGGTTGCCTTTCCTTTCAGCCCTTTAGAAATTTTTCCAAGTGTGAGGCTTTTCTCTATAAATTTCTCATAACCTCTTAGAAAAATATTTTAAGTATGAAGTCTTTTATATCACACATCACCCTCCTAAGAATTTTTCTAAGTATGCATTTCTCTATGATTCCCTTTACAAACTTAGAAATTTTTTCAAACATAATGCACACCTTTACACACAGGCTCTTTAGTTTACTACTCGGGGTTTCAACCCTTATTCTTATACGAAAGAAATTTGATGAACTCGTCATGGTAACCGGGTATTTTTACAAGTATTTTATAGATTAATATCATAAAAACTTGGGGAGTTACTGATGGATCTAAATAAAATGAACAAAAAGAATCCCCAAAAATGGACCCAAAAAATCATTTAAAAGAGGAAAAAGCCAAAAAAATACCTAAGAAACATGAGCTTAGGCGTGGTAGATCAAGTCCAGCTCTCTGCATGGGGGCATGGACGCCCAATGCGTGGGTGCTATGCAGTGCACTAAGCATTCGCCCAGTGTATGGGCGTGCACCTCAACGCCTTCTTTGGGTCCAAGCAGCATGTGTGGGCCCACTTTCAGCCCTCACGGGCTCGTGTTATCATGCCTGAGCTCAGCGTGTTTGGGTATAAGCAGTGTGTTTGGATCCATTTTCAACCTTCAGGGGCTCGGGCCGTCACGCTCAAGCCCAATGTGTTTGGGTTTAGGCAGCGTGCCCGGATCCACTTTTACCCTTCGAGACCCCCTTTCACCACTCGTAGGCTCGAGATGTCAAGCCCAAGCCCAACATGTTTAGGTTTAGGTAGCACGTTCAAAACCATTTTTATCGCTTATAGGCTTGGACTGTCACGCCCGAGCCCAGTGTGTCTATGTCCAGACAGCGCTCTCGGTCCCGCTTCACCTCTCATGGGCTAAGACTGTCACACCCGAGCCCAGCGTATCTGGGTCCTAGTAATACGTTAGGACTGAATTTCACCTCTAATAGGCTTGGGCACCTTACCCAAGCCCAACACTCGCATGAGAATTTTTCTCGGATCCCACGCGGGTCTCTCAGCACTTTATATTGATTCAATACTTATTATTTTGAGTAAAATACAATTCAAAATATTAGAAGGGTAAAATTACACTTCAGCCTCTCTTTTCCACAAAAGGATAAGATTCATAAGTTATAAATACACCATGAATCCTTCAAGTCAAATGTTCACTATCTCTTCATTCTCTACTACATATATATTTTCAGAGCATCTCTTTCTAGAATGTTATTGCACTTTTTCTCTCTATAAAGTTACTAACTTTACCATCAGAGAGTCCCTATATTCATCAAATGGGATCTTTTATAGGTACCAGCTACCAGTCACTAGTTTACCTGACACCACCTGCTATTACCATAGCTATCGGCCACCTGACTTACTAGACATCACCTGCTATCAGTCATCAACCCTTCAGACTTTCCATATCAAGTCATTAGATGACTTAACTATGGAGAATAGATCAGATAAATTAAACTAAAAGATCAATCAATTATTCAACATATTAACCTTATTCTTAAGCATCTTAAATTTTAATACTCATCAATGAGAGATAGTGATCTTGACTCAAGATGAGCCTTGATAAATTAATCTATGTGTAGATCAGTTGGCTAATCATGTCCCTTCTCTAGATTTGGGGGTGACTTACTATATTGATTCTCCCATGAGATGTCTTGAAGTTAATTTTGGTGATTTTTCAGGCTTATACTCCAAGATTGTGCCAGGCTTCACCTTTACGGCCTTTGCCCTCCTCCTAATAAAATAATAAATATAGTAGGTTGGCCAAAAAATTATTATTTTTAATAAATATCTACAAAACACAATTCATCAATGTGGCATACCCATCATTTATACACAAGTAATTCAACAATGTTTATACCTCCTCTCCAGCATATTTAATTTTACGCGTAGCTTGTTGAAGAAGAGAAAATTTGAACTGAAGGAAAGGGGATGACAATTTAATCTCATATATGAGCTGAGTTGTATGTTATCCCATTGTCATCACTAATCCTATCACCTGATATGTATTTGACCATGTATTCATACTACTTTTTTTTTTTTTTGTTAAGATATACAATATTATAAACCTTACATCATGAATTAATCGTTCAATCTTTAATTCTCAATAAAATTTTACCATGATGAAAAAATTATTGAACTTTTTAATTATACATAATTGTTGATGTAATAATATTTTATAAATCCTATAAAAATTAATCTAAGCTTCTAACTTGGCTTTAAAATTTAAATCTAATTTATAATTATGAATATATGCTAATAATAATAATAACTAATGCTTTTTAATTAAAAATGTGTGTAACTAGTATATTACTATCCTTTATAACATATTTGAAACCCTCAAAATTGAATTCAATCAAGAGATTTTAATGAAATCTTATATTTGAAACCCTCTTGAGTGTTAATAATTGAATTTCAAATAAAATTTAATCTCTAAAAATATTTCAAATTAATTTAGAGCCAATAAGTAGAAAAAACACATCAATTCAAAATATTATTGTTATAATATTCAATTTTTTCAGAGGACAACACCTCTAATTTACAATTCTAAAGAGTAGAAACTTATTATTAAAACTAAATTTTTCAAAATACTCATCTATCTCTTAAAAAAAAGATATTTGAGGAAATAAGATGAAGGTAATATAGGAAACAAAATGATTTGAATCTTATCTCTTCCAAAACTATGAATATAACTTATTTTATCAATTGAATTCAATTTCCAAAACTATGAATATAACTTATTTTATCAATTGAATTCAATTGCTTTTGAGAATTAGTCCTAAACAACATCTTATGATACAATCTAAGAAAGGTTTGAACAAGAAAATTTGGATTGTAGCGTAATTGTGCATACTGTCAAGTTTTACGCAATCGAGCATAACTCTAAATCCAACCTTTAGATCGGATTGAAATTTAACCAAGACTTTTAAGACATATTTTTCTACATTGGGTAAAATTTCAAGGCAATCAAAATTCTACAAGGCATTGCGATAAAGGTTAGAAGATGAAATATGAATTTTATTATTTGTTGTCTTTTGAGTTGTTGACTTTTTATTTTGAGATGATTCTTTTTCTAATAATAAAAGTATATTAATAACTAGTTTTAAGACCTTTTCTAATTCTACATGGATCTTTAATGGGCAACAATATAGTTTTTAAGTGCATTCAGAATTCCTTCAATGTTCCAAAATCCTTTTCTTACAAGGATTTTTGGTCTGATTGTCCCTATTGTATAATTTTACACTAACATGTCTACTTTTCAATTCAACTGTTGGATCAAGCTAAAATTTTACTGGATATTTACAGCGGTTCTGTCTTATATTGTGTTAATATTTCATATCAATCCAACCTCGTAAGGCCTTGCGATAAAGTCTAGAAGCTACTGTGTGAGATTTATTTTAGTTTCCTAGTTGATTTAGGATTTTTTTCTCTATGTTATTTATAACTCTTTTATTATTATTTTCAGAATTGTTTAGGATGTTTTTCACCTATTATAAATAGGGTTATTTAGATTCTACTTAGGTTTTTAGCTTTCAGTCATGATGTTTTGAATATACTTGTGTTTTGCATGATGCAACACTTTTTTCTTTGGTTAAACAAAGAACAATCGAACTTATCAAAGTATAACTGACTTTGTGGTGTTCTTTCTTATACTTCTCATTCGTGAATTGATATTCGTAAGGTAAAGGTTCTTATTCCAATAATGCCGGTATCTTGGAACAAGTTTTCATTATATCACACTCCTATGAAACCTGATTCTTAAGCTTTCCAAAATTTATCCTTCTTGCACGTGGGTTACGTTGTTTAACCACATGATCACGAGGTTTGTATCATCTCAGTATTATGTATTATATAATATATAGTATATTATAAGTTAGATAATTGATTTATTTTTATTTTCATGAAATAAATTATTTAACAAATAATCAGCACATTATATAAAACAAGTTCTAAACATAAAAATATCTTTGAATTATTCATATGTTAATCCTATTAGTCACTATCGATCTATTACTAGTAAAGTTTAATGACATAATTTTAATATTTTATATATTATCAATACCTTGAACATAACTTAAAAAATAAGATCATTAAATATGAAATGTTTTGCATCGATTTATTATAATGTGATTTTTTTGAAGTGCTACAAGAAATTTGAACACATAATTTAAGAGAAAAACTTTAAAAATCTTAGTACTTGGGGGCACGTGATGAGTGAAGAAATTCCTCCATCGAACTCGGTCTGCAGGAGATAGTCATAGGTGTACTGGGTTGAATGCAGATACAAAAATCTCTTCGTTGTCATCCCTACATTATTTGAAAACAGAAAAAAGGTCAAAATTACAAGTTCGAATCCGAGATGTGTTCTCTAGAACATGAGGTAAATAACAAATCGGAAGGCAAAATTACTGTGATTATTACAGTGCAATAACTTGCCTTCAGAGGAGGTAATAACTGTAACTTTTATCCTATTATGTCAGATAAACATGGTTTTAAAACCCGGCCTCATCTGACGGGTCGATCCAGCTGATCCGGAGTTAAAATTAGGCTGAGTTTAAGAGAAAATAAAGAAAGTCAAAAACCTGGTTGACCAGGCAAGACCCAGTTGCAACCCATTGCCCATTGAATACGTAATTGTTTTTTTATCAAAACAATGTCATTTTGATTCGAGTGATCCAATGACCCGATCAAAACCCGGTAACCCTGACAAAACCCGTGGCCTGGGTCTTGGACCAGGTTGACCACCGGGCCGGATTTAAAAACTCTACAAATAAGCCGCATTAACTTATTTTTTTCATTCAAATAATTTGATATGATAAACTAGTTTTTAATTTTTATTTTAAATATTTTATGGCATTCAAAATAACAACAACATTTATAATTTTTTTAATACAATTATGAAATTTTGATCTAACTTGTAACGGAACGAAGAGCGGGCCTAGCCCACTCTGCATAACGGTGGGATGTAAAAGGGCTTAGAAGCTGAGAGGTATTGATGCGTGATGGGCTTAGAAGTGGGCTTGAACTGCATGTCCTGAATAACGTACAAATGATCATATGCTATTTTATATCTTGATGCGTGAATTATTGGTGAGGTACAATGGAGTCTTGTGAGCAACATACAACAAAAAAGAAAAGTGATGTAGACGTGTGATTACCGATTTGCAGTACAAGTTTCAATATAATAATGTTTTTTTTTTTAAAAAAAAAAAAGGTTTCAAGAGGATAATAATAATAAAAAAAAGAAAAAAAAAGTAGTGGATAGCTGTAATCTTGGACCACTTCCAACTTCCAAAGTTCAATTAAACCTTGGTTCTTGGAATTTCCTTTAATTTATTGCCAACCCCCCTTCCCGCAAACCAAAGGCCAAAACTATTTACATATATTATTTTTTAATATATTTTGCATTTATCAAACAAAGTTAATTATGATAGTATTAGAAAAACAAATACACAATTATTCTAGATATTTATTAAAAATTATAAATTCAGCAAATTATTTAGATATATATAAATTCCCGTATAGATATTTATTGGATTGGATGACACCATCACCACCACCATAAATTAGATATTTTTTTGTTTGCCTCCATCTCTGTTTTTTGCGAAGGAAAAAAATCCTTACGTGCCTGCGTTCATTTTGATAATTAGAGGCAGAGCTCCATTAAGGGGAATACAATTATCATTCCTACTCTCTTTTTTGTGTGGTGGCAAACACGTATTGCTGATGATTTTAAAGAGTCTAGCTCTTGAAATTGGCAGAAGAATAAGTGGGTGAGGTTGTTGTTATGGTGATATTGGTTTTTTATTTGAAAATATATTAAAATATTTTTTTTATTTGTTATATTGGTATATTAAAATTATTGGAAAGCATTTGAAAAAATATCAATTTTATATTTTTTAAAAAAAATATATTATTTTAAAATGCATCTAAATACAATTGAAAATGCAATATCTAATATCCATTAAATGTGATTCATAGCTAAACTAACATGTGAGGTTGATGGACTTACCACTAGTTTTGTTAATTGCTTTTTAAAGTATTTTTTGTTTGAAAATATAACAAAATAATATTTTTATTTATTTTTTTAAATTTATTTTTGATATCAGCACATCAAAATAATTTAAAAACATAAAAAAAATTAATTTGAAGTGAAAAAATAAATTTTTTTAAAAATACTTCTAAAATAATAAAAAAAAACACGAATAGGCTTTTAATCTTAAAATCTAGATGAGTATATGATATCCCACTCCTTATAATATATATATATATATATATAAAAAAAAATCTCTCGTAAGAAGGTAAACGAATTTGAATTTAAATCTAAAATATCAACATGAAAAGCAAAATCATCACCCTTTTCAACCAACACATAAAATATCCAATATTAAAATCACACATGCAATATAAAAACTTGGGAGAAAGCTGAATTCTTGTCGTGGAGGAGATTCTCAAGAACACACACATACACGTATAAATATAAATATAAACCATCAATCATCGAGAGGAAATATACTAGCTTTGACATTATTATTATTATTATTATTATTATTATTTTGATAATCCGGGATGTCCGGATCAATTTATACACACCACAACTAATTTTCAGATCCAATAAACACCTTGCAAGTTCAGAAAATAGATAAGATACCATGGGAATAACAAAAATATAAAAAAACCAAACCCGAGTACAAGAAAAAAACAAGTTTTTTCTTCTAGGCCACGAACTCAATTGCAGCTTTGATATTATTTATTGTGACAGGTGGGCGCCCAAAGGAATACAAAAATCTTACATATAGCATGTAGAACGTGGGGTTTTGCTCGGCACTCAATGATCCTCGCAATATTAGCCATTGTTAGCAGAAAAATACAAGCCCTAGTCGGCCATTCATGAAATGCGACCAAGATCTTTTTTAAAAAAAAATCAAAAGTAGGGACAATTTTTCTCAGCCTCTGTGTTTTTAATGGACAGCAGCGTTTGGCTTGCTTCTTTTTATCGTGGCATCCACATGCACTCTTATCTGAATAAAAATGTGAATTTAAATTTCTTTATTTTTTTAAAAAAATTATAATTAAAGTTAGTGCCACACGCTACAGAATCTTGTGCCATTTTCAACTCGATTGATTAAGACTGGAAGATTAGAAAATTAAAATTAAAATAGAAGATAGAGATATAAAATCAGGACCACATGACCAGAAAAAAAAAAACTATATAATTTAAAGAAAAAACGCAAACCGCCACAATTAATTACAAGGAAAGTGAGTTGAATGAGAGAGGGGGTGTTCTGGTGAAAAGGAATTCTGATTGAGTGGTGGCTGAGTCGAGTGCACAAATTAACGAGTCGTCACTTTACATGCCCGATGGTTTCGTGAAGATGAAAATGAAAACGATGTGCCGAAATAAGAGTGGAGAGTCGTATTTAATTGATTTAATACAAATAAAATAAAAATAAAAATAATAATAATAATCAATGGTGGTTACTTCTCTAGGTTAGAGAGAACACAACTCCCTCTTCTTAACCTCCACCTCTCTTCTTTTACCAGTAGTGCGCGGATCCATCATGAAAGATCATTGTCTTATATGCATCTATGAATAAAAAATGATAAATTTATAATTTGTTAAATTTATAAAATAATATATTAAAAAAAAATACATGGGTTCCACTTGATATTTAAATTAATAATCTCATTCCAAGTCAAATTTTTATTTATATATGATTTAAATTCTTTAAAAATATGACTTTAACGTTATTTAATTTCTTTGGAAACTGATGTCTTCTTACGTTCATTTCTAACTTTTTATAATGAATTAAAAAGATATGGTGTGGTCTTTTTTATACTGAGAAAATTATATAAAGTGATTGATGATTTGAAAGCATTTTTGTGCGAGACAGAATCAGGATCTGACACAAAACTATCATCTTTAACTTCTTCTTCTTTGTTATTAATTTTAAATGATATTCTCAATAATTTAATGTCATTTAACAACTCCGAAGTTGTCTTTTTTTTACGTGTATTTTAAAAAATACTCAACAAATATTGTATCATGATACTTCAACTCTTTGATTAAAACAAGCGTGCACACATCACCTGAGTATTGATCTAAATTCTGTAAAGCTATGTTATCCATAAATCTAATTTTACAATTTCAAACACAATTTGTAATTATACTTGCTTGAACATCTATTGTCCAAGCAAATATTGCAATATTTGTTGCATCTAAAACATTCTTTTTTTTTTTTGGATTTGGTATCCTAATTTCATAACTCTCTAAAAGATTTAAACAAAATTGACAATGATAATCAATCTTGAAAGCTCATATAATCCATTCATCACAAGGAAAAATCTTTGATGTTATATTAAATGGTAAAGAAAAATAATTTAATATTTTTCAAATCTTTAATGGCTTTTAGATAAGCGGGACAATTATCAACAAAATAGAAAACTTTTCCATCATATATTTTTCTACCAAGTTGTCAGACATTTTATTGGAATAAAATCCCAGTTATTCATGCTCATTTATTGGTATAATACTCATAGTTTATAGTGATTAAGTTCATATTCTTTAAATACTGTTTTTTAGCATACTTGCCAATAAATCATAAATAGATTTTCTAAAAATTATAATTTTTTTCTATATAAATGATAGAAAATTGGAACTAATGGCAAAAAAAAAAACAAATTTTCTTAGGCTTTAGATACATGATAAAAGATTATAAAATTTGATAACTTATTCCTTATGAATCAAAGTTTGTTAGTAAAAGCATTACCTTTAATGAGGTTCCTAAGGGGCGTAGCATGATGATAAAGGGTTTGAGATCTGCACAGCAGGTCTCAAGTTCGAGTCAGGACGTGCACCACTTGTAAGAGCCTGAGATAACTGGGGTTTTACTCGTTCACCTGAGCCCACAAAGTGCGCTTTCCAGGAGGTGGGATTTCCTCGAATCCAAAAAAAAATACCTTTAATGAGATTAAATGCTGAATTTGAAGAATTTAGTTGGTGTGGATTCTGTTTTAAAAGCAAATAGAGTAAGATAATTTTTATTATAATTTTTTTATAAGATATAACTCATGATCACTATGATTCAAAACGAAACCTTATGTTTTAGAATTTTTTTTTTCCTAACAAAGAAATTATTGTAGGATTAAGATCATGGTCAACTTACCATCCATTATAATTAATATATATTCTATATAAATAGTAAATTATAGAGAAATGAACCTCCCTTGATTATAAATGTATACAATAACTTAATCATATAAAATTATTAGTGTTTTGTGATTTTTTTTCCTATTAAATATCGCATTCTTTGGATTATTGGATCTAAGAACCCTGGTCATGCCTAGCACCGATCATATTGTGCAGTGCATCCGGAGGCTCGCCCATTTTATACCTACACCTTGGAAGCTCCATTTTAAGCTTTGATAATTGACGAGTTGAAGTTACTATTTGTTTTTGAAAAAATTTTATCTTTTTATTAATATTATTTCAAATTAATATTTTTAAATTATTTTGATAAGCTTATGTTAAAAATATTTTTTTAAAAAATAAAAAATATTATTTTAATATATTTTTAAATAAAAATACTTTAAAAATAATCATTAACATCTAAACCTATAAACCAAAAAAACACATGAGCACGAGGAATGGGATTAAAAATTCAAAACAGCCCTCTCTCTCTCTCTCTCTCTCTCACACACACACACACACACACACACACACACACATATATATAAAATTGACCCGCCGACAGGGCGAGAGGAAGGTGGGTGTGGCATCAATATCTCTACAGTATTCTTGACTACATATTTTTCATTTGCACTGTTGTTCCTTTAATTTTCAATTAATATTTGTTAAACTTGGCTTTGAATTAGAATTTCATACAGAGCTAGGAAGCCGCATGTTTTCATACCTAAAATAGACAGGGTAGATATGATTAATGACTATAAATAGAATCTAGAGATAAGCATGTGTATGAGGAGGAAGAGAAGACAAAAATGAATCGGTCCATGGATATTCATAAATGAACCTGTAAATAATGTCAGGAAATTATTTTTCTTGGAGTTCAAACGTTTTCTGTCCTGACCGAAAGATCCAAAAAGGCTGTCCTTTTTATGGAATATTTTATTTTGCTGCATCTCTGAAATCATGTTCAAAAAATCCAATTGCAAACGAAACAAATTGAACGGTTGATCCCATCATTCTCTCGTATTATAGAATTTTTAATCAATCAATTCTTTCAAAAAAAACATTTTTCTTAAACGAGGTGGAAAGTCAATTCGATCGTTTTCAAAATATTTATCCAAGTATACCTCTAATTATACTTTATTCATGTGATTCTTTTCTAAATAGACGCTTTGCTATGCTGTATATATTATTAAAAAAAAAAAAACTAACAAAAAATATCAAGATTATAATAAATTACTTAGTATTTTAATTAAATATGATCCAAAGAGTTAATTTTAAAGCTTTTTAGTCTGCTTTCTTATCTAATCTGTATTTAAAATTAAAATATATAGAATTTAAGTTGATGTAACTAAGTAGACTTGAATGATCCAAAGACATCTTGATTGACGAGCAAAAAAATCACAAGGATAAAAATAAATAAATAATTGACATAAAAACTTACCATCCAACTTCTTGCCTTATCTAACTTGGATTTAAAATAAAACTGTGTGGGAGTTGTCTTGATATAATTCAATCAACTTGAACGGCTCTAAAGCATTCTGACCAACCAATAAAAAGGTTGAGCAATGTAATTGAGAAAAATAATAATGAAATTGACATAAAAAAACCTACTGACTCAATTTCTTACTTAACTCGGATTTAAAATTAAATGTTTTTTTTCTTCTGCATGCCTTTTTGTTTATCATTGTTGCCTTTTTTTCTCATATAATTTAAATAAAGACACCTTATTTAGCAAGTGGGACTTTAACCTAAACTATTGGATTTCTTTAAAATAACATTTTAGTAATACTTAAATATTTTATTATAAAAATAATACTACATGGAGTGATGTAGTGAGGACACCAACCCACTAATAAATTCCTAAAGGGAACATTTGAGGTTGAGTGGAAAGAGATTAATTAGTGTTTAAATTAAAATAGGTTATCAAAAGTCAAAGAAATATATTTTTTTAAATTCGAAAGATTAAGTTACAATTGTATTCTAAACTTAAGGACTGAAGAATAATTTGCTCTTATTAATTTCATGGCTGCTGATTGCCCAAGCAACTCCGATCGTAAAGAGCATGATGGCTTCAATTTTTCTCAAGTCAATGATAAACTTTTCTTTTAATTAATATTGTTATTGCATTTAATTATTAGTTAATTATAATTAAGCTCTTCTTTTTTACTCCATAATGTTTCCTGATAATATTCCATAACTGGGGTAGGTGGGAAATCAACATATGACTAACTTTATTTATTTGTTTAAGTGTTTTAAATATTAGTTTTGATATAATTATTGCATAATTTTTTTTTAATTGAACATATAATCCAATCATTAATTCTTCAGCCAGGAAGCAAAAACAAGCTGGGGATAATGATTGAATTTTTTTTTTCTCTTCCTGTTCCATGCATATACATTTAAAATATTTTAATTACATATTAAATGATGCGAAAGTGGAGAAATCAATTATAAACTCTTCTTCTCTGGTTAATTAATATATAATTAAAATTTGTTTTGAGGAGCTTTTCTCAGTATTCTTAATTATTGATTGAATGATTGTTTTAAGTTTGTATCATATTTATTAATTATTATTCTTGACGGATTATGCATCATGACCAAGTCTCTACTGCCATCCTTTTATTCTACTTGTGCTGAACATATTTTATATTATAGGGCTTTATTTTTCAAGAGAGGTTATGGGAGGATTATTATTATTATTATTATTTTATTATTATTATTATTATAGGGCTTTTGGAAGATTTATGTGGTTCTGGTTTTTTGCTTAATAAACGGGGATGCAAGATTAAAAAAAAAAAATTCGTTGTGATGCTTGGACTAACTGTTTAAAATCTAATTAAAGAAAAATTAACTAAACATCTGCACATTAATAAAACCTAATTTTTTTTAACCATATAGCCCAAACTACTTCCCCACGCACCGACTTGAAGCCCGTGCATAATTTAACCGTATAGACACGTGGTGTAATTTTATTGCGCCTTGAGAAGATCCCCGTGTCACCTGTTAAGGATAATATATCCTAGTACCAAAAAAAGAGAGGAAGGAAACAAAAGATTCTTCTTGAAATTATATATTTTTTTTAAATGTTTCTCGTGAATTTTGATATTTCAAAGTCACAAACAACTAATTACAAGAGCTAAAATAAACCAGGAGCCTGCCACGTGTTACTCAAAGCAGCCAATATGACTTTGGTTACGCAGGTGGTGTCTCACCGGCAACACCAGGTGGTCCCAATGGAACTTAATTTCTTTACTGTAGAAAGGAATCTTTGATCAACGGCCTAGATCTTGTGTGAAGCATAAAGGTACAAGAAATGTAAACCACTATACTATTTTTCAATGCCTTATCAATCCCAGCATCCGAACTCCAAGTCTTGCTAGTTAGTCCTTCAACTAAAAGGTGAAATTATAATTTATTGAAGAAGTTGTGTTCAATAAATTGATTTTTTTAAATTAATTAAAATGATTATCATATATATATATATAT
>Ga0325403_1003262_pt1 | contig 14744 bp, 7 predicted proteins | sample PopdelMetagenome_19_FD_205665 | JGI IMG/M metagenome (GOLD analysis project Ga0325403, IMG submission 205665) | Populus deltoides microbial communities from Bellville, Georgia, United States - Xylem-PdKOR-R4 | ecosystem: Host-associated > Plants > Phyllosphere > Stem > Wood/Secondary xylem...
TTCTTGGACGTTGATGATGATGCTCTTTAATTTCTACTCTGGTCTCCGTCCCTTTAATTTCTACTCTGGTCTCCGTCCCTTTAATTGGATAAAATTAATCACATAAACGTCAGGCTTGCTTCACAAACGAGAAGTTAATCCTTGGGTTTGTTTACTTCTCTTGGATTCCTGTTTTTTCTATCATACCATATTCATCTTCATTCAAAATTAATTAATTAATAATTAATAATTATAAGAAAAACTAAAAGGCAACGATTTCACCGTGGTCATAGAGAACAATGTTATCCCATCTAATGTCTTCTTCACAAAACTGAAGAATGTTGCTTTCGATGGTGTTTTTATATTTACACGGGATTCACTACTAGGGGCAGATTGGTCTTTATATAAATTTTTTGCATCTTGTAATGATTTTTTTACCCTTAAAAGCAAGATGACTTATATTTATTTTTAGCGTTTCATATTTAATTGTATATTGAATTAACTAACTTACCCCTAGATGCCAAAAAAAGAAAGAAAAAGAAACGGGTGTGCAAAGATATTTGTGTATTTTATTTTTAGGTTTTTGTATAATTATTAAATTGAGGGAGGGGTTGTTGCGTCCTTTTGCGTGGGCCTCTAGCAAATTTGTGGCGGTGTGTGTGGCTAATTTATATGGTCAAATGATGGCTTTCAAGGTAGTGATAGAATCCTCTCAACAGTACGTACTTGACCAGATGACATGTTTTTCTTCTCTGTCTTTGGATCGTTGTCAACGTCCATTTCTTTTCTTTTTTCCCTTTCTCATCCTAGGAAAGCGTGTTGTCTATACAAAAATTCAATACAGCCCTTTAATTAGTTTTGTCGTTAGATTTGGTCCCTCGTCTTATTATTAGTATTTGTTTTATTTGAAATAATTTATAAAAAAAAGAAGAAGTTATTTTCAATTTCATCCCCTGTGGGATTTTTTATTTTTGAAATCTGGCCCTTAAAAAATCCAATGCAACCCTTCAATTAGGTTTTTTTTTCTTCAGATTTTGTCCATGATCTTTTGATTAATATATATTTTTATTTGAAATAATTTATAAAACTAGATATTTTTTTCAATTTCATCCCCAATGGATTTTTTTCATATGTTTAATTTGATCCCCATTCTTTTAATCTCTATTTATTTTATTTCAAATGGTTTATAAAATTAGTTTCTTTTTTGATTTCATTCTCCTCGGGCTTTTTTTTTTCATTTTAAGATATTAATTTGGGGTTAGGATGTTCGTGCTAGTTTGTTTTGTTTTTTTCATTCCTTTTTTTAATATTTTTTGGTTTTATCATCCGGTATTATTTTTCGATTACAATGGGATTTTTCTGACTTTTTAGAGTAACACGGTAACCTCGGGTTTTTTTTTCTTTGCTAGATCTACCTCTTTTAAAAGGAATTTTTTATTAGATTAAATTTATTTATTTCACCATTCAATATTAAATTGGTTTGGTATTGCCTCGGTTTTTTTTATGCTCTTTGTTAGATCTTACTCTTTTAAAAAGCGCCCTTCAATATATTGAGCTTCTTAGTTGAGCATAAGTGTGGAATTTAACAGTTTGTGACTTTGAAAGATTAACATAGATTTAGAAGGTTCACCTAGATTTACTTGATTTCTTCCCTCTTTTTTTATCTTTTTTTTTTCGATTTCATCTTCAAATGTGTTTTTTTTGTTTTTTTTGCTCTTTCTTTTTTTTTTAATTTTTATATTTCAACATTGTGTTTATTAGAAATTCAACTTTGTTATTTATTTTAGTTTTCTTTATACATGGATATTTTCTTTATACATGGATATCATAGTCTCAGAAAAACATCTCAATATTGAGTTGGTGTTCGGTTTTGCAAGCGTCTATTTTTTATTATATAATTAAATAAAATAGTTTTTTTAAAATAAAATTATTAAATTCAATGGAATTCATAACTAAGTCACGAATTTGATGAGTTAGCCTAGGTTGATAGAGGTTTATCCAATATGTTATCGTCTCAATATTTTTTTAAAAAAGATGTTATCTTAAAAATATTTTTAAAATCAAATCATATTTTTATCAGTCATGCGAGTTTTCTCTGACCCTCCAAGTCGATCGGATCATGCCTGAACAACTTCTATATAATCTAATTTGAAGTATGAGTTAAGACAAATAATATAGTCCAGAAATTTCATCTTGGACTTGAGTTGAATTTAATGATGTTATCAAATAATTTTCCAGTCATAATTGTTTTACATGTAAAAAAGTTATGGTCGGTGGTGCAGGGAATTATCTGGGCCTTGCTATACCAATTGGTGCATTCATGGCCGGCCACACGCTTCTCTTTCCACTATGAATTGTGTTTTCTTTTCACTTCATTTCAACAAGATTCCTCACTTTCTCATCATTTTTCATGGTATATCGCAATTATAAACACCTAAGACCATGTTCTTCAATTCAGAACCCTAATCTTTTATCCCTAAAAATCCCATCAAAACCAACTAAATCTTACCAAATAAAGATTTGAGTTTTCACCACTTGCTAATCCAAAGTCTTCCAACTTCTATTTCTCCTCCAAGATTGCCGTCCTTCTCCCTCTACTATTTCCCACTTGATTTTCTCTTAAATGAGTTATTAAGTGTTTAATTTCACAAATCTCACTTCTCTCACTCTAATTCTTGATTTTTTTTTTTCTTTCTAAAGCTTCTTAAGGTTTTTTTCCTGACAATTCTAGAATACTCTCAAGCTCTCTTTCTTTTTCTTATGGCCGGCCATGTTGGCTATTTACAGCCAACAATGTAATTAATTCGTCTTATGTCTCTACCTCGTATCTTTTGTTTTTTGTTCGTTTATGCTAAATGTCATAACTCAATTTTTCACCATTTTAATTTTAATGTTAATTATTATTTTAGTTATTGAAAAAGATAAAAAAAAAAATGATGATAAAAAAAATAATAATGATGAAAAAACAAGTAAAATGAAATAAATGAAGAATGAATTAAAATTTAGGTTAAGGGCAACATGATTGGAAATTCTGGGGTTTAATTAAACTTTGAAATTAATCTAATTAAGCTTGGAATTAATTTAATTAATCAAGTTAAGGGTTTAATTGAAGAATGGATAAGTTTTGAGACTTAATTAAGCTTGGAATTAATTTAATTAATCCAATCAGGGTTTTAATTGGAGAATTGATAAGTTTTGAGACTTAATTAAGCTTGAAATTAATTTAATTAATTCAATCAAGGGTTTAATTAGAGAATTGATAAGTTTTGAGACTTAATTGGACTTGGATTTAGTTAAATTAATGAAATCAGGGATTTAATTGAACAAATAGCAAAGTTTGGGGTTAATTAAGTGTCAAAATTGCAAAATTAAAATCCAAGGACTACATTGAAAATGGCGAACAAATGCAGGGGGCCAATTACAGTTTAAACGAAGGGCTCAATTACAAAACTGTTAAAACTTCAAGGGCCAAAATGAAAACAACCATTAAACACAAAAACGGTGCCGACACTGTTTGTCTTCCTCAACGGTTCAGCCGCCCGCCACCACCATTACACCTGCAATCAATGGATGAAACAACATTGTTCTCTGGCTATAAAAACTAGAGAACGAAAGGCCACAAGTGAGGGGAAGACAAAAACAAAATCAGGGGAACCGAGAGAGAGAAGACTGGAGAGACAAAAACAGTGAGGCGCATTGGCCAGCCAACACAGGAGCGCCAACCTCGTCTCCGGTTGCGCCACCCCCTTCCCCCTCCGAACAGACATAATACAGAGACGAGAAGAGAGCCACGAGCAGACTTTCGTTCCTCTGTTTCTTCTCAAAGAAACAGAGGAGGCTAAAGAAAAAGAGCCACGAGTGGAGGAAAAAAGGGCAGAACCGTGGGGAGAAATAGGGCATAAGGAGCAAATAACAGAGAAAAAAGCAGAGCAACAAAAAAAAATACACAGAGAGAAGGAGAGAATAAGAGAGCAGCATACAAAGAGACGAGAATTATCCTTGAAATTGTCTTCGTCCCTGCAGACAAAGGAAAGACCCAGAAATCAGTCAAAATAAATCCAGCCAGCGTCTTCATCATCTTCTTAGTTCCTTCATCATTTCAAAAGTTGCTGGAAAACGAAAGCAATCGGTGGACACAGAAGCAAAGGAAAGCAGAAGAGGGAGTAGAGGAGAGGAGGTAGTGTCGGCCAGCCAGAGCTTCGCCATCGTCTCCATCGCCTCTAACAGAGCAGGTACGCGACTTCTTCCTCTTGCATTGTTTCAGTAATTGGCATTTACACTGTGCAAGCGAATTTTAATTCACTTGCACAGTGTATCAACACGCGTGCGTTAGCGCACGCGTGTTGCTTAGCCCAGCCAGGCCACTGGCTTGGGCCAGTGGCCGGGCCGGGATGGCTGGGTCCAGCCCAGCCCATGTGGGCTGAGCTGGGCCCAGCCCCCAAAAACATTAAAATAAAAAAAATAAAAAAATAAAAAAATAAATGTGTATGCATAAATAAAAATAATAAAAATTTATTGGTTTATTCACCGAAGCCAGAGTCGGGAATAAAATACTGGTTTAAATTTATATTATTTTTATTCGTTATATTTTATTTTATTATTTAGCAAGAAAAATTAAAAATATGTGCATGCGTGAAAAATAAAAATTTATTTTATTGGTTTATTCACTGACGGCAGAGTCAGGAATAAAAATATTGATTTAATTGTTTTGTTATTTAACTACATAAAAAATAAAAAATATGCGAATGCGTAATAAAATAAATTTATTTTATTTGTTTATTCGCTAGCGTTAGAGTTAGGAATAAAAAAAATATTGATCTAAATTCATTTTATAGCTATGTAATATTTACCAACGCTAGAGTTGGAAATATTCGTAGTTGAATATTTACTGGCGCCAGAGTCAGGAATATTATAAGTAAATCATCATAGCATAAACTAAAAAACGTTTAGCAATTTAAGACAAAACCAGCAATGCAGTTTGCCTCAGGCAGAACGTTTAAGGGGTGATAATATCTTTCCTTTTACGTAACCAGTCTCGTACCATAGAATCTCTGTTGACCAGTTAGGGTTCCTAGTGACCATAATACTAGGTGGCGACTCTTTAAACAAGACCTTTTTTCCTAAAAGAACCAGATGCCTGAAGTCTGTTCTTTTTCCACAATCTTTGATTATTTGTGGGCCGCCGCGATGTCGGGTGCGACACTAAATATAAACTTAGCTATTTTCAATTTCATTAAATTATATTTCACTATTTTTTATTACTCAAGCATCACTTCATCCAGGTTTTATTCACGTTTCAGTATTTTTTTTCTTAAATATTTTCATAATTTTATTTTTTTAAAACACATGCACCAAACATTTCATTTTATTTTATCCATAGATTATCTTCCCATTAAGGTAAATAGTCACCTTAATTAATTGGAAAAGTTTATTTTCTCTTCTCCTTCTTCTATTTTGTAGGTGTTTACATTTTCTTACTTTTCTTTTTCACTTTCTATAGGATTTTCTATTCATTTTGAAAGAAATAAAAAAAACACTTATTACCTATATTTTTTTTTCTTTTGAAACCCAAGTTGGTCTAAGCCCCTGGTCCTGGATCACAAGTCAATTTATCAGCTTGAACATAATTTTAAAATAATGTAGATTTTTTTCAATTCTTTTTATTTTTTTCAGATTTATTCCTCATTCTCTTGAATTTTATTTTTTTTAGGTCCTTTTGTGAATTTATGGCCTTAAAATTTTTTAATTTTGCCCTTCAATTCAATAATTGATGATATTTGAGGTTCTGACCCTCAATGTTTTTATTTTTAATTTTTATTCTTAGTCCTTTTATTAAATTTTAATTTATTTTTAATTTTATCATTGGATCTATAATCTTGGATTTTTTCAATTTCACCTGTGTTTGCTAGTATTATTTTTTTTTTATTTTTTTTTCTTTTTTCAATTTCATCTTTCACTGTTTTTGATTCTTGAAAATTGACGATTATTAATTTTTTTTAGTTCTTTTTCTATAATATCGGGTTTTTAATATTTTTTTCTTTTTTAAAATATATTTATAGCACTTAAACATTGTTTTTTTACACTTTAAAAAATTTAACTCGGCTCGTGGCGAAGCACTAGCAAGCTATCTAGTAACAATAACTAATTGAAAAGGAAAATCATTGTTACTCTCCTTATTATGTTACTATGTTACTGTTCTAATTGTTCGTTAGAACAATAACCTTTATTTTATTGTTTGCTCTTTCTTATTTTTTATTTTATTTTTCATATTTCAACATTGTATTTATTGGACATTCAACTTTGTTATTTATTATAGTTTTTTTTTATACAGAGTTATCATAGTTTTAGAAAAATATCTCAGTATTGAGTTGGTGCTATGTTTTGTAGTAGTCTATTTTTTATGATATAATTAAATAAAAATAGTTTTTAAAAAAATTAAGTTATTAAACTCAATGAAATTCATAACCCAAGTCGCAAGTTTGATAAGTTAACCTTAGTTGATCGAGGTTTATCCAATATGTCATCATCTCAAATTTATTTTAAGAAAAGATATCTTCTTAAAAATATTTTTAAAATCAATATCAAGTTTTTACCAATTGTTCAAATTTTTTTTAACTTGTCAAGTTGATCGAGTCATGTTAGGATAATTTATATACAATTTAATTTTAAACAAAAAAATATAGTCGAGAGATTTGATATTTGATACGAGATTGTTGAAGAATTTTTTTAATTTGAGCATAATTGTTTTACATGTAAAAAAGTTATGGTCGGGTAGAGCTGGGAATTATCTAGTTCTTACTATACGAATTGGTGCATTCATGATGGTATTTTTTTCTAGTTTTTTTTCTTTTTGTTAAATACTTAATTAATCTGCCAAGACTTTTAAGATACTTATTTTATAACTACCAATACTTAAAATATATGAAATATATATAAAAAAATAAACACAAAAAAATAAAATTGTAACTATTAATTATTACAACTTGAATATTATAAAATTTCCTGATAGATCATCTCTTATGTTTTCAGTTTAGATAAATAGTTACATTTATCAAAACCAATAAATTAATTTAATAAAAGAATATTACAAAAAACCCTCTAGAGTTTGATTTTTATTTCACTTTCTCTCTATACTTTTATAAATTAAACTTCTTATTCTGAAGTTTATGTGATTAATAACAATTTACATCTTTAATATTTTATTTTCTAGACTCGTGATGTAAAGTATAATTTATGAAAATATAAAAGGAAAGTAAAATTCAAATCAAATTATTAGAGGGTTTTTATTATTATTCAATTTAATAATTGAGATTGTTGAAACCGGCCCATTCTTTATGACCTTTTTATACATAAATAATTCATATATTGGATATTTCTTTTTTGGTATTAAGGATCTTACATTGAGACTGAATTTATCTATATTTGATTCTATAATAGAATTAACACATTCACAATAAATTATTTGTTTTGCGATTTTTCCTTAGCTTCCCATACACACAGGCAGACATGAATGAAATGAGGTACAACTATTCTATTTCACTCGAAATATATAGGATCGAAAAGCATACACCAGACCATTTCCATTTCAACTAAGTAATCCTGCAAAAGGAACAAATTTTTGTTAACGTAGAGATGTATAGGTAGCTGCAGTGAAAAGAAAAGAGCAGACATTGATGGAAGTCATCAGAGTGAGAGAGTTGGCATTTGTATCTTACTTGGAACAATCAACATTGGGTGAAACAGTGAAAGGCAAGGTGATTCCACAGTTAGCTGGAAGAGCCTGTGCTAACTGGGGGTTTGGATTTATTTGCTTGGAAGCTGACTTGATGCAGTTACAAGCTGCCTGCTTCTCAGCCGTGTATGATGCAGCAGCTTGAATAGCTGAGATTCCTGAACAGCATGCGGCAGGTGGTTTCCCAGTGCCATTCATGAGGTAGTTCACACAAGGCCTCAGGTCCTTGATTACATCACTGCAAGAAATTGCAGCATCAGAAGGTGGAGTGAGTAAAAGAAACATCATGACAGCAGCCATTGCTGCCGCTACTACACTTGGAGAGTTCATGGCGCCGGAGGAGGTGAGATAAGACTAACTTGGAGCATTTCCCTTTACACTTGTTTCAATTTTATAGTGAGCCTGGAGGGATACTCACATGTACACGAAAGGTTAGAAAATTCTAAAATTGCAATGATTCAGTTGCTAATGAGCGCGCAAGAAAATAGAAGGAAGAAATGATCCAAACAAACTAGTATAAAAGTCAAATTAGGTGGGATTAATGAAGAAGACTGTCATCTTTAACTCATGCAAGAATGTCTGTAATACTAATTTCCTGAAACAAAACTTATTGTTCAATAATCAGCATCATAAGTGATGCTAACCTTACGTATAAAAGGATTCTTGAACCCGCAAACAAATTGATTTCCTTCCAAAAAAAAGCTAAGATTAATTTAAAATTTAAGCTTGACCAGCAGTAACCTTGTTATGTAGAACCAAGACTATAAAAAAGGCCACCTCCACCTTACACCTACATTAAGACGCGAATGAGAAGTATAGAAAACACCATGAAGATCAGTCAATCATTCAATAAATTTGAGTACTTCAATCAAGAACCAAAATATAAGAATCACCACATATAGAACACACACAATATGCATCAAATTTGTTATTATTGTTAAAACCAAATAAAATTCTTACTAAGAGTATTTATATATAAACCCTAAAATTAATGGGTCATACATGCATCCAATTTATATGAAGGCTAAACTAATTAAAATTAGGTTCAAAATAATAAAAATAAATAGAACAATAGTCTAAGTAAAATCATAAACATGTTAGAAAAATAAGCTCTTGATCTCATTCTTTATTGTATAGAAACTCAAGTGTTTACCAATATTTTTTACACTCTTCTTTACTAATCCGTATTTCCTTCTTTTTACTCTTTGCTTCAATTGACTTTTTTTTCTTCGTTAGTCGAATTTCAGTCTTTTCTCTCCTCTCTTGTTCTTTTTTTTAAGGCTCACTATTTTCACTCTTTAAACTCATGACCTCGCATGATTTATTTATCTCCCTGACTTTGTTTTCTCTTTTCAATTTTAATTGGTCTTGTTTAAGCCTTCGAAGCTCTCTTTAACAAAGATTTAAAAAAAAAAAACTAGTTGAAACTAAGACATAGAGAATCAAGAAAATTAACGTGAAATTAAAGCACGAATTGAAAATATATAACCTGAAATTAGAGCAAGCTCTAATATCAATTGATGTGAACCCTATGAATCTCTTTTCAGCTTTAATTGGTCTTGTTTAAGCCTTTGAAGCTCTCTTTAACAAAGCTTTAAAAAAAAAAAACTAGTTGAAACTAAGACACAGAGAATCAAGAAAATTAAAGTGAAATAAAAGCACGAATTAAAAATATATAACCTTAAATTAGAGCAAGTTTTAATACCAATTGATGTGATCCTATGACTATAAGGATCCGCAAACCCAAAGACAAATTGATTTCCTCCCAAGAAAGCTAAGATTATAAGAATTATAGAAAACGCCATGAAGATTGGTCAATCCTTCCATCAGTTTGAGTAGTTCAATCAAGAACCAAAGTATGAGAATCACTCACAACATAGAGCATAGACAATATGCAGCAACTTTGTTATTACATTAAATAAAATCCTTACATAAAAGTATTTATAAGAGGGTCAGACATGCATCTAATTTAAATAAAACTCAAACTAATTAAAATTAGATTTAAAATAATAAAAATAAATAAAACAATAGTCTAAGATTTGTTTTTACCTTTTGCTGCATATAATAGTGAAAAACACCCAAGAGAAATAATTGTTGAAGAATACTTGTTGAACAAAGCTTGATGGCTCTTAAAATAAGAATTAATTTTTGACCAATTAATTCTTCTTATTTGATATGGAATTCTTGTAAAATAAATAAGCCAAAGGCTACCATATAAGTTCTCAATAGCATTCTTGTAGTGAATAAAATTCATAACTCTTAAGGAAACATTATCTTTTCTATTTTCGTATTATGCTAATAAATTCTAGGCCCAAAGGATGTTCTCTCTTATCTGGATAAATTAGCAGGCCTAACATATATAGTTAGAAAGGTACAAATATATAGTTTCCAATCCAATTAGAATCTCATCTAAACTCCTCTTGTAGCTCCAAATCTGACCTGAAAGGTAGATAAAGGTCTAAGGCAACAGATTTAAACATTTTTAAACTAAGCCTCTTGACTTAGCCCATTCAACTCTTTTTGGATCCACTTCGTTTTAGGCCTTAGAATAAATCCTTAGAATAAATCCAATGGACACTCCTAATAAATTCTTTGATATCATAGCCAAGATCACATAAATCAGAGTGCTTTGTCTTCTACCGAGTCCTCAGTGCCTCTATTTTCCAAAAGAGGCTAATCCTGTCTAACCGTCCAAAAAATTCACTAATTCTACCACTCCATCCTGAGTAAAAACCTTATTAGTGCAATACTAAAGGATGGAATACGCAACTGGACACACCCAGTTGCATTCGTAATCCATTAGAGCATATAACATCAGCAGGCCGAAACCTAATACGGAATCCAGAAGTAATGTCAAACCCTGAGTGTAAACATTTTGAGTTAGCACCATTTATTATATTTAGTTCCTAATTAAAAGTATAAAGAACAGAAAATCAATCTGACACTCAGTCTCCTGAAAGGATATCTCAACCATCCATAATTTTTTCTAATAGATTAACCGATAGAGAAAAGCAAGTGCAGCAGGCTATTGTCTATGTTTATAATAGCCTGGCTGTTCAGAATTTACTTTCCTTTGTGTTACTTATGTTGGTCAACTTAGACTAAACATATTATATTACAACAACAACAAATATTTTCCCCTACAAGCGGTGGTGTTTGTGGTGCTTGGTTCATCCCATGAGTTGACGATGAAGAAGAAGACTACCAAAACAAATATTGGTGCAATCAGTGTTGTCTTTGACTAAGTACACATTATAATCGATAATATATCTCAACAAAACAAATTACTAACCACTCTCTTATTCTGTCAAATGAGCCATTTTATTTCTGTATTGGTTAGTGAGATTAGACTGGTTACCTTGCAGACAGGAAACAGTGTATGTTCATTATAGTGATGTTCCGTTGACTGCAAACAATGCCTGCAAGTATTAACCCAAGGGAATCAATGCAGGTCTATATTTGCAATTCTTCCAATTTCCTTGAAATTAAGCCTAAAGGATTCTATCAAAAAATCATCTCAACCCAATAGTTTAAGCTATTAGGTAAGGTCTCAAGATATGATTTATATTATTCTCTAACACACTCCCTCAAGTGAAAGCCCTTTGGGCTTGAAATTTGCACAGGCTCACACTACCTTATGTTTAATTTTTATCAAATACATGGGGATTGTGAGATTTGAACTTATGACCACTTGGTCATTAAGGCTCTGATACTATGTCAAAGAACCATCTCAACCCAATAACTTAAATTTTTAGATGAAGCCCTAATATATTATTTATATTATTCTCTAACAAACTCTAGTTTTTGTCTAAAAGCACATCAATATTACCACAAATCTATTGTTATTGGAGACAATGCTCTGCTCGATACACAATGCGATGAGGTCAGAATTTAGACGTATGTTGTCAAAATATTGAAATACTGCACTTACATGAGGATGAATTCTATTAAAAACAGCAACAATTGACACTGCTTTAAATTTCTTCCTAGCTGGGCCTTGCATGTATACTTTTATGTCCATTGATTCTTGAACCTTCTTTATTGAATTCTGCACTCAAACAGAAATACAAGCAATGCAAAATCTTTGTTACGAAGCACAGGGACAATTCATTCAAAAGAAAATAATACACAACTTTAAAAATGACTAGCAGAATTACCTATACCTTTTTTCAAATTAAGTTCACAATCACCATATTGTCAATATGGTCAATACACCAGTAGGAACAAAAAATGAAAAACCAAAAGCGAGGCTGGGATCCAATACCTTCTACTAAAGTGAACAAGGTAGCAAAGACAACAGTTATTGGATAGCTTTTGTAGCAAACAGAGAAACTCTACTTATTCTACAGCTTCTAATGAAACAAGGCCAACAAAACTTCATCTACGAATGTTGAAGTTTCTGCTTAGGAAGTTTCCTTCTGTACTTTGTTTCTTTATCTCTTTTCCTTTTCTTTTTTTTCTCTGGATTGAATTTTTGCTGTTGCTTTGATGCTTCTAAGCATATAACCTCAAGACACCAAACAGAGAACAGGCTACATCAAGTAGACGAAGGTGTCTTAGAGGAGTTTAAAAAGGAAAGACATATTTGATTAAGTCAATTACAAGGGCATAAATACAGTGTATTACTCACAAAGCAATTCTGAAGCATCTTACTGACAACAAACACAGCTGGTTCCAACCAAAAGGAAACGAGTCATTTAAATATTCCATTTGGTTCAGTAACAGAATACAGGCACAAAAACAGAAAGAGAATTCGAAAAATCAAAAGAAAAACATACCTTTCCTTCACTGACAACGATAAAAGAAAAGATCAGCAATCATCAAATAGTTATCCAGATTTGGTTAGTAAGGGAAGACAAGACTTTAAACACTGAGGTGCACGCATTCTCTTAAGAACTAGCAGTGTGAATGCGCATATGTGAAAGGAGACAATAATTTTATAAAGGGTTGAATTCGTCTTAAGAAAACTATAATTACTGATATCCCTCCAAAGTTTGAAAATTTAAGAAGGGGGTATAAATGAAACTAATGAATAAAATCATTAGACTAAAAAAAAGAAAGAAGCATTAACTTGAAATTCCATTCTGTCTTCGAAGAAAAAAAAACATTTCAACATAAATTTTATTACGGTAACTCTTAAATAAGTTCACACACATATGCATATCCGGCATAACTATGTTCTGATAGCAGAAATGGATATTGATTTGGACATTCAATTTCATAAAATTACAAGGTCACCAAAAATCCCATACTTATCTAATCACTTGGATTAACTGTGTTGCACATGCCAGGGTTCTTGATGCACCAGAGAGGCTGAAGTGGTTCAGCTCTGATTCCTTTGTTGACCATTCTATGTCTCCACTCATTTAAACGATCCATTGCCTCTGCATACCTCTTCTTGCCTGACTCATCTCTGTTCCCTGACCATAAAGTCTCAGCCATTGCTGAAGCTCTTGGCCAAATCCGCGCGTCCAAAACTGTTGGGTCTGCTTGCTCTGACCATAATGCTACTTCACCCCCTAGCACCAATTTGGTCTCCTCCGGAGTCAATCCATATGCTATGTCATAGTTGTATATGGTTTGCCATGTTTTGAAAGGTGCACACCATGATCCACCATTGCCACTGTCACCACTTGTTGGTGGTCGATCATATTGGCTGTCATTCCCAAGAAAACCACCATGTCCACAATCCAAATAATAAAACTCTGATGATGAGACAATAGCTCTGTAACCCAAAGAAACGATATGTTGTGTGTTGTTGGGACCTTTATTCCATGTCTGTAGGATGGTATGCTCAGGTGGAAGAAATGAAGGGTCCACCTTGACATCAGCATCCAACAAAATATCTTCCCAGTAAACCACCGTGCGATTGAGGGACACAATGTAAGGGAAGGTTGTGTTCACAAATTTCTCAAGGAGTTGACTGAGAGTTCCATTTTTGGATAGGAAGGACTGAATGGCCGGGTCAGCTTTCCAACAGCCTGGGATGATCTCATCACCTCCAGCATGGAAAAAGGGTTCAGGAAACAAGGCAACTGCATCACCGATCACATTTTTTAGAACTTGGTAGGTATTTGGGTTCAAAGGATTTAGCTGGCCAGTTCCTGGTTCTGATGCAAGCCGGTCAGCCCATTCGCTTTCAGCCGGCCACCAGAACATGTTTGCACAAGTCACAATATCTGGATAGGCTTCAGCCCACGATCCTGTATGTGCTGCAATTACCAATAATTCCTAAAAGTCAGGTCTTTCAAATACCCTTTGAATCAAGAACCAGATAAAAAAAAAGGATGATATATTCACTCCTCCATCGCATTATAGTTACAAGAAACCAACTCTTTCCAGTGGGTTCAAACGATTTTACCAGTTCATTTTTCTTATTAACATTCCTTTTGCATTTCACACTCTACTAGTTCAAACTTAAGAACAAATATTAAGTTTTTGAAACTCTTAACTTGGCATTAAAAGAGCCTTAGAACGAGAGAAAAAAGGATGATGTTAGTGGGGAATAGAATTACAATCTCATCATTAACTGGACCACATTGCAAGAAACTAACTTTTTTGAATTCAAAATAGCTTTTTCTGGATCACATTCCTATTGCTTTACGAATTTGAATAAGATTTAGCATAAGTGCATCAAATAAAATGCTGAGTTAGAGCTGATTTAAGTTATTGTCTCGCTTTCATTGAAAGAAGAAAAATCTGTGAAGGGAACCTAACTTTCAGGTTCAAACTAAAGCCAAATATATAATATACAGCATCAGTACCAAATTGATCCATTGACACATTGTCTATATATTATAGGAGAAATGCTTAATCCTAAATTCCTGGTACTTGTAGATTGAGTGAGGGATTACATACTGTACACAATCACGTATCATTTTAGATAGGAAATGAAAATTCTGGCTATATATATATATATATATGCATCGTTTGTTTGATCTGATAAACAAATGTGGCACCATGTCCCGGTAGTGAGTTCGGCATCTGCAGTGCCAGATTGATAATTTGCTGAGGAAATTAATCAAGAACTTGC
>Ga0325403_1003264_pt1 | contig 14743 bp, 5 predicted proteins | sample PopdelMetagenome_19_FD_205665 | JGI IMG/M metagenome (GOLD analysis project Ga0325403, IMG submission 205665) | Populus deltoides microbial communities from Bellville, Georgia, United States - Xylem-PdKOR-R4 | ecosystem: Host-associated > Plants > Phyllosphere > Stem > Wood/Secondary xylem...
AGAAGAAGAACATAAATAAACAAGATAAGAACATAAACATGATATAAGTTAACTAAGTATAGTAAAGGAAATGAAAAGCATGAACAAGAGATTAATGAAAATAAAACTTAAGCATTACAACAATAAATAGAGAGTAAGAACATGATCTTGATCTTAGAACCAAGCTTCTTAAATGAATGGCAAATGCCTCCTTTTATAGGCTAAAATTCAGAACTATTCATCTGGTAATTGATTATTGATGTAGCGGCCAACTATTGATTTAGTGGACTTGGTGGACAGCAGCACTCAAGTACTTTGGCTGGATGAAATGACATTGATCCATTCAGAATTTGGCAAAGTGTTCCTCATGAAAGTTGTTGGCAATCATCTTATCTTTTTCCCCATAAAATTTCAGAGCATTTGGATCACTAGAGCTCTAGATATGGCTAAAATAATGAGTAGTGCTGTTGGTGGACGTGGTGGATAAAAATGCACTTTTAAGTACTAATCATAACACCAACTACTTTTCAATCCATTGGTGATTTTGTCTGTAATGAACAACAATTAACAATGCAATTGGAAAGTGAACAGTTCTGGAGCTCTCTGGAAAATACCGACGGAAAATTCCGTCGGTGATTCCCTTTGTAATTGACATGATGAACAGTGTTCACAGTTTACCAACAAAATTCCGTTGGTAATTCCGTAGGTAAAAATGGCACGTCATCATATTTTTTTCTTTATTTTAATTTTTTTCCCATGGTAATTCCCTCGGTATTTCCGTTTGTATTTATTGATTTTTTGGTAGTGTTGCCCCAAGGCACCATCCTATAGGTGGAGTAATCCTGATAAGATGTGAAGAATTGCAAGAACTTTAAGAATCAGGTTCGAAAGCTAGTGAGCAAGAGGCAGGTGGAATTGCAAGAACTTTTTATTTGGTGAAGGATGATGTCAACAATCATATTTTCAATAGGCTACCATCAATAAGGGATAACAAGACATTGATGATTGCTGAAGAAGCTGATTAGAATGTCATTTTCTCATTTTTATTCACCATTTTATTTTGGGATCACATCTCATCTTTCAATGGATTGTGCTTTGTTCTTTGTCTTATTATTGTCTTGAAATAAAAAGATGTTTTTTTCAAAGGTTATTTTGACAAAATATTTTGATTGAACTCCAACATGTAAAATTAAAGCCAAACAATCCTAAAAGATTAAAAGTGTTTTGATTGCAGAATTGACTCGATATTTATTAAAATGACATGATAAACAACATGGGGTGACCCAAACAATTTTGAACTCACATATGAAACTGAACCACAAATCATGTAGCTAAGTTTTAGTAATATGCATAATGACATGTTGTGGATTCAATAGTTATGGACTCGCGAATCATGATTCTTACAAGTTCAAATCATTACGCTGGACGGGGTCAAAATTAATTGGTTCTAACCGACCATGCATGAAATGAGAAAAGGTCATCTTTGTTCACTTCTTTCACAGTTCTTGAAATGTATCATTTGCAATCCCATTTTGAGCCTTGTAGAATATTTCTTTTAAAAAGAAACCTTGATAATAGATCACACCCCACACTAGGGGCAAATAAAGGATTTTTGTTTGAAAGGATGAAGACAATAATATAATCAATGGTAAAGGGAATGCTAAGCATAAAAGTTCAATGACTGGGAAATGGCTAAAAGAAAAAAGACAAAGACTGAGGGGCATCCAAGAAAACTTTGAGGAAGGCTATAAAAAAAAATGGAAATTGCCTACACTTAAAGGCAAGTCAAGGATAAAGGAAGGAGAATGCTTATCAATTCTAAAAGGGGCAAAAAAGGTTTCAATTGAGAAAAGACATATCAAATGCCAAAAGCTAACACTAGAAAACAAATCGAGCTTTGTGTCTTTTGGTGTCTATGATAAAGCCTCTGATATCTTCAAAATATTAGATTGGTTATTCTTCAAAAGAGAAGTTAGATCTGCATTATGACCCATGTTAAGAGAATTTTAATCTTAAAAGCTAACATGGTTATATGTCATTTCCTCTACAAAGACAATAAGAGAAAAAAGATTGATGAATAGTTGATGTTGATCCTAGGTCTTTGAAACCCTCAAACACCTTTTGAGCCTATGAATTTCCCTTTCTTTCATAGCCTTTTTTTGATCAAGTAAGCAATTTGAACCGATAAATGGCGCTCTCAAAACTTGAAGAGTTTTTTCATAAAGGTCGTGATTTCATGAATTAAGCTATTGGTAATACATGCTGATAAAATTGATGCTAAAAAATAAACAATCTTTCTTGATAAAGCCTCGAGTTTTGACTTGAACATCTTGTTTTTTGAAATTCATAGAAGGTCACTTCATCACATACCATTAAATGATGTACTCAAAATCTAAGATTAAAATTGACACGAAGAACCACAGAAAAAACTATTTTAATCTTACAACAGGTCAATTTCTGTTTTTAAAATACAAGATAATCAAAGGACTATATGTATTGAATGGCATGTATTGGGTCTTTGATCAAAGAAGATTGATTTTCAAAAGTACTTTTCAAAACTGACATCTCTCTTATTTGATTTCAATAATTAGACTTTGAATATACATGATCTTTGAAAAGTGCGAGTTAATTCCAGAACAAGAAATACTGTCAAACAAGAAGAACATCGATTGAACTTGTAAAATCCTTGATAGAAATGACATCAATACTTCTCAACACTACTTAAAAAGTTGAGAAGCCGGGGGCAATACAGTGGACCATTAGAAGGAAAACAAACAATATTCAGATCAGCTGGGAGCAAATAAAGATAATCAAATGATGAATCAGATCAATTGAAGGCAATGTTTTTTAAATAAAGATAATCCATGAACAAGCACATTCAGATCACCTGAGGACAGTATTGTTCAAAGACAGTCTGTGATCTAGTGCACTCTAGCAGCAATTAAGAGTAATGCTGCACTTAAAGGACATCTTCATATTTTTCATCTTAGGTTACCTTTTAAAACACGGTTATGACTCCTGTTGCTACCTAATTTTTGACCCATGTTTTGATAAACTTTTTGAAAAAACCAAAAATAGCAAAAAAACAACGAAAACCCTAAAAAATGCATTTTTGATATATTTGCATCGTTTTTTAGCATTTTCATCGTCGCTATTGTTACTCATTTTTGGGCCATATGTGTTGGAGATGGTGTGTGACAGGATCAAAGAGTTGATATCTTATCCCAAGTGCAGGAGTGTCGAAGTAATAAATAACCCAGCAAGACCGGGGTTAAACCACAGGGAGGTGAACTATATAGAATTATAAATAAAAGAAAAGATTTGAAGAGAGCTTTAAGATGTGATATGATGTAAGGATTTAAAAAAAGATAAAATAATTGTCAAGGTTAAAGGATCCACTAATGGTATTTCAAATAAGTATAGTATAAACTCTTTTTATTACTTGACTGGAAACCACACACAAAAGAGGTTCCACTCGATTATAAATTGTTAACATGATTACATTAATTATCTTATTCAAGTAAGGTCAATACTTGTAAATATTATCAGGTATTCACGGTGATAACTTATGTTAACAACAAATCAAGTTCCTTTCATAGCAAACGTGTCGGTTATACCATATAGTTGGGCTATGAAAATGCCGAGTATTTGTTGTACCAAGGGTTGTTCAACACAAATCTAGATTAACTATTTAACAAGCAAGGTATTAAGAATGAGTAAGATAATAAATATAAAACATGTTAGTATCAAACATTAAAGTCCATGTTGAGTTTATACTATACTTATTCTTACACCATTAGTGGAACCTTTTCACCTTGACATAATAAACTTAGCTGAACATTATGAATAAAAGAAACATAGATAAACAAGAGGAGAACATGATTATATAAGTATAATAAAGGAAATGAAAGGCATAAACAAGAGATTAATGAAAGCAAAACTTAAGCATTACAAAAATATAAAGAGAGAGAGAGAGAGAGAGCAAGAACATGATCTTGATCTGAAAATCAGGATGCCTAAATGCATGGCAAATGCATCCTTTTATAGGTCAAAATTTAGAACTATTGATTTGATGACATTGTTGAGTGGGTGGCCACCTCTTGACTTGGTAACCATCCTTATCTTCTTGTTTCCAGAAAACGTCATTGCTAACATCAGAATTTGAATAGATAATCCTAATGAAAGTTTTGGGGAATTGTCTCAGCTTTCCAACAAAATAAGAATCGGTGCATTTAGACTTCTAGAACTCGAGATATGGGCTGAACACTGAATAGTGTCTGGGCTGTAGGACAAATTCCGACTTCTCTGTTGTTGCTACAATTTGAACTTGAAAACGGTCCTTTTGAATCTTAGACTCTTCATGAACATTTTAGACCTATGTCTTAGCTTTCTATCCATATAAACTAGATCTAAATCCAATTTCTACAGCTCCAGTTATGATCCAATAACCGAATGGTGTTCCAATTTGAATTCAACTAGCATCTCTTTTCTAAGCTTAGCCCTTTCAATTTCAGTGGTTAAACCCATCAATCAATCATTTGATTTATATGATAGGCCTGCATTTAAAATGAACATTTACCATAAATTAAAGGTATCTTATATTATCAAACTTGTTATTATAAAACGTGCTCTTAGTTAAGAAGTTATTGATACTTCAAGTGCAAAATGATGATATAAAACCTTGATAGAAATGCACTTTTAAGTACTTATCAGTGTGTACCTATTTGGAACCAAATGCAGGAGTTTAGTTCATGACTGTTGAGGAATTGACAAAAAAAGAGAAGAAAGAAATGTTTTTCGAACCATGTTTCAGCTGTTTTCTGGTCTCTTTATCATTCCCCTTCGTTTTTGAAATCGTTAAGATTCTTAGATTAATTAGGAGTCTTCATGATGCTAAACTCGTTCCTTCTTTATCTGGTCTTTAAGGTTGGATAAATCCCTTAGAATTTGCACTAATAAAATTGATTCTATTGCTGTCAAAATTCTGATGTAATACCAACTTTGTTCCAACTTAGGCTTTAATTCTGACTCGATTTCGTGCAATATCTGACTATCCCAACTATATTTTGTCATTCATGACATGTTAAAGAATTGATCTGTACCTTTATTGGGTCCTGGGGTCCACTGTTTTTATGTCAGACTATCAGTCAAATTTGGGATGCTCGGTATTGTCAGTTTCCGAATCAGATTAGGAGACGCTTTTTGACCAAACAGATTGTGGCCAGATTCTGTTCTTCAAAATGATTTTATCTCACTTTGAATCCTTCATGAAAGTTGTAGTCCTATACGTTAGATGAATTTGGGTTTTTAAATCTCCTGATTTCGATATCAGAAGCTCAAGATATTCCTATTTGAGTAACTAATGTGAAAACATAGAATCCTATCGCAAGAAAGATTCCAGCCTGAGTTTTTTTGGAATTCTATTCTTCAAAAAAAATTTATCTAACCTTGAATCCTTCATGAAAGTTGTAGTCTTGTACGTGTAGATGAATTTGGGTTTTTGAATCGCCTGATTTTGATATCAGAAGCTCAAGATATTCCCGTTTAAAGGGCTAGCATGAAAGTAGAGAATCCTGCCGCGAGAAGGGTTCTAGCCTGAGTTCACAGGTCTAATTCAAGGGATTACGAGCCAGTTTTAAGGACTTGTTTTTGGACCAAGGACTGAATTGAAAAGTGCTAAAATGATGGATTTAATTGAAGATGAAATTAGAAGGAAATGGGTTGGTTTTAAAAAAAGTTAAAGAGGGGGACTGGATCATCAAAAAATGACAGGAATTCTACCACACCGGATAAGGAAATACAACTTTGCAGAATGGTACTGTTCATTTGTGTTTTGAACAATACCCCTCCCCATCTGAAAGGAAAGCAATTCTTTCTTTTTCTCTGCAAAACCCTCCCCGTCTGCAATTCTTTCCTTTTCTCTGCACAACTATTCTCGCTAGTTTCCATGATTCTCTCGCCTGATTTTTAAAGTTGCAGATCATGTTTTTTTCAGCTTCAATCCAAAAGAGACAGTAGCTTTTGTGCCTCCTTTGTGCCAGCTGCAAAATGACATGAAGAGAGGAACCTCACCATCATCTAATGGCTGGGATTTTATCCCTAACACAAATGGCTGAGATGAGGTGTTAATGTGGAAAGTAATGACTGATGATCACAGAATAGGAATCAGGATATTTTAGTTTTCTATTTTTGCTTTATTTAATCATTTAAGATTACATCCTAGTATTAATGTAATATTCATTTCCTAATAAGAGTTGTGATTAGGTTATATAAACCTCCTCTGCAGGGAGAAAAAAGACGAAAAAAGGGAAAGAGACAGAGGAAAATGGAGATGAAAAAGAAGGAGAGGAGGAGAAGAAACGTTTGAGATCTGCAGCACATAGAAAGGAAGCTCTGCTGCTAAACATTGATTGAAACTTTCATCTGTCAAAATGAGTGAGACCTGCAGAAACGAGGGAGATTTGCGGCATATAGAGAGGGAGCTTTGCTACTAAACCTGACATAAACGATCGTTTGGGTTTGTATTTCACCTTCTGCAGTCAGAACTAGTGAGACTTGCAGGTATAGGCCTCAACTTTCTCCTTCCTTGCCGCATGCAATTCTATTGTTTTGATGTTTAAAAGAAAACTTGTTTTGTCTTTTGCTTTGAACATTCGTTTCCTATTTTTTACCATACAATGAACGCTTGTCTTTTGTTCCTGTCGTGGCTTTGAGTTTAGATGGGTGTTTATGATAAGAGTTTGCGGGTTCCTATTTTTTTCTTTTTTTCTCTGGTTCATGAGGAACTGTGGGGGGCCGTTGGTTCTTCATCATCAGCTCACTTTTTTCCATTTTCCATTTTTCTTTTGTATGAAACTAGTATGGCAGCATCTCTCAGATTGGTAAAAGAATATAGGTCATGAGTCACGGACACTGCATTAGAATTTGATTTCAAACTTTGGTTTCAGAACTTTGGCTCCCTTAAGCATACAGAGGTGTTTCATTTCCAGTTATAAAATTTTAAGATAAGCTGGCTTTGAACATTTTATGGGATGTTTTAAGTTTTTTGTAAATCTTATAATATATACGATGGTTTGCTACCCTCTATTGTGATGTTTGCGTTTAATTGTGATGCTCGTGTTTTGATAAAAATAAAAATATTTTTTGGTTGCATACGGCCAATACTCTAACATATTTTGAGCATTCCTTTTATATATATAAAAAAATATTTGGAATTTTAAAAATGTGTTTTCGCATGGATTTCTTAAACACAACAAAAAAAATTATTTTCTTTAATTCTAGATTTTACAACATGTTTGTAAAACTCCAAAGAGTGTTGGCCAATATTCCAAAAATTAAAAAAATCTTATTTTTGGGGAATTCATCTTTATTCGCTATTAATATTTGGATAAAGAAATCTCAAATGGGTTAATATCCAAAATATTATTAGAAATAATTTGTTATTATTCACTGATAATATTCGGATAAAGAAACCCCAAGCAATTAATATCCAAAATATTTTTTAGGAATAATAAGTCATTATCTTTTAATAATATAAGGAAAAAGAAACCTATGTAAGGTAAATGTCCAAAATATTGTTGAGAGTAACATAACTTGGCCATTTTTAACATATTCCAAAAATATAAAAATCTTATTTTTGGGGAATATGTCTTTATTCGTTATTAATATTTGGATACAAAAATACCCAAAATATTATTAGGAATAATTTGCTATTATTCACTGATAATATTTGGATAAAGAAACCCCAAGCGATTAATATCCAAAATATTTTTAGAAATAATAAGTCATTATCTTTTAATAATATAAGGACAAAGAAACCTATGAAAGGTAAATGTCCAAAATATTGTTGAAAGTAACACAACTTGGTCATTTTTAACATAAGGACATATTTATGCCCAAAATGTTATTTAGAACAATTTAATTGCACATCATTGAAAGAAGTCTCAATTATAATTGGGGACATTTCAATTTTTGTTCCACGGTTTATGAGACGTGAAAGTATGAAATACTAAGGCAAAATGGACTTTTAAAGCACCTTGAATTTCCTTATATTTCTAACTTAATTTTTTTGTTTCTCTTCCTTGCTATTTACAAGTCGCGAACACTTGAAATACTAAGGGAAAAATAAGCTTTTAAGCACATTGAATCTTCTTAGATTTCTATCTTAGTTGTCTCTTAATTCATAGGTTGTAAATTTAGTTCAAATCAAACACAGATTTCAAAAGATTTGCATCGATTCTCCTTGGCACTCTATAGACATATCTATGGGTATTATCCATATTGACCAAGGATTCTTTCTTTTAGACTTTGAACCCAAGTTTGTTCATTATAGCAAACTTATCCTAGGAAAACTGATGAGATTAGAAAAATCAACGCCATAGCAATTATAAATCAAACACCAAGTAGCTTACCTTAGGTAGGGCGTATTAGCGGTGTTAAAACATTCCATTTACACAACCAGTCCCTTGCCTTAGAATCTATGAAGACCAATTAGGGTTTCTAATGACCATAATACTAGGTAGTGACTCCCTTTTACACAAAAAAAAGACCCCGACATGATTCCCCGCTCCGAGAAGGGTTGTCGCGATGTCGAGCTCTCGCGAGGGTGCGACAACTCCTGACAGATGTTATCGCACAGTTGCATTTGAATGAATATCAAAAAGATGCATACCACCAAGACTGACTGTGGGACCATCTATTTTGAAGCCCAAATGTGCACTTCACCGCATGAATATGGGTGATAAAATGACCATCATTGATGATGCCAATGCATTTCTGTTCACAATCTGATTAGATGATCTTAGAGGGATCCATTGAGAAGGACATTAAGCATACAACCATGAGCCTTTTACTGCAAGCTATAAGACGCATGTCTAGATCACCTAACAGTTCCATAAAGGTTAATGATAACATGTACATGAAGGATATGTTTCAACTGGAGGCAGGTTTATGGCTGATTGGCAATCTAAAATGAGGTCAACACCAGAAAACCTCTTGATAGGTGTTGGCACAATGCACAACCAATCAAAGAATAATTCTCGAGAGAATCCAGGAGATAAAATCCTTCATGATAAATCAAGTAACACCATACTTGGAGGCATTGCCAAGCTTGATAAATAGCGAGAGCAGTAAACATCACAAACAGCCTAAGATGGGCAATGCAGTTACAGTTGAGTGGAAGACGAACACAAAAAAAGCTAGTGCATAGAAGAACAAATAAGGCTTTGAATAGCAAACACAGACATCCTAGGACTATGAAACATCAAAGAAGGAAGACCTATATTTCACTAGGTAAGTCATATTCTTCATATTTTTTTCATTTAGATAGGTCACCCATTATAATGAGATCACTCTTCACTTTTTTTCAGTTTGGGTGGATCACCCATTACAATGAGACCACTTTTCACATTTTTTTCACTTGGGTAGGTTACTCATTATAATGAGACCACACATTCTTTCCATCTGGGTAGGTCACCTATTACAATGAGACCATCTTCCACTTGGGTAGGTCACCCATTACAATGAGACCACTTTTCACACATTTTTTTTGTTCTGGTTAAAGGAGATCGCCAAATATGATCTTAGGTTAACCCATCCGTAAACACAAATTTTTTAGTTCTGATTAAAGGAGATCGCCCGATAGGATCTTAAGTTAACCCAACCACACACAAAGATTTTAGCTTTGGTTAAAGGGAATCGCTGGATGGGATTTCAGGTTGACCAAGCTACACATAGATTTTGGTTCTGGTTAAAGGGGATTGCCAGATGGGATCTCAAGTTAACCCAACCACAACATTGATTTTAGCTTTGGTTAAATGAAATCGTCAAATGGGATTTCAGGTTGACCGAGCTACACATAAAATTTTGGTTTTGGTTAATGAAGATCGCTATATGAGATCTTAGGTTAATTCAACTGCAAACATATTTTTTTTCTTTGGTTCTGGTTAAAGAAAATTGTCAGATGGGATCTCAAGTTAACCCATTCACATACCAAATTTAGCTTTGGTTAAAGGGATTCACGAGATAGGATTTTAGGTTGACCGAGCTACACATAAACTTACTTTGGTTATGGTTAAATGATATCGCCAGATCGGATCTCAAGTAAACCCAAACATACACAAAGATTTTAGCTTTGGTTATAGGGAGTTACCAGATGGGATTCTAGATTGACTGAGCTACACAGATAGACTTTGGTTCTGGTTATAAAAAATCGCTAGATGGGATCTCAGGTTAACCCAACCATATCAAAATTTAGCTTTGGTTAAAGGGAGTCACCAGATAGGATTCCAGGTTGACTGAGCTATATAGAGACTTTGGTTCTAGTTAAAGAAGATCACTAGATGGGATCTCAAGTTGACCGAGCCACCAACATTATCTTAGAATTGGAAGAAAAGTGAGAAGAACCCTACCATTAAAAAATTCTCAAAAGAAAGAAGTTCAAACCTTGCCATTAAGAAGACTATTTTTTAGGATCTTGTTAAATGGAATCGCCAGATGAGATTTCAGGTTAACCCAACTAAAGATGGAATTTAGAGGATTGCCAGATCAGAATCTCAGAATAACTAAGTTGTACATTGTTTTGATCATTAGTTCCTGGTTGAAGGGGATTGCTGTAAAGACAGAGTTTCAGATCAATCAAGCAAAAAGTTTTGAGAAGATTAGTTTCACAAGTTCAGTTTTGTTTATCTTTACAAAACTTAATAAGCAAAGCACTTAACTAGTCTTTGCTCCGTAAGTATTGTAAAGAGGGGGCATTTGTTGTTACCTATTTTTGGATCTCCACAAAAAAAAAGGAGAAAATAGAAAAAAAGACAAAAAAATATATTTGAAAGAAAACAAAAAATAATAGTAGTAAGAAGAGGATGCCAAAGCACCCAGAAAATAGATAAAAATTAGTTTACCAAGTTCAAAAATATAAAAATTAAAATTTGACATTATATTTTTTGACTGATGAAGGCTTTATTGACAAATAAAATTCAATTTGAGAAAGAAAAGTCCAAAATCAAATGTTTAAGGACTCGATTAAATTTTATTAAAGGTTTTATTGAATTTATGGAGGGTTTGCTTGCAAGAGAAAAAATGTTTTTCAAGTCAATTTAGGTTTTAATTGGAAGAAATTAAAGTTCAGGGGTCAAATTTTAATTTTAAAGTTGATTTGGTTAAATCAGGTGCTTAATTGCATAAATATTAAAGTTTGATGGGCAATTAGGAACTTGATTAAAGATATCCAAAACCAAGGACCAATTAAACTGGAAAAGACGTGTAAGTAGAGGGACTAAAATTGACTGAATCAAGGGTCAAATTAAAGAAATTAGAAGTTTATTAATCAATTTAGTGTCAAATTGTATAAATCTGAGACCAATGACCGAAATGAAAAAAGGCGACCAACTTTAGAGTTGATATCCAATTTTAGCAAGGACACAATTGAATTGATTCTTAAAATCAAAATTGCAATTGAGGACTTAATTGAACAAATCAAAAATTGAGGACCGATTTAGAATTTGACACTTCTTTGGTGCCATTTTCATTTAAATGAAACTATGCGCTTTGTTCAAAACAACGTTGTTTCATATGTTGTTCATTTAAAACAAAAGGGTTAAAATGGTGTTGTTTTGAATAGCACTGTGGGTCTTCTTCTTTCCTTGGATGCGCATGAGCAGGGGAACAAGATTTTTTCCCTACTTCCCCCTGCATTTCCCCTCTTTCTCTCTCTCCCTCCCACTTACCCAAAGACCCTCACACAACCACACCCCATAATGGCCTACAACCATGATGAAAAAATAGAAGAGTCATGCTTTACGAGCGGCTGTAAGGTGACTGCACAGAGGCCATCCCATCCATTTTACCCTGTCCCCATGATTGGATAGGGGTAAGGTAGCTCTCGCTCCCCCTGTGCTATAACTGGATAGGGTAGGACGCCCCCCCTTCCTCCTTCCCCCTTCCCCCTTATAAATACCCCGGAAGGGGAGACACACGAAAGAAAAAAAGGGAGGGAGGACGACAATGGAGAGGAAGAAAAGGAAGAGAAATTTTGGGTGAAAAACATAGGAAAGAACGAAAGAGATTGAGAGAAGAAAGAGGAAAAAAACAAAGACAAAAGAGGGATTGAACAGAAAAAGAGAGAGAACGAGGGAGAGGAAAAAGAACAAAAGATTAAAAAAAAAAAGGAAGGAAAAACATGGGAAAATAGAGGAAGGAAAAGGAAGGGAAGAAAAGAAAAGAAAAGCAAAGAGGGAGAGAGCACAAAAATAAAGGGTAGGAAGAACAGAAAAAAAAAACAACAACAAAAAAGAAAAGAAAAAGAAGAATTTATGCCCCTACACAGAAAGGAAAATAATGGAGTTTAAGAGAATGCACGGGGATAATAAGATTTTGTCCCAGCTTAGCCTTTTACTGTTATGGGAATCAGATGAAAAAAAGTCATCAGGTAGCAAGTATATATAATTCATTCGATTGGAACAAGTGTTGGTGAATTACTATCAAACTCTTTGTGTTTAGTAGAAACAATAACATCGTAAATTAAACAGAATGTGAAGTTATACATGACCCTAACACATTTAGAATAATGCCCAAAAAAATACAAAACCAAAAAAAAAAACATAAAATAAAATAAAGATATAGAAAAACTAAAAAACAAATAGTAGTAAAGAAAGAAATAAATAGAAGAAAGGTATGAATAAATTATAGAAATAAATAATCTATATGGGGTTGGTCCTTGTTCTAATTAAACTACTTGATAACCTATTTATATTGTTATAAAGATAAAATTTCAAGTAAATAAAATCTTAATCCTATACTTACTATCTATGAGACATAAGGACAATATAATTGTAATCCCAGTATAATTTTTTACCCTTTTTTTCTACAAATATCCTTCTGACAATCATATATATATATATATATATATGTTCCTATTAATTTGTATAATCATTAGTTATCCTACTGAAGACCCCTTTTCTGTACAAGACTTGATCAGTTTTTGAATTATGATCTCTTGATTTGATAATTGATGGTTAATCTCAACTATCTATATGAATTGATGGCTGATTTCACTAATTAATATTCATTTTTATCTTTCTTTCATTAATTTATAAAGTGAATAAATATTATTATTATTTTTAATATTCACATAGCATGTAGATGATTATTTTTATATAAACAACATATCACTTATATTGGTTAATTATAATATTTTTAAAAAATTGATGTGATTATCAAGTGATCTTATGCCTTATTGTAAATGTAGTTTCATTATTAAAATTTAATTAAGAAGCGGCAAGCAAATTTTTTTCCCATCCATTTAACGCATGTTCGAGCTAATTTGGACGACATTTGTGATGAAAACATTAAATTTATCAAATAAAGCTAAGAATAAAATTGATTTAATTATGAATGATGTGTTGACATTGAAAACTACCCTATAATCGTCAAGATTTTCCTACTTAACCATTTAACATTTATACGCGTGTTAGCAGCACTCATACGGTGTAGTTTATTGTCCCCAGCACAAATCCGTTACTAATATTCAAGATGTGCCATTTTTTTTTTTTATTATTAATTACTTGTGATATCATCAACATGCATTTTGAGGTTTAGGTAAAGAACAATTAGTGATAGTACTAATTCGAGGTGTTTATTAATGTACTTGTGAACATTTTTTAAAAAACATTAATCGAAGTAATCCCATAGTCAAACTAACTTAGATGAAACCGATATGACTAGGAATAAATCTAGAAGACGATATTGGCCAAGCCTTTTTTTTTTTTCCTATAAAAAAATTAAGTGATATTTATATCTTAAAAGTCTATAAATAAACAAACAAACAAATAAATAAAATTGAATAAGACATGAAGAACTCTCAAAAAGTGCTATTAAATTTAGCTTAGTAGGTCAAACTTAAAATCTCCCTACCAGATTGGTTGCATAGCCCACGCTTTAGATATCGTGTGAAAGTTGGCTCGATATGATTAAGTCAATTTGATTATGCCAAAATCAACTAGAATAATCAATAAAAATGTGAGTTATCTTAAAAAAAAATATTAGGATGCTATCTTTTTATATATTAATATTGAGATGGAGACATATTAAACCACCCCTAGTTAAGAAACATGCATCAGCATGGGAAAGGATCCATTGCAATGTGGCGGCGCTAGGGGTGATCATTTTCAATTCGGTTCGGTTTTTATCAAAAAAAATAACCAAACCGGATATCTTAAAAAAAACCAGAACCGGTTCAAACCGACCGGTTTGGGTTCACTTATTTTAGAACAAAAATCAGTTCAAACCGGTTTGGCTTGGTTTTTCCAGTTTGACTCGGTTTTTCTAGTTTGGCTCGGGCCTTTTTTTGGTTTTTTTGTTTGGATTCAATTCAGTTTGGTTTTTTCAGTTTCAGGCTTATAAAATTAAAACTGAACCAAACCGGTTAGTTTTTAAAAAATTCTAATCGTTTTAATCAGTTTTTTTATAATTTAAATTTTTTAATTTTTTTTCGATTTAATCAACTTTTTAGGTTTTTTATTCACACCTGAACGGTGCATGTAGAGTCCTTTGACCTCAAAAAGCCAGTCTTTCTTTATGTTTCTAAAAGCATCTCGATAGGAGCCTTCCTTCATGATGTCGACCATCAATTTTCCTTCTTTTTTTTTTATTTTTTTGCTCTTTCTTCTCCTTTTAAATTTCACGACTTATTTTTTCTTTAACGGCTGCATTTATTCATAAGTGCCAATTATGTACTCTTGAAAAATGAAAAACTCAAATAATGTTT
>Ga0325403_1003266_pt1 | contig 14740 bp, 7 predicted proteins | sample PopdelMetagenome_19_FD_205665 | JGI IMG/M metagenome (GOLD analysis project Ga0325403, IMG submission 205665) | Populus deltoides microbial communities from Bellville, Georgia, United States - Xylem-PdKOR-R4 | ecosystem: Host-associated > Plants > Phyllosphere > Stem > Wood/Secondary xylem...
AAGCGAAAAATAAAGATTAAGATATTTAATATTGCAATACGAGTAATTTACCTGATTATATTTAATGAATTACTTTATTAAAATAAATTTGTAATAGAAAAATACATAAAATTTGTAATAGAAATTGATACACATATAAAACTTAAAGAACAATAATTTAAAAAAATAATAATGTAAGACTACATATGTGAAAACTCTTATAAAAAAATCAATATTTAAAAAAAATATTAATCTATATAAAATTTTAAAAAAATCACAGAATAATCATACCGACCTCTCTAAAAATTAAACATAATCAATATCATTTAAAAATAATCATAATCTAATTAAAACACAAACCCAAAATTTATTTGAAAAAATATACACAAATAATTCATTATTTTAAAAACAAAACTAAAAATTAAAAAAATATAAAAAAAAACCAAGTCAGGCGTTACTGGGCCTAGTAAGCCAAGCCCAACGCTTGGTCCAATAAAGCAATGGCTCATACACAGGCCTTTATTATTTAAAAAAGTTTAATGGCCTCCATAATTATTTCAAAAAAAAAATTATATGTCGTCTTCTTAACCTAGAATTCGGCTAGTGTGGTGGTTGGAAAAATAAAATTCTTTGTTTTTTTCACCCAAACACATCATTTTCAGCTCATTTTTTGCCCAAAACATCTAGAAAACACATAATAGATCTTATTAAACTAATCAATAGCCACTAAAAAGCCAATAAAACCACCCCAAAACCCACTTGGAAAAAACAATTCTTCCCGAGCTCAAATTTGTTATTTTAGGTGTTTCAAGGTAAATAAACACCTAAATGTAACCCCTCTTATTGATATGGAACCTTATGACATAAAAACCAATCGTTTTGGTAGCTGGAATCTTTCTCAATGACCACTCTCTCTAAGCCGGAATTACGCAACTCTCTTTCTCTCCTCCTAATAGAAAAGGACTGGAAAAAAAATAAAGTTAGATGCCAAAATGTATTGTCTTCAAATTCAAAGGATTTATCAACTAATATCTAAAAAACATGGAGGATTAAAATGAATGTTTCAACAAAACTTTCAATCCACCCCCATGTTACCTGCAATTTTCACTTCAATCCCTTAGCTTTCAATTCAACTCTCCCTTCTAAAAACATACGCAATTGGGGGCTAATTTAAGCTCAAAAGGGCCAAATTGCCCATAATAAAAGTTCAAGGATCAAAGTGAAAATTACCAAAAAATACACCGCTCCAATTCATAGTGAATTGCGAAAGAGTGCACAGTAATTCATGTACAGTAAAAGGTTAGTGTCTTTTAGTTTTGTTTGTAGTACATGCAAGTACATGTAAGTACATGTGTTATTTATATAAATATAACATATGCACAACTCTCTTTTTTTCTCCAATAAATTAATTCATTCTCTCAAAAATCAACCTTTGTATTTTATAAATAATAAAATGAACAAAAATAATTTAATAGTCATGAAAAAATGACATGACATGATATGAGAAGACAAGGAAGAAAAAAGAAAGAATGAATGAATGATAACATCAGAAACATATCGGAGCTCTGATAAAGATATTTCTAGTACCATTAAAAAGATATTGACAAAATAAATTTATAGATATCATAAAAAATCAACTTCAAAATGAATAATAAAATATTAGCAGATAAGCATGTCATTATCTTTAGACGGCATGTGTAACTAACTATAATCAATTATCTTGTTAAAAAAGTTGCTCGAATATGAATTATTATATTATATTAGATATGAATTATTATATTATATTACAATTACAATAACATTTGACATTATAATTACCATTATTATAATTATTTACAAAACATAGGTCGGGTGAAAAAAAACATTGGTTCATTTGTTATTTAGATTTGTTCATGGTAATTTAGTTTTTTCATAACTTTTTACATAATTAAATTACTTAGTTATCCTTAAATAAATAATAACTTTGGTCTAAGGGTTTTTTTGATATCTCATTTCGGCATGCACAGTCTAACTACTCCATTGCCCTTGAAATTAAAAAAAATATTAGGCTTGGTTGTAGGGGCTTATTAGTCATTTCACTTTGGTTTTTGAGTAATCATCATGTGATCTCAAGAGTGATTTACTTAATAAACAAATAAAAAAAAATTAGCATGTTTTCTTCAAGTGAGCCACCTTTTTTGTCTTTTGACAGCGCATAAGGTGGTTCATAATAGAGAAAAACCAGCTTTCTTGATGGTTTTGTTTCTGAATGGCGGGGGCTATCTTTTTAGACAGCAGATATGGCTTAACTCCTAAAAGTTTGGCGAGATTGACTTTCTTTTTTTCTCCTTGTTTTTTGGCTTTTATGCTTGCCCTTGCAACATTTCACGACAAATCTTTAACTTTTGAATTAGTTTATAAAATTGAGTTTATTTTTCGATTTCATCCTCTATCAAATTTTTTCATTTCAAATTTTGTTGTTTTTTTATTGTTATTTATTTTATTTGAGAAGGTTTTTAGAATTGGTTGTTTTTTTTTGTTTTTTTACAATTTCTTCTTTCTTCATTATATTTACATATCAAATATTATTCTCATTCTTTTGATTGCTATTTTTTAACCTTGGAAAGTTTTTTTAATTGATTTTTTATTTTATCTTTCAATAATAAATTCAGCTTTTCTATTGACCCCATGTCTAGGATTTAACGGGTTGTGAATTTGAGAAACTAACTCAGGTTTAAGAAATTTATCCAAGTTTATTTGTTGTTTTTTTTTCTTTTTTAAACTCATGTTTTTCAATTTCATCATTTCACATTTGATTTAATTGGATATTGGGTTTTGTAATTTTATTTCTTTTCTTTAGATATGATTTTTCATTGATTTTAAAAACATCTTGAGTCTTTTTATATTTCGTTCTTTGTTGGAATTTGCTTTTTTAAAAAATATTTTTTAATTAAATTAGATTAATTTCTCAATAATTATTTTTAAAAAATACATCATTAAGCATGTCATCATCTTCATTTTTTTTAATATTTTTAAGGTTAGAAAAAAATATTTGACCAGCAGTGCAGTGCAGATTAAAAAAATAATAGTGTAACCAAAACTAAGGGCAAAATATATAGGGTGTGCACTGTGCACACTCGCAAAACTATGGACCACCAAAGTTTTTTTGTTTGTGTATGAAAATTGAAGCAAGAAAAAGAAGGATACAAAACGTCATCAAGTCACGTTAGGACTTCAACACCAACACGCCCCACTGTTAGATGAAGAACTCGATGACATAATTCTGACGGCACCCAAAATGGCCTTTGTTGAAGCTCGGAGGAGGTAGTACGTGCCACCTCAATATAATGGGCTCCTCACACATCGGCTCTTGTAAGAAAGGCTTAAGACAATTTTTTTTTGCTCCCTATTAATATATGTTATTTCAATTTAGACTGTGGTTTCACACAATTGTTTTTATTTGGTCATCAATTCATTGATAACTCCTTAATTTAATCCCAAATTTCATCATACCTAAGGCTAATTGAGACACAATTAAGGAAAAAAAAGACATATTGCCCATCCAAGCTTCCATATTATAGTCGCGTTCATGACCCGAGTCATAAATTTTACGGATTGACCCAAGTTAACTAGAGCGATGCAATATGATATTTGTTTTAAAAAATTATTCCCAATTTTTTTATAACTCTTCAATTTAGTCTTTTTGATAACTTCGGGGAGAAAATAAAGGGTAAGGAAAGAATAAGACATTGTCCAACCATGTCATCTTATTGTGGTTTATGACTTAAGTCATGAACTTTACGAATTAATCCAAGTTAAGGTTGATATAATATGGAATTTTTAAAAAACAATTATTCCCAATTGTTTTAAAACTCTTCAATTTAGTCACAAATTTCATCATACTCAATGCTAATTAAGGCCCAACCAGGAAGAAAATAAGAGATGAAAAAAGAAAAAGACATATTGGCTAATTGGGATACCTCATTGTGATCATGTTCGTGACCCGAGTAATGAATTTCATGGTTAATCCAAGTTAACTATGGTCAATATAATATGAAATTGTTTTAAAATCTCATCACCATTTATCTTATAACTCTTTAATTTAGTATCTATTTTCATCCAACCCAAGACCAATTAAGACTTAATTAAGGCTTAATCAGGGAGAAAAAAAAAGAAAGAAAAAAGAAAAAGGATAGATTGACTAGCCATATTAGCTTATTATGGTCATATACATTACTCCCATCGTAGATTTTGCTGGTTAGCCAAGATCAACACAAATATTTCATTTTCATTTCACTCCTTAAAATTATTTTTAATGATTTAATCCTTGCATAATTTGGTGTTTTGAATTTAATATTTGGTGTTTTGAATTGAACCGAAGGCGACATGAAAATATTTTGGGAGCCAAATTGATATTTGAATGAGGCAACTAGTTTGTCTTTTGGCCTCATAGGTCAAATGAGACATTAATTTTTATTTACATTTATTCAAGCGTCAATTAATATTATCTATCACATAGTCAAGTTTTCAATTAACATTTCAAATTTTTTATATGCAGAAAAATTTAATGATGCCCGCATTTTTTATGCAATAATTGACTTCTGCTCCAGCCCGCAACAATTATTTTATATACTAAAATAAATGGGTAACTGCTTTATTATTCTTATTGTTATGTTCATTTGAACTCTTTTTTTTTCTTTTAACTTTCTCTCTTTTCAATTGCATTTTTTTATGGCCTAATTGGATAAGATTAGGCTTGAAATTTTAATAAAAATACTAATTTAAAAGAAATGGAAAACCTTATTCTGCTTCACTGTTCACTTGAATTTTATTTTTTTAATTTTCAAACTTTTTTTCCTTTTCAAATGGATCATTTAATTCAATTGGATTAATGGCCTAATTAAAGGAAATAAGGTTTGCAATTATGGTAAAGAAAAAATTCCTTCACTAAAATAATAATGAAAATACTAATGTTAATAGGGGAATTGAATTTAGATTTGAGAAAGATATGTTTTGTACTGCTTATTTCAAGTATTTTAAATTCTTAACAAACCTTTATTTTAAATATAATTCCTTTTTAGTAAAACAAGTGTGATCCTAATAAAAGAATAATATCATTATTTTGAAGAAAATTAAAACTTTTTTTTTATGATGATATTAAAGATTGCTTTATAGATAATTAATTATTAGCACAATATGTGTAATTCTATAGTTATGTGCTCATTAATATTGATTTATATATATATATATATATATATATATATATATATATATATAATTGCATTTTTTATGGCCTAATTAGATGAGATTAGGCTTGAAATTTTAATAAAAATACTAATTTAAAAGAAATGGAAAACCTTATTCTGCTTCATTGTTCACTTGAATTTTATTTTTTTAATTTTCAAACTTTTTTTCCTTTTCAAATGGATCATTTAATTCAATTGGATTAATGGCCTAATTAAAGGAAATAGGGTTTGCAATTATAGTAAAGAAAAAATTCCTTCACTAAAATAATAATAAAAATACTAATGTTAATAGGGGAATTGAATTTAGATTTGAGAAAGATATGTTTTGTACTGTTTATTTCAAGTATTTTAAATTCGTAACAAACCTTTATTTTAAATATAATTCTTTTTTAGTAGAAAAGTGTAATCCTAATAAAAGAATAATATCATTATTTTGAAGAAAATTAAAACTTTTTTTATGATGATATTAAAGATTGCTTTATAGATAATTAATTATTAGCACAATATGTGGAATTCTATAGTAATGTGCTCATTAATATATATATATTTCAATTTTTTAACTCAATCTTTTATTGGAATAAACAAATTTGTTAGCATTTATTAACATATATAATGCTTGATTTATTTTATTCAATGCAATTATCAACTTTTTAATTTTCGATTAAAGTTTTTCTTGATGATAAAAAATGTTAAAAACATTCAAGTATTTTTTAGTTAAAAAAAAAACTACTTCACCTCATAGCATAGGACAGGGAATCAAACCACTAATATATTAAAAGAAAAACCTTATGGTTTTTATTGTTCATATAAATTGTGAAGTGTTTATTTTTTTTTTGTTTTCAAACTTTTTTTTCCTTTCAATTCAATCCTTTTTATGGCCTAATTAGATGAAATTGGGTTTGTAATTATGGTACAAATACCATATTAATTTCAAAACAACAAAAGGCACATTTTATTAAAAGTTACAATGTAGTTTTAAAACCTAACAAGGTTTTAGCATGAATATAAGATAACCTTGTTTATAAAGTTAAGTAAAAAAAAATGGATTAATAATGTAACGCCCTTTCATTTTCATATCAGTTTTCTATATCTAACATTGGTGTCTTGACAACATTCATCAAGCACCTTTTTCATTATTTTTAGTTGATCATTATATATGTTGGTAATAGATTGGTGATAATATGTTATATATCCTTATTCTTTATATATGCAACATAATCTTCACTTAACAACTTTTAGACTCAATACCTAAAATTCTTGTAATATTTTATTAAATAATCGAGAATCTTATCATGACACTCAAACTTCATATTTGAATTATACCAATTACGGTATGATGGTTGTATGAGATTTGACGAGATTGATGTAGTGTGTCTGATACTCAAGAGGTAATAGTAAATAATGCCACGCAATAGAGGTATGTTAATCTTGAATAATGTTACTTGAGAAGCAAATGATTTTGTGGGACTTCATAATACTTGAGATGATTGGATTGGATGTTAAGGTGAAAAACTTGAATGATCATAGTCAAGATTCCCAATTTAAAAACCATCTCTTGATTCGTCAATTAATATGACACAAAAACTCATTGCTAGATTCTCGATCTCTTCTGATATTAGGCTTTACTTAATCATTTATACCACAATCACCACATCCATAAAATGGGTTGATAAGTTACCAATTAAATTTTCATACCATGAAGCCTTTACAATGTCAATAAAAATGAAGGATAACTCATTCTCATATAGATGAGGGTATGTTTATGCAACCATTTCACATAACCTCAAAACATATTCATTAATTGACTTATTATTTATTTTCTCCATTCTTAGAAAGTCATTCATACTTAGAGTCACCTCCAAGTTGAGTTAGTACTATTTCAAGAAGGACTTAACCAAGCTCTTTCATTTCTTTATTTTGGAGTTATCTAATCCCATGTACTAGCTAAAACAGGTCTAACTAGACTTTTATGAAACTAATGGATCATTGTTTTCTCATCATGAACAACCTTAGTTATTTTACTATAGTACACCTTGAAATGGGTCTTTTGACATTGTGTTCTTGTATACATGACAAATCCAGATACTTTGAATCTTTTATAAATGCCAACATCTAGCACATGACATATTTTATTAGTCGAAAAAGGCTTATACAAGTTTTCTTCTTTAATATCCTTATTCCTTTTTATAGTTATGCCACATACACTATTTTTCTCAACAATGATAACCACTCCTATTAAATCAACTTGTTAATCTGCTTCCCGAATCCTTGACAATGATCAATAAAATATCCTACAATTATTGTATTGTATTTACACTTAGCACTTTTATACCATTTTAAAATGTATTCATAAAGTGTTGATAGATGTTGACAAGAGGGAATGAAAAAGAAGATGATTTATGGCATTTGTTTATGGTTTGGACCAAGTTGAAATAAAGATGAAGGTGTATGTGGTACTTGACTTTTAGAAAAGAGTGCAAAATATCATAAGATTGAAAAGAAAGCACTAGTAACAGTTTATTATGGATTTAATAGTGACATCAAGAACCTTTAATGACTCTAAAGTACTTAAAGTAATAAATAACAAGTCTTGATTAGTTGGGTAAGTGTTCAAATTACACTTCTAATAAGAATGAATGAGATAATGGAGTGGAAGAATTATTGGATTATTTCTTTGATTAATGTAGAAGATTAAGAGGAAGGCATCACCGTGGAGAGCTTTATGGTAATGGTTTTTAAGGGTCTTCCATCAAGCTGTTTAGAGTGAATAATTTTCTTTAAGAATCCAGTTAGTCAAGTCTTTTCTTCTTCTAAAAAGTTAATCTTATATTGGTGATTCTACTCAGTCTGATCTTTCTTTTCATCTACCATAGCTTGGTCTGATTTAGGCTATTGAAGAATATTATACTTTTAAAAAGTTTTGCAATTATATTTTTTGTTTAAACGGAAATGGTTTTTTTTTTAAAGTTACTCTACATTAGTGTCTAAGATAATGGTCCATATTGAGTCCATTTACTCTTAACACAAAGTATGAATAAAAAAAATGATTTTCTAAAATAGTTTTAAAAAGGAAAGGGGCTAGTCTTGAAAAAATTACAACGTTGGCCCAACGATCCTTTTTAATAAGGGATGAAATGCATTAGGTTTTACTAACTTATTTCAAGGCTCAAAGTTTATGTGTGAATGATTTTTGTTGTTTTTGTTAAAAATAAAAAGAAAGATGCATTTATACTTAAGAAGTTTCAATAATGGAGTTTTAAATAGAATGCAATTAAACCATAACAATGCAAAATATGGTCAAGAACATGTTAAACTTTAGATAAGATTGAGAATGAGTCTTGGCTATATACAATATACATTGAAAGATGTATATATTTTAAAGAAAAAAAAAAGAGAATTGATATATCTTTTAAAAGACCTACTTTAGGTTGTTTAGAGCCAAGTGACTCAAAGAAAAAAAATACTAACATAAAACTATTATGTAGAACACTAAAAGAACATCTTAAGGAACATAATTAATATTTGTTCACACTAAGTAAACATCATTACCAACAACCAAAAAACTTAAAGATTTTATTTTTTTCACAATAAGGTAAACGTAACTAACAACCCAAATCAAAACTTAACCAAAAAACCCAGATTTTAGTTTATGCATGAAGGGTAGGTTTTAACACTGATTATTGTTTATATCAAGGTAGTAACATATAGCTTCTCAGAACACATGTAAATAAAGTACTAATAATTGATATAAACATTTCTCACATCATGACATATATTATTACAAATTATAAAAGCTAAAACATTAAAAAAAGTATGAAATAACAAAAAATACAATCATAAATATAAAAAAGAGAGGGTACCTCAATTTTGAGGTAAGGATGAATCAGACTGGGCTAAATTAAGAAGGGGTTTATCCATCTAGGGTTTCATAAACCCTAAACTTAGCATCGAGATTAAAACACTAACACTCAAGAACAAACCTATAAAAACCTAAAAACCAAAATTTTTGAACTTTTAATCTCTTTCTCTACTATTGTTAGTTACTCTCTCAATCTTTCTCCTTTTCACCTTTTTATTACTTTTATTATTCAATAAGTCCCCTTTAAAACCTCAAGACCAAGTCTATATAAATAGGAGAGAGGTGATCGATTAGGACTTGAAAAACACAAATCATGGGATCACAAGGCTCAAATTTATAAAAATTTCAATTGGGTTCTTAACCACATTTAAATAAAACCTTTAACTTCTCTGCCTTTCTAAAATAGTCCTTACTTCAATTGAAGTCAAATTAGCTATCAAAACATAAATTTATTCAATTAAGATCCTGATTGAATTAGTAAGACCTCCCAAATGATACCAAGTATAAAATTTTGTTTTTAATCCTTTAATTCCTTCAATTACAATTAATCTTTCTTCAATTAAAAACAATATTTTATTTAATTAAAACCTTGATAAATTTTGATGTTCTAATTTAAACAAATATTTTGTGATTTTTCACTTTTATTTTGTTTTGTTTTGAATGTTTTAGGGGTAAAAAATGGGTTATCACATTTGTTTCCCCTTTTTTTTTTCTATGAAAACTTAAAATAACCTATGTAAAGATAAATATTCATATAGAAAAATAATTGATTGTATGTTATACCATAAAGATGCATCTTAGAGAAAAGTTCTAGCCATTACATGGAAGGGCAGGTTGACTAACTGAATTGTTATAAAAAGGATCTTTCATTGCTCGGTTAACATGTCTTAGGTTGAATATGGTCTATAAAGCATAAAGAGTATAGACAAAGGCAAAGCTTATCAACTACTAATCATAACTAAGTAGACTATTTACGAGAATTTATTGGTTTCACTAGTATTATCCAGGTTGAAGACCATCAAAGCACCACTAATTGCTTATGCTATCCTAAAGCAATGTATGTGCAAAATAAAGTGTTGTGTAGTTAATTACATTAAACCTTATCAGATTTACTTATTTTTTCACTTTGCCTTCATTTTTTCAGAAATTACACTTTACATCTTAGAGTCAATAAGTTCATAATATTTTTTCACTTTGCCTTCATTATTTTAATACAATAGGGTTTTTTAATCATTAAATTGAATATAATGATAATCTTATCAATGATGTGACATTTTTTGTTGATTTTTTTTGGCATGTCAAAGTAAGGATGTAAAATATTATGAACTTATAAATTCTAGGATGTAAAGTGGAATTTCTGAAAAGATGAAGATAAAATGAAAATACAAGTAAACCTTAGACAATTTATTATAATTAACCATAAATTCATATCCAATCCAGAAAAATCAAAGAACTGGAAGATATATGAAATGCAACACATAAGAAAAATTATATAAACATAAATACAAATAAAGACATCAATTTAATCAATAAACACAAAGTAATCAGTTTAGGCAAACAAGAATAATAAAGATATCACAGCTATATGTCAAAGCAAAATAAGAATATTTTCATAAGAAAAACAAATAACCAATGCTAGACCATAAAATAAGTCTCCAACAACCATTTTATCGTTGTGGACATCTCAACAAACTGATTAAAAATGATACAATAAAAAAAAGATTGCTAACTAGTTTTATGGTAACTAGAAACTCAAATTGATATTTATAGATTCTAGATAAGGGCTGATTATATTAAAAGGAAGATGAAAATCACTCTAAAGTATCATATATAATGTATGTTGCTTTGTGCTTATTTTTAATGATAAAGGATACCTTTTGTGTTTCCTTGCTAAGAGTTTACCTAAATTAATATATGTGTATTTGTTGTTGAAAATAAGAGACTATTAAGATCTAGGACAGTGATTTGGGACTTGAACTTAATAATAGGACTTGATCCTCTCTTTTAAAATACAAGTATTGGATCCGAGATGATGGTGATGAATATATTTGCATGTATCAACATGAACATATAATGATAAAATTCAAATAAAAATAAATTATTATTTTCACATTTTACTATATTATTATTCTTGAAAAGGAGTCGAGTATTAATTGCATCTATTATTCATCAGGCAACATCTTAGGACAATTCCAAGCGACAGTTCATTTTCATGATTTGATTTATAAATAATAAATACAATTAATACACAAGTAACTTATAAGGAAAGATCTGATGTCTTTGAAAATATTTTGAATACAATAAAATAATATATTAATCAATTTTATTATCAACTTAGCAATATCAATTAACAATGCTCACTGATGATTTATTTATCCTGAGTTGATCATGGAAAATAAAGACAAATATTAATATGCACAAAAAAAATTACAAGGAAAAGACAAACCATTACAGATCAAATAAAATGAAAATAAATTACTAACACCAATGTTTAGATACAAGCCCAACTCATTTACCCTGAATTTGACATATAAAAAGCAACCTAATTAATATTTACAATTTATGAACCGATTTTGAGTGTCAAGAAAATACAAACCATCAAAGATAAAAAAAAATACAAACATAAATTACCAATACTATTTTTTATACATATACCCAACTTGCTTATCCTTAATGTGATATTTGAGGAGTAACCAAATTAGGGTTTATAATTTCTAGAACAATTTTGAGTGTCGAGGAAAATAGAAGTTACATAAAATTTAAAAAATAACAAGGGCATAAAAATAACTCGCTCACATCAAATAAACAAACATATATTTATCACACTGAGACCAAAATGTAATGTCTTAGTTAAACCATTTTATTCTCGTTCTCCCAACCTAGTCACTGATATTGATCATCGAACTAATTCTACCTTAAAAAGTAAATCCCTAGCGACTTTATACCCTTAAGGTCTCCATGCAATGGCCCAGACCTAACACTTAAATATTTCATCACAATATGTATAAAAATCGATAACATATTAAAAACTATTTATATTAAGAAATAAAACATGTTAACGGGCTAAAAAATAAATCCTTTGAAAGTTGTTGGAGCTGGGTGCAACACTAGAAGCATGTGAGATTTATGCATTGCCACTGTCGACATAACCATACTCTACGATTATTGGGGTACTTCTCATAGGAAATTAGGAGCACCTTATTCTCCTTGTCCTTTTTATATTGGTGGTAAGATGTATTATCATTTGAGGAGTGAGATGGGGCTGAGAAATATTTTAATTTTCTCTTTTATTTTCTTACCTCCATGCCTTTTTCATCACTACCAATGTCGAATTTATTGTGTTATGTTCATCCATTGGATAGAAGTGGGAGAGAGACTAACAATGTTGCCATTACTAGTAGTGGTTATTATGGAATAGCGATAGTAAAAAGAGGTGAGGAATTAGAAGGGTTTCAATGGAGATGATGGTGGATGTTTAGTGGTTTGGGATAAGCAAAAGAAGGGTAAAAGATTATTTCAGCTAGGAAAAAGTGGGGGCAACTCAAGTTTATTTATATGATAGTGACACCAAAAAAAAGTTAAACCAAGGTTGTCAATCCCATTTCGGTAGGTGTTTTGTTTTTTCAATTGGAATGGAATGTTTCAGTTTCGGAGTGTTTCGGCGTGCCGTTTCGGGGTTGTACTGTTCATATATATAAATTTAACAAACATAATTCAAATTCAAGATAAATTAATTATAAATTATGCAATACAAACACAATGCCAAACAAATATAATTTCAAAATTTAAAATATTTGTAAATAGTCAAGATTAAATAGATCTTTAACTTAAAGTAATTCAACTTAAACAAAATATCAAAATATTATGCAAGTAAAATGTTTTAATATAAATATTTTAAATATAAAGTTAGGTCAATGTTATCAAGGCTAACGGAATCTAAAGCATCCCTTATTTTGCTCAAAGTCCTACAAAGTATAAACATGAAAAAAAACAACATGAATATAAACCATATATATTAGTGATAAATTTAATTTTAAAAAATTAATATCATTGTTAATGAAAATAATAATAATAATTTTCAATATTATTATTAATATCATTGTTATTGAAAATAGTAATGAAAACGAGCTTTTTATAATTGGGTGGTTTAATTAATTAAATTGAACAAGGTTCGATTTGATTCAATGGCTTTTCAAGAGCGGAACGGAACATGTGAAATGAAACCGGAACATTGCGAGCGGAATTTAGCCGAAAAATCTGGAACGGATCGAGATTTAAAATGAGATGAAATTTATTCCGTTTTGTTCCGTTTTTTGAATTGGGATGGAATGTTTCCGCCATTTCGGGCGAAAACGAAACTGACAACCTTAAGTTAAACAACATTTAGGAGGTGAGCATAAAATATTACTCTTGAGGATTCTAGATTAAATGTAGTAGGGACCATATTCTCATGTAAAGTAGTTCCTGTCATATGAAAGTGTAAATCAGGCCCTACATCTGAGGGTCTAAGCATTATGGGAATGTATTGAAGAGTGTGTATATTTAACATGTTTTCTTTGTTGGAGAGCCCTTTGCCAGATAACATTATTTAGTAACTTTATTAAAGCAAGTAAACAAGCCTAACTATCTCATTTTTCATTGATTTTATCTCACTCTAGTGGTTTTATTCAAGAAGAAACCTTTCTTTATTTTTAGTGGCTTGGTCTAATATTGGCTCTAGAGAAAAATTAAACTTTTAAAATGTGATTTATTTCCCTTTCTCTATAAAAGCAAAAACATAACCTAAGTAAATATAAATATACAAAAAGAAAAGAGAAAATAATTGATTCACCCATTATGATAACACATGGAGACATCCTAAGTGATATTTCTAGCCAATACATTTAAAGGTAGTTGGCTATCTAAACTGGTCTTAGAAAGATTTTTAATCTTTTGATTAATATTTATTTTATTTGAAATAATTTATAAAATTAGAATTTGTTTTCAATTTCATCTCTTTTGGATTTTTTAATCAAATATGGTACCTATTCTTTTAATTACGAATTATTTTATTTAAAATGGTTTATATTTTTTTTAATTTCAACCTCTTTGAATTTTCTTCCTATCAAATTTGATCCTTGATTTTTTTATTGCTATTTGTTTACCTTTAATTTTTTTTAATTTGATTTTTTTATGATTTTATCTTTCAATATTAAATTTATCAGGGGTTGAGCTTCTTTAATGAACCCGAGTCTAGAGCTAATAGGTTGTGAGTTTGAGGTTTAATCCGGGATTCGAAGGTTCACCTGGGTTTGCTTTGTTTTTTTCTTTTTTTTTTAACATCATTTTTTTTGTATCATCATCTGATATTTTTTCTGTTTCTATGGGATGTTTTAGACGTTTTGAGAGTAATACAATACTTGTCTTAGTTTTTTTTTCTTTGCCAAATCTAGATTTTTTAAAAGGATTTTTTTAATTAGATTAAATTAATTTATGTCACTCTTCAACATTAAATTGGTTTATTATCGCCACAAGTGTTTTTTGGTTTTTGTTAGATCTTGCTTTTATAAAAAGGAAACCTTTTTTTAATTAAATTAAATTAATTTATCTCATCTTTAAACATTAAATTTGTTGGATATTGAGCTTATTTGCTGAGCCTGTATATGGAATTTAACGAGTTGTGGTTTTGAGAAATTCA
>Ga0325403_1003267_pt1 | contig 14739 bp, 10 predicted proteins | sample PopdelMetagenome_19_FD_205665 | JGI IMG/M metagenome (GOLD analysis project Ga0325403, IMG submission 205665) | Populus deltoides microbial communities from Bellville, Georgia, United States - Xylem-PdKOR-R4 | ecosystem: Host-associated > Plants > Phyllosphere > Stem > Wood/Secondary xylem...
AAGACTACCAAAATGAAGCTGCAACCTTGTTTCTCCCTGTAACATGGTGCCTTTTGATGTCAAGATAACCAATTAATTATTTCTTTTGGAACCCATCGAGAATTCACTAGAAAGGAAATGCTCATTGTTTGATGAGGGAACAAACCAGATAAGACATCGTGGTGGCTATGCTAAACTGTGGTAGTTACCTGTGGCAGCAGGGTACCTGACTGATGGTTGCCAGTGAGGAACAGATAGTGAGCTTCAGTAACAGACTTATGCCTCTATGGGCAAATGACATATGATTTTAGTGGGCTTGTCCAATTGTATTTTAATTTGAAAACTTATTTGGCAATGACTTTCGTATGTTTCATTAAGTATTTTGATTAAAAATACTCTTAGTTCTTTTTCCTCAAATCAAACCCTCCTTGTTTTTAGTAACTCTTATACTATTCATTTAATGTTTATTATCATAACAGTGATATGTGATTGCAGTGACTGTAAAAGAGGTCATAAAAATAGTCATGCGTCTTTTTATTGTCATGAGTGAGTTGATCTGATTTGAAGGCCATCTATCAGTTTTCCCTTGGTTAAGCTCTATGTGGCGAGTGCGTTTGAGTTGTTTCTTTTTTGAATTCATTGATGTTTCTTCCTTTGATTTATTTTTGTAATTGACTGTAAGGAACTAAAGACCACAGCCAAAAACATTTATTCATTCATACTGACCTCCTTTGCTGCAGCTTAATGGTGAGAAATATAGGATGCAGTCTATAGAAATCTATTTAGAATGACAGGTAATATTCACTATGCAGGATAACAGGCCCAAAGAGCACTTCAGAAATGATGATCACATATCCTTAGAGGTATCAGTTGGGTGATTTGGTATTGAATTGTTTCTATTCCTAGAATTCCTGCATTTTGTTAGATTTTATTATTGTTCTTGTTGTTGTTTCCTTTGCAATTTGCAGAATGGTTTCCTCAAGGCTCAGGGTGCTTCCACATTGCATCTTTACATGCAAATCTAATCCCTTTTTTTTTTCAACTTAATTTAGGAGGAGCTTGCATCTTTGCGTGCAAAAGTTTCCATTCTAGAGGAAGATCTTCGTAAATCTCGTCAAGAGGCCTCTAATAATCATGATCTCTGCCACCAGTTAGAAAAGGTATACTTTTGCCATTACTTTATGGATTTTGACTATCCGCAATGCTAATACTCTTTTATTTTATCTGCACAGGAATTGAAGGAACTCAAAGATTATGAACAACAAATGAAGCCAAAGGTATGCTATTGGGAGTTTGGTCTTTATCTATTTCTCTCTCTCTCATGCTGATTAAATAATATATAGTAATAAAATTACCCAAATGTTTAAAGTTTCTTTGCATGCTATGATACCATATGATTCTTAGCAAATTGGTTAAGCTGTTGGCTTCAAATTTTGTGAGCTTTACTAAAGATTTACTTCGTTTAAATTGGGAACAGATTAAAGGTGACAGAGAGATTAATTTTTGCTGTTTAACAGTGAATGTTTAAATGGTTCGGGAAGGTTCTGGAGACAATGAAACTTCAAAAGAACTAGACATTTAATGTTGTTTTAGCAGAAAAGCACTGACATTATTCTTGTTAGATTGTACATTTGCCTCTTTCAATCATTTTATGTCATCACCTACAAAACAGAATTTTGACAGCCAAATATAACAAGATTGAGGCAGACATGCTATGTTCTTCCCTCTTGAATGTTATGGTAGACTTTGTAGTGGGTGGGTTTTTCTTTGCTACTATGATAATACATCAACTGTTATAAAGGTTGCCATAGATGTTTTATGGGATGCATTTGCAAGGCAGTTTCATAGTGGCATAATGTACTTATGCTCTGCGATTGAAGTTGTTTTTGAGAAAATTGTTGAAGAATTCAACCATTGTTCACAGTTATTATCAACTCTGCAGTCTTAGGCATGCATTCTTACTATTCATTGGTGAAGAGTTCTGTGCTTGTTGATTGGCCTGATTTGAAATTGTCAGTTAATACCATCTGCACATGACTTCAGTTTGGAATCCTGATACTGATGCTTTCATTTCTCACTGGGAAATTAATCTGCTTCCTCATGGAACAGTGTAATAAGTTTGTGATTAGCAGAGTTGTAACCATTTTTAATATTCATTTCCTTCTCGATGCAGAGAACGAAAATTATATCTGATCTGCTGATATCTGTTTCAAAAGCAGAGAGACAAGAAGCCAGGATGAAAGTTCGCCAGGATTCTTTAAGACTTGGGAGTGTGGGTGTTATCAGGTATACCCACATCTTTTAAGCTTCAACTAAATGTGCTTGAATGGACCTTCACCCTCTCTTGGTGCCCTGTCTGAGTGATTTAAAAGCAGAAAGATGAAAAAGACCACCAAATGTAAACAGCATCTGGACAGCAGGGAGCTCAAACAAACTGGGACCATGATCTCTTGAACTGTATATTATCCCTATGTGAAGTTTTGGATTCTATAACATTTGCATAGGCTCTAGAATGATCATGTTTGTTCACACAAGGCGAATACAATCTACTTGGAAAAACACAATCTATAACACCACCAAGTTTTGGATCTATAACTTTCGCGAGTTCCTTACATCCTTCACTTAATATGGGAGTTCTTATGTTCTTTTGTCCATTTCAGAGCTGGAACTATCATATCTGAGACGTGGGAGGATGGGCAAATGCTGAAAGATCTAAATATTCATCTTGTATGTTGTCGTCAGATCTCTCTCTCTCTCTTCCCCCTATCTAGTTCATTTACCTTCATATAGCTCAATTTTTCCTTCACAATGATTTTTTTTTTATGTGTTTTCAAGGTTGTGTCCTTATAAACTGATTTTCCCCCCTAGTAAATTAAATTACCGTGCATTTAGAACACGTGAAGCAGAAGTGGATATAGAAGACAAGGATTGAGGCATATATTCATTCTTTAAATAAAATCTGATAGAAGTTGTTTTTAGGTTAAATGCCACACACACAAATGTATGTTTGGTTTATGTATACACATATCTTTAATGTTCTTGATTTTGGTAATTTTCTTGATGGCTCATACAATAATCATTCTTCTGAATGATTTTTGCTGTTATGCCAGTTCTATTACAGATGTTCTTTTCACATTGAATGGTAATGTGCCCATCTTATGCTTTGACAGATCCCAAAATACATTGTTTTAAATGTTGTCTACTAATAGCTTGCTGCTTTCTATTTTCACCATGATTCCACTAAACTCAATATACGGGTTTTATATCTTTAATCCTGCAGCCTTTCGTGTTTTGTCGCTATAATTTTCTGTTGTGTTTTTTCAGTCTTTAGTTTCAATAGGCAATAATTCCAGTTAAGGAATTATTTAATGAACTATATTTATGGTTGTAATATTTATTTTCATGATTTATTTTTCAGAGACAGTTATTAGAAACTAAGGAGGCTATTGAGCGGCAGCGGAAATCATTGAAGAAACGACAATCTGGTAAAACATATTTCTTGTAATATTTGGCAATACCTTCTTTTTACTCCTTTTGCATACTTTTGGCCCCTTTTAGACTATGATTAAAGCATACATATACATATAATCTTATGCGATCTTTGGTCACAAGGGCATCATGACTGTCAGCGCTCTAAAATATTGGCATGTGCCTCTGGCTACGAGAAACTATGAGAAGCTTTTGTGGCTTTCCAAGTTACCCCCATAGATATGATCTACTTCCTGATAAGCCTCATGCTTGCTGTCATGCATGCCTACATACCAATATGTGTATGATAATGTATTGCTCAAATTTTGTCCTGTGTGTATAATTTCTTAACTCAGGTGGATTTTGTTTGACCTTTTGGTGCTAAATGGTTTATTATCACTTGTAACTGCCACCCCCTGCACTACAGGGTGACAGACTGATGTCTCACTGAGGTGTCATGGCCTCAAACACCAGCAAAAAATGTAACCTATCAACAATTAAATGAGAAGAAAATAAATGCATGCTTAGTATTATCCCCCCCCCCCCCTCCCCTGTTACTTTTTGTTTATGGAGCAACCTCCTGAGTATTAACAGTAGTTGCTGTTGCTGTGAAGACAAGGGTGATGGTACAGATGCAGAGTCAGGAGTACAAGAAGAAGATTTTCTCATCCAGGATGAGATTTTTAAATCTCGTCTCGTGAGCATGAAGCGTGTAAGTCATTCTGTTATCTCCAGGCTGCAGTTGGTAAGGATTGCAAAAGTTGGAAGTGTTCATTTATAAATGCATCCCTTGCAACTGAGTTGTTGGTTCACTGCAGGAGGAAGAGACTATTTTGCGTGAAAGAGATCGCTATGAACTGGAAAAGGGACGGCTCATACGTGAAATGAAACGGATACGAGATGAGGATGGTTCACGTTTTAATAATTTTCAGATTTTAAATCTCCGATATGCCCTTCTAAATCTTCTTGGTAAAGGGGGATTTAGTGAGGTTTACAAGGTCAGAACTTCGGCAAGTCAGTTCATTTGATGATTCAAATATTAACTACTGCTTGTTTGATCAAGTTTCCTATTTACCATGACAAAAGTCTAGATCATTTTGTTGCCATCATTGGCAATTGTAAAAGCATATTTTTTTGCAGTGATTTGAAGTGAGAAATTTCCAGCAGGCTTATGATTTGGTGGACCATAGATATGTTGCATGTAAGCTTCATGGTCTGAATGCTCAGTGGAGTGAGGATAAGAAGCAAAGTTACATTCGGCATGCAATGCGGGAGTACAATATTCATAAGACATTGGTGCATAATCACATTGTTCGGCTTTGGGACATTTTTGAAATTGACCAGAATACGTTCTGCACTGTCTTGGAGTACTGTAGTGGTATGACATTTAATCTCTTGACAACTGTTGGTCTGTTTATAGTTTGATGTATAGTAGACTAAAAACTCTCAATCTTTTACAGATTTTTTCTTTTCATTTAACCTTTTTTATTTTCTCAGGTAAAGATCTTGATGCTGTTCTTAAAGCTACACCTGTATTACCTGAGAGGGAAGCTAGGATTATTATTGTCCAGATATTTCAAGGCCTTGTATACTTGAATAAAAGAGCACAGAAGATTATCCATTATGATTTGAAGCCTGGGAATGTTCTTTTTGATGAATTTGGCATTGCAAAAGTTACTGATTTTGGTCTTAGCAAGATTGTGGAGGAAGATGTTGGATCACAGGGAATGGAACTTACATCTCAGGGAGCTGGAACGTATTGGTGAGTAACACTGCAGTTTGTCATTTGTGATTTATCCTGCACGTTGTAAATGTTCTATTCCTTTTTTTTTTTTCAAGACATGAATGCAGTTGCACTAATTTACTAGACATCTCTTTCACTCGTACTAGTGATAAAAAAATCTTTTCTAGTTTGGCTACCTGGGCAACATTTTGATTCTGCTTTCTTTTGTAATTTTAGGTATTTGCCACCAGAATGTTTTGAGCTCAGCAAGACACCTTTAATATCTTCAAAGGTAAGTGAACTCTGTTTTCTCCCCATCGAAGACATTTAGTCACAGCCAGAGCCAAGAAAACACAATCCATTTTTCTGAAATGAGGATTTCTCATATTTTTGGGTCTCATGCTCCTCTGAATTGTGTGCTCATCAACCTTTCAGTGGTTGAGTCTGTTTAGTCTTGCTTAAGAATTTCCAACAGTTGGTTATCACCAGAGACAATCAACTGCTTAAACTTCGTGTATTTTATTTTAACCTTCTTTGAAATGCTCTTTCTTGGGATACAGGTTGATGTCTGGTCAGCTGGAGTACTATTTTACCAAATGCTCTATGGCAGACGTCCTTTTGGGCACGACCAAACCCAAGAACGAATACTTCGTGAAGATACAATTATAAAAGCTCGCAGGGTTGAATTCCCTTCAAAGCCTACTATCTCAAACGAGGCAAAGGTGAGTGACATGTTTTGGCAGTTCTCACTGCGTGTTTGCTTGGGTCTTATTTTCACTGCACTGGCCGGACAATGATTTTATACATATTCCTGATGGATTACAGGATTTGATTCGTCGATGTCTAACCTATAACCAAGCAGACAGACCAGATGTCATGACCATTGCTCAAGATCCATACCTTACTTACGTAAAGAGGTAAAGAGTGTACAAAGTCACAGATTAAAGATTTGTAGAGGGCGGGGAGGTGGAAGATTTCCTTTTGGCCAAGCTGGAAACAAAGTTGTTGCCGTTAAACTTGGAATTTTGTATAGGTTGTAAAGATTTGTAATTTTCCCGTGTTTTTTCAAGGTAACAAATCTAGGCAGCTGCTCCCCCGTCCCCTCCTAGTTCATTTTTGTTTTGTTCGTTGTAATTCTTGCCTGTATCTTCTCCGCCTTCAGGAAAAAAGAAAATGAAATATATAGATAAATTGGTTTAACTTGACGGAATGGTCAGTAGGCAAGCTTGGTGCTTATGCCAAACCTAACTTTGCTTGCTCTTGAGAACCGAGTTCTTTGCTAGACAATTATCCTTCACCAGCCTGCTTCAAAGAATCCAGCCCCACTAATCGCCTCTCTCCCCATGATTGGCATGATACGCAGCATGCCCGCACAAAGTCCGTATGGTATTCAACACCCCATTCTCATTTGATACCAGTCCTTGCAATGTTTTGACCCATGCATCAATGGAGGCAAGCGAGCACGCGTGTTGGAGACTAACCATCATTTTAATACTAAATTTATCATTCCTACATGTGTTCAAATATTCTTCCAAGAATTCGAGTTTTAAAAAATTCTCTCATTTAATAGTTCCATATTCCTGTGGTGGTAGCTAATTCACTTCTTAAACACAGTTTCTTGAAGGCCAAGATATGATAAAATAATGTGCTAAAAATTATGCATCTGAATTTGGATGCTAGCCAGCGTTATATGGAAATATAGAAGTTAATATTTAATTTATTTTTAAAATAGATAATGCATTTTTTTCATAATAAATGGATGTGTATATCACAGGATCGATGTTTGCAGCCAGAATATTACCTCAGCTAATCATTAGGGCTTGTATTATGAGGAGAGAATGACCAAAAAATAATGTCCATTTAGAGCTCCTACGAGCCTGCACCTATCGGATATGCAATGGAGTTTTTTCCTTTTCTTTTCCTTATTCTCTCGTGATGATCAAGGGACTAGTCCAAACATTAATTATTTTTGGTAGATGTGACACTTTCACTTCAAGGTGTATAGCTTCTCATAATCTCTTACCCAAATCGTGTTTTAATTTAAACTAAAAAATATATTTAATCTAGCTCAAATCTCTTTCAAATTCTAATGCGTCCACACCAGAGAATTTGTTTTTTTTTTAAAAAAAATGAAATGAACTTTCTTTTTTAATTAAAAACGATTATCTTGAGTTAACCATTGTTCACTTAACAATTCAATTATTCAATTGAATAGCAATTCAATTTGTTTTTTTTAATGAATCAATATCTTTTAAATAAAAATTATTAATTCAAGTTGATGAGATTTTTTTTTGTTAGACAATAAAGAAAGTCTTAAAATCATGCATTAATCTTGAAATTTATGAATATAAACCCGATTTATTTTACTATTAAAAGTTTGTTTGGAATTATAGTGATAATTATTTTTAAAATTGTTTTTTATTTTAAAATATATTAAAATAATATTTTTTTAATAAATTATTTTTAACATTGACATATAAAAAGTATATATGAAAACATAAAAAAATTAAAAAATTAAAATTTTTAAAAATACTTAAAAAAAATTTCAAAGTCACCTCTTATGTTTGTTAGTGATCAGGTCGTATTTGAGTATCCTGTGCATGTACATGAGAGGCAAATGTTGCAATAAAACTAAGAACTGGCTAGCACTTCATCCAACACAGACCACTCAGTTAGAACCACGCAAATATTATCCCAGTCGCATAGAATTCTACTTGCCTTTGCTAGACTCCTGATGGCATTTTCTTTCTCCTCTACCTCCACAATCCCACGAACAAACCCGACTTTGCAATCCAATCACAGCATAAATAATGTTCGGAACCGAAAACTCAAAGTGGTTACTAGATGTGAATCTAGAGAATCATCATCATCATCAGAGACAAATTTGCCAGCAAAAAGTACTACCAAACTTGGGATAGGGTCTCCTGTAGTTGTTATTGAGGCTCCCAAAATGATCAAGACAGCAGCAACCATGCCCTGCCTCCGGGTTAACACTGGCTTGGTTAAGCCTGGTGATGTGGGAAGGTAACCCTTCTCTCGCTCTCTTGAAGATGTGTGCATATATAGCAGATTGTTGTTGACCGAGTATTGATGAATATACAATTCGATATGTGTTATGTGCAGAATTGTGTCAAGAAAGCCCAAGGATGTGTGGGCAGTTCGTCTTGCTATTGGCACCTATCTCATAGATGGCAAATATTTCAAGCCCTTGGAGCTCAGTGAATGATGAGCTACGAGGTTGCTTTCAGGTGGGATCGGAAGACTTCATGCTCGTGTACGGGTGTGATAATGGAAGTGTAGTAGAACACGCTTTGCATTGCAAAGCTTGAGATTTTTCTCTCTTGTTCTTTCTTTATCAATATGATATTTTCTTCGTGCCCGTATATCATAATTAACACTGCATGAACTCGAGGACTTCACCTCCAGGAACTTGCATCAATGGCAATCTTTTTCTTGACAAGAAAATTAGACCCGCATCTTTCAGATGCAGGTTCAATAAACTTTGTAGAAATGTATAGGCAACTTGGCATGACTGCGAGTCAAGACAGGACTCTTGAGCCCAGCTGGTGCATGATCCACAAGGATGAGAGAAGGGGGTTCTTGTACATTGGGGAAGGAAGGGCTTGTACCATGGCCATACAAATTCTTATCCCATTCGATCCTCACCCTGTTCGTTGCATCGATCTGTGGCAAAACTGCATCTACTTGATTACTAAAACAAGCATCTTATACTGCCTGATTATAAAAGAGAAACCTGAGGTGAATATGTATAGTGAATGGATTACTGTGCTAATGATAGGTTAATGGGCGCATAACCAAAATTAGAGGAGGTAGCTCCTTTAGTTAGGAGTGTGATTGCCAATTGCCATGAATGAGCCTGAGCATTACTTCTTTCAATTTTTCCATGAGAAATAGCTGATAGCTGAAGGCATTGGCACATGGAATTATGGTTTTATTGGTTACAGAAAACAAGATTTCCCTTCACTTCTCTTGATTTCAATTTGCCAAGGCAAAAAAAGTTCACAGAGTACAGAACCATGTAAACAAAAACCTAATGCGCTAAATCTTAATTATGGTCTTCTCTTATCCGAAACCACATTATATGATGAAAACATGATCAAGAGTTCACTACCAAAATAAGAAATTAATCAGTAATTCGTAGAGTTGATCATTGATATTCCATCTCTAAACACAATTGAATGACCATTAGCAACTTTTTTTCCATCGAACATATAAATTGATCAGCTACATCTACTGAGCAATCCGAACTCTTTTAACTTCTAGAAAGTAAAGCTCACCAGATTATTCGAAACATCTCAACAAATCTAAACAAGTATTGATCAGGAGTTAACACGGAGAACCGATAATTTCGTCAGTGTGCTTTCCCAGTTTAACTACTCGATCTACGAAACAAATCCTCAATCTTGCTTGCGGTTACAGATATCAATAATAATAATGTTTCCTTGTCAAGAAAGAAACTTAGTAGATGATTCAAGAAACTATCTTTTTTGATGAAACCCACTCGCCATTAACCCAATCCAAGTGAATACTCAATCTTGAGACATGGTAAGCTATCTCATCCCCTGTTGTCTCGGAGAAGACAAAATACAGAGGCCCTCTCTGTACAGTAACCTTGCCTACCCACCACCCATCATTGTCAAAAGCGTCAACCTTATCAAACATAGAAAACCCGCTTCCAAATTTGAATCTCAGTGGCACTGGCCTCACCTCATCAGCAGAAACTATCTCTATCAGTAGCTTTGACGTATCTTCCTCTTCGACTAAGTTCTTGCATTGCACTGCATGAGAGTTGGTGTCAAGTTTCTTGACCACTGTTGCTGTACTGTATAATATATGACCCGGGAAAGCCTTCTTGTGTGCTACATACTTCCACTTTGTCTCCTTTGTCGAACCCCATTGTTGTTAAAGAAATCAACAGAGAAAGAAAGAGAAGATTGAAGGAAACTCAGTGACAAGAAGAGGAAAAAAATTGTTTTTCGTAGAACGTAGAGGAAGCGTTGCAGGTTGGTTGTTTTTATAGGCGGTGGCTCTTTTCCTGAAGGTAATATAGGATTGTGACGAGGTCGGTTTGGTTGTTGGACGCGGAAACGGATAGAATCATGGAAATTGAAATTAAGTCTTTTTCGGGTACAAGGATAAATTTTTCCCCAATTATCACTTGATTGTCAAGAAGGTAGCCAAACTAAAAATTTCTTCAGAGGATCCCCATAATTTATTAAAATTAGGGACGAGAATTGGTTAATCCAGTTTGATTCGGATAAAAAGATTCAGTCAAGCTGGTTTGGTCTTAAAAAATCAATCAAGTCGAGTCAAATAACCAAACCAGACCAATTAGTTTTCAATTTTTAAAAGTTTTACGTGAGAATTAATTGTGTAGTGTCTAATAATGGAGAACCTGGTTGAGAATTTATTTTTGTAAGGGACTTGGTTGATATTTGTTTTTAATTCGAGACTTTACACTTTGTTGACGAGAAGAAACAAGAGCCCAGACCAAAAAAGGCCCTTGTTACAAGGCTTCTGCGTAAAGAGCCCAGGTTTACAGGACTGTGGAGCAAATTCTTCTGGTCCAAAACCTTGCACGGCAAAAGTTTTATTCAAGAATTCAATGTTTGATTTAACGGGTATACATAATATTTTAGAGTGATTGTAAACGATTATTTTATAAAGTATTTTTTATTTAAAAATATATAAAATAATATTTTTAAAAATTTTAAAATAATTTTTGATATTAATACATCAAAATAATCTAAAAATACAAAAAAATAATTTGAAGTAAAGAAGAATATAAAAAAAATTAATTTTTTTCAAAAATATTTTTGTAATGTAAAAAAAATAAAAATATAACCGTAGTAATTTAATGTTTTGATGATGGGAAAAATAAGAAATAAAATCTTGTCACCGTAGTCTATAAGTCTATCCATTGATCGAGTGATGAATACGACAAAAATTAATAAATTTTAAGGATACTAGTTGAGTTGTAGACTAAATAGGTTAGTCTTGTACATGAATAAAAAATTATCATTGTTCCAAGTTTTATTTTTAATAAAATTAAATAGTTTTTTAATCGATTGATGAATTAATCAGATTAATTTTTAATCGATTGATTGAAGATTTTAGACAAGGTGGTATATAATAAAAAAAAAAACGATGGGTCCTTTGAAGATCCAGTAAGAATGATAAGGCTTTCCTTATCCACAGCTCGGATAGCCCAACCCCATATAACAAACACCCCTCTCCCATTCCCATTCTTGCACAATACGCTTCAAGCGCATACTAGCAGAGCCACTCTCCTCATTTTCCTCTCTCCATTCACTAAATTTCACTCACGCTTTGCCCGCCCATGTTTTTTTTTCATTCCCTCGCTAAAACCCGCAAGCAGCGCTAAAATAACCGCTAGGGCTCTCTGCTTAATGGCCTTGACCTGTGCATCCGAATCAATCGCCTAAATTACCAACTCGCTCGCTCACTTGCTCCCAGTCCTCCGTTTCTCTTCTCCAAGTCAAACCCCTCTCTCTACCTTATGAAGCAACAACTTTGTAAGTTTTATTGATAGTTTAGCTTCGCTACGGAGTCGTCTCAGTGTCTGTATTTGTTACTTAGTGGTTAGGGTTTGAGCCTTCGATTCTGGTATTCTCTGTAAAGTTTTGGAAGTTGAAACCCTAGTTTTCGTGCTTCAATGGAAATGAATCAGTTAGCCGTTGTTAGGTTTTTAATTCTTTATTTTTAATTCGGACACTTTTTTTTTCCTTTTAATTTCTTGCTTTTTTTTGAAAATTTAAATTCATTTATTTTTCAATACTTGAAATAACAGGAAGAAAAGTAGCACTGAATCCACTAACGGTGTTATTCGTTAATTTATTTGACAGAGGCTGGGTTATTTTGTAATTTCAGGATGCATATAAAGCAGGTAATGCCATGCTGTTTTCCCCCCCTTTTGCATGTATTTTCTTTTTTATTGGAATTAGAAAACTGAATTTGATTTGTGTTTGGATATAGGTGATAATCGAGGGTTTTAAGAGCTATCGAGAGCAGATTGCAACCGAGCCTTTCAGTCCGAAGGTTAATTGTGTTGGTAAGTTTGTTTTTCATTGTGGTTTTTATTTTTATTAATTCTATTAACTTGTTTTTTGGGATATAATATATTGAGTGATGAGTGGTAATGCTTTTTTGATTGAAACCTAGGAGCTGTGGTTCCAGGGTCCCCTTAAATTTACACAATTCTCCCTCTCAATTTTTTTTCTTAATATGGAAACCTACCTAGATTAGGGCATTTTTATGCAGTGTCTCTCTAAGAATAGCTTTCCAATTCTTTACGGGTGTCTGTGAAGTTAAATTGTAAGCAGCGGAAAAATGTGGCATGATCAGGAACCACTTCCCACAAAATTTCATCAAATGTAGAATTTCCACATCTTCTCAAAAGAGACCAGAAATTGTCCATCTAGTAATGTACAGCACCAAGAATCATCGCAAGAAAGTTTGGTAGTTCCATAACTTTGCCATCTAATAGAAGCATTGCCATGTAATATACATATCATCACTTTGTCATCATACATGTGTGTGCGTGGAATCCCTTTTAAAATCTTGAAACTCTGGAAATGTTAAAACTATAACGGCTTGTTCGGAACCAATGCTGTACCATAATTGATTTCAACTATTTAAGTAGATTAAATTGATTTGATTTGCTAATTGAATTCTTTTGTTGGAATAGGTTTTAAAATTGAGGAGTTCATTAACTTGAGTTAATGAAAATACATTATTTACCCAACTTGCCCCCACCCCTAAAAAACTTATTCCAAGTATGCGTGCGTGTGTGTGAGAGAGAGACAGAGAGGGATGTTTTTGGGATTAATTTCTAATGGGTCAATTTTGATGCAAATCACACCCCTTTTAGTGTGATCTGCAAATCTATGAAAATCTCAAATTTTAATTGGTTTTAAAATTCATCTATGCTGCTTAAAGCTTTGCAAACACTAGAATTAGGTAAATGGTGTTGAAATGATATCATTTCTACTCGAACCTTAAGTTTCCAAACAACCTGTAAGTGTGAAGGGTATGGCCAGTTATATGCTCAGAGAGGTTGGGAGGCCAAAAAGAGCACCTGATGGCTGTTAAAAGAGGGGGAGCCAAGACCATGACAGGGACGAGGAATGCATTTCTTTTTTGCAGCTCCCTGTTTCAAGGAACTGATTGGATCTTGGTTAATGTTTAATTTATTGTTCTTTCTTTGCTCTGTCAATTTATTTTTCTGACTTGATCCATATAAAATGGGCTATCGTGTGAATTCTTCTGTAAGTCCTATATGTCTTCTGCAGTTGGTGCTAATGGATCTGGCAAGACAAACTTTTTCCATGGTGAGTGATCATGTCCCTGATTTTTTTTTGTTTTCTTTTTTGATAAACTTTATTGAAATTAATTGAAATCGAACATCTATCACAGGCTTATGATATGTTTCTTTTGTAGCCATTCGTTTTGTATTGAGTGATCTCTTCCAAAACCTGCGCAATGATGACAGGCATCAATTACTCCATGTATGTTTCATCATATACTATCTCAATTCCAATCTATGAGATCAAGGTATTTTTTTTTTGTCACCCTTTTAAGTTTGAATTATGCTGATTTCTGCTATTGAACAGGAAGGTGCAGGCCATCAAGTTTTATCTGCTTTTGTGGAGATTGTGTTTGATAATTCTGACAATCGCATCCCGGTAATGCTTCACAACCTACTTCGTTTTCTTTACTGGGTTATGGAGGGTAAATAATGGTCCAGATATTATTACAAAAGGAGAAAGATCCTTATTTTATGTTCATCTTTTTCTTCTTTTAACATATAAGTTTTCGATATTGTTACTCTTTTCCCATTGTGCTCCAGAATTTCCTTTGAGTTAGTTTTTCTCTGATGAGGGCATAATTTTGTTTAAGAAGTTCATAAAGACAAACTGTGGCCTCCATCAGTTAGGACAATGATCCAGGATTCTGCCACTATCCTTGCAGCCATGCATAAAATTGGCAACCTTTTAATGCTTTACAGGAAGAACTAGGGAAAAAAAACAATAAATGTGGCCATGCGATTTTCTTTTTGTTCTATTTTCTTCATCCCTCCTAACCTTCAAAAGATGAAAGGAACCTGATCACTCTTTTCTTCTTCCAAAGTGCTCAATCTCCACCTTGTTCTTTGTGAAATCTGTTATCATATAGATCAACCCAGATTGGTTAATATTTTATTAGGCTTTTGTCTTTAATTACTACCATCATGCCAAGTCCTTATACTCCTGGCTTCCTGGGGTTTTGGGTTGGAAGTCTCTATTTCAACTATGTAGTCCCTGCATCAACCAACTGGAACCAACTCTATCACTGTTGATGGCTACCTCAAATGGCAAGCTACTGGCATGGCTATTTTTGTGATAGAAAATGGTTGCTACACTTTTGGGGAATAGCCTTTTGTTGCAGTTATGTGTGTGGGTCATGCAAGAATTGTGGAAGAGGACAAAAAAATTTGATTGGCGCTTCTTTGTTGCTATATTATCTTAACATGGCTGCAAACTGCTTTA
>Ga0325403_1003268_pt1 | contig 14735 bp, 7 predicted proteins | sample PopdelMetagenome_19_FD_205665 | JGI IMG/M metagenome (GOLD analysis project Ga0325403, IMG submission 205665) | Populus deltoides microbial communities from Bellville, Georgia, United States - Xylem-PdKOR-R4 | ecosystem: Host-associated > Plants > Phyllosphere > Stem > Wood/Secondary xylem...
CAAGTTATTTTTGAATTCATTAAATTAATTACTTCATATTAAATCAACCTGATATAATTTAATTTGAAACATACTCTCACAGGTAACTATAGCTTGATTTTGAAATAATGATAAAATTTTGTCTAAAAAATAAATATTCTCGTAAAAAAATTCTAGAAAAAGTTCAACATGTTAATAAGACAAAGGGTTTTGGTTTGAGAGATGCATTTTTTTTTTACCCTTATTTTAAACTGTCCAGTTTTATTGTCTAGCGGCTCTAAAGTCCTAAGCATCAAAATGCCAAGCCAAACCACGTTCCCTAAAACCCTTCTGTCCGTTGAGTTTGTTAACCTCTTCCTCTCTCTGACCCAGGTAGTCTCTTCCTTTACCTGTATAAAACACACAAAACCCTAGCTATCCATCTTTCTCTTTATGTCCAAAACCCCAGTTGCCAACACAGTAAACATAAACCCTAATCTCTTATCATTTAAGCCTCGCCAAGTACTGTTGAACTCTAACAGACCACCAATCATGAAACAAGAAAACAACACCGAATCTCAAGCTTTGAAGCCTGAACAGAAGACAATTTTGCTTCACTCTATAGCTGATTATCTTGAAAACACTGGTGGGTTTTCTAAAACATTAAAGAAATTCAAATCAGAAGCCAAATTTGAGGTATACAAAACAAATTTACTCACTCTCTCTTTCTCTCTTGGCTTATCAAATTATGCAAATTTAGTCACAGAGATGAAATGATTGGATTTTTTTTTTGTGTTTTGAGTTGAATTTGTGTTTATACAAATGGGTTTTGTGGATTTGCTTTGATGTTAATGTATTGGGTGTATATGAGATGATCGAGGTTAATGAAGCCTAATGGGATTATGTGTCTGTGTTGTGCCGTGGCTTTTTGGGTGTTCTTTGTGCAGAAAGATGATTTGGGTGGTGGTTCCTTGATTGATTTGGAGGAGGTGTTTTGCAAGTTTTTGAAGACCAGGTAGGATGATTTTAAAATCAATGTTTTTTATTTTTGGTAATTCTCGTGTTAACAGTATGAATCTCTATCATTGAGCTATATACTGTACGAAGGGATTTTTTTTTTATCGATAACCATGGCTATAAGATGGTGTTATTTGATAAAAAAAACAATGCACAAACTTTCTGTCAGTCGTTAAGGATGAATGTGTTTCACGCATTTCCCTGAATTTAAGTTTTGTTTTGTTGTTTTTTTATTGAAGTGTCAAATTTGAACGAGCACTCTCAAATTGTATGACTTCCTCTATTTTTGCAGTGACGATACCTACAAAAAGCTAGAGAGCAGCCAGGTGCAAGGTGTGTTTAATTAATGAAATTGCTTGTCTAGTTGGCAACTGTATCATCATTTTCTACGTTGTTAGTAGAATCTTCTTATATGATAGATGTTGATACTAGCTCATAGTCTAGTTCTATTTAACTGCAGATATACAGACGAATGACTTTGCTAAAAAGAAAAAGAAGAGTGATACTGATGCCATAAACAAAAAACTAGGAATTGCTGATAAAGTTAACAATTCTGAGAGCGTTGAAGAGATTTTAACAAATGATACAGTGTCTACTGAAGTAAAGTCTAAAGAGAATAAGAAAAAGAAAAAGAAAAAGAACTCTCATTCTCATGGAAAAGAGGAACAAGACAATAGCGAAGCTTTGAAGGAACCTGCTGATAATGTTGCTGGTGAATCTCTTGATAAGAAACGCAAGGACAAAAAGAAGAAGAAAAGCAACATGGAATCTGAGTCTCAAGTTGATAATGTTGGACACCATTCAGTGGAACCCGTGGCAACAGAAGAAAAATCTAAGGATGTGGCATCTTCAGAGGGAAATAAAGCAACTGTTTCTGAGACAGAGAATAAACCAAAGGATAAGAAGAAAAAGAAAAACAAGCTTGCTGATGCTGATGCTGACAGTAATGACAAGAAGAATGTCAAATACGCAGAAGGGAAGAAAAAGAAGGATATTGTTGTTTCTGAAAATATGTATGTTGAGACACTTGATGAAGGGAAATCAAATAAAGTAGATTCTGAAAAGGATGATTCTAAGAACTCAAAGAAGGATGACAAAGAGAATAAAAGTTCCAAGAAGAGGAAAAGATTTCCTTCTGAAGATGATGCCACTCAACCTGCTGATGAAAAAGCAGTTGAAGATTCTAAACGCAGAAAGATGGAAAGTTCAGAAGAACCAAAGGAAAATGGCCAGGCAAATGGGAACCTTGAGAAAAATGGAGAGAAATCATCATTGCAGCAATCATTGAAGAAGGAAAAGAATGGTTCAGTTGAGGTAGGGTTTTGAACACTCTAACTTAGGGAAGCTTGTTACTTTCAACTGTAAATTCCGAAGCTGAATTCCCTTTAAAATTCCAAATAAAAGCATGTTCAAATTGTTCCTGTGCTATAAGTTTATCAGGTTTCCTGTATACATGTGCTTAAAACCTATTTGTCCATGTGGTGGAGCCAAAACCTTAAGTATTTATGTCTAACCAGACTTTGAGCAACAACTGATTTTTCATGACGATTAACTTACCAGCTCTTCAAAAACTCTCATTGTTATGAGCAAAGCTCTTTTGTTAAAATTCATGATAGCCGGTCTATATCAGCATGAATAATTCTGTTCAAGTGTATTATTGATTTTATGTGTGTATTCTTGGACTGGAATTATGTTATTGCAGCCGAAGACTGTCAAGCATTTTCAAAGAGTAAAAGTTGATGAGGTGGTATTCTCTGATGAGAGGCTTAAAGATAATTCATACTGGGCAAAGGTTTGACAAGTTTTCCATATTTGTTTTTGCGTTTTTTGGTCCTTCATTGGTTTATTTTCTTTAATATTTTCCATAAATTCTCTGTAGGATGGTGCCGAGGAGGGTTATGGTGCAAAAGCACAAGATGTTCTTGGGCAAGTTAGAGGAAGGTACATTTTGTAGTTATGGCATTTCTATTTCTTTAGTTTCAGATGTGCAAACAAAATGTTGTTCCTGCTATCATGTTGTCATTCTTTCTACCAGTGGAAGCATATCAATAATTTTATTGGCGAGTTAATGATCTGATCTAAACTGCTGACTTGGCTATTCTAATTCTAACTCTAGACTTTCTTCAATTTAGGAACCTCTTTTCTTCCAGTATTTTTAACTTCCAGCAAGTTTTATATATGTAATACTGATCCAAGCATTGCTGTTAAAAGGAAGGGAAGTAAAAGCTGAATTTAGTGGTTACTAGTGTAACCTAGGATGTTTAAAGAATCAAGGGTTTTGGTTTTTGTTGGTCATTTTATCTTTCTGTTGTTTTTTATGAGGAAAATTTTTGTTAGAAAGATTGAAATTGTAAAAAGGTAACTGGTATAGGCCTTCAATATATTGGGGATCTGTACATTATGAAAATTTTCTCACTGAACTATTTCTCTCTCGCTTTCAGGGATTTTAGGCATGAAAAAACAAAGAAGAAGCGTGGGACATACAGAGGAGGGCAGATTGATTTGCATTCCCACTCAATTAAGTTCAATTACTCAGATGAAGATTGATCGGTGGTGACATCTTCGTGTGATGAATCTTGATTTTTGGTCCTGTTACATTTTTACTTGCCTGTGCCAAGCACAGCTTTTCATTCATCAAAGTGGCAATTGGTGCTTCTGTACGTTTAGCAAACTTTTGACAATTATGCCTTCCCGTTTCTTATCTAACTTGAGTCAACTAAAGAATGGAAGCCATCTATTCTGTTTAGCTTCTCACAGCTATTTGAGGTTTCCTTTAGTGTATTATACGTTGGTCTAAAATGGGGAAAATCAGAATCAAATTTCGAGGCAAAAAATCTCCATGACTAATGAGAATGAGGCTGCTAGTTTATCTCAAGTTTTGTTATGCTTAAGCATCAATATCAATATAAGCTCAGAATCTTGAGACCAAAATGGAGAAATATTATTTCTCGGGACAGGGACCAACTAGTTTGTGTTTGGCCATGTCACAAGGTGTGTTTATCATCTTGGTATGCTTGTTTTAGGGGGAGAAAATTTCCATAATTGGAAACCTAATCTCAATTTCTTCATTCTTAAAAGCACGGATAAATCATTTAGTTCATAAAACAGCAAATTACCTCAATCTACAAAGGGAGTTAGTTGTAATACAATTCCACAGGCGCAAGTCCAAAGTCAAAAAAATTAACCTTCATCTCGCGTATTGGACTGTCATAAACTCATAATTTGATTCATTTGGATTAGGCAGCAGGTGCATCTCAATTTGTGCAAGTATCCTTAAGTACACTTACAGAAAAGAAGTCTGTTACCAGACTGAAAAACGCAGTTGAGACAAGAATCAGGCTCTCAAAGCTCTAAAAGAACCAATTTGGAGCTGTCTGCAATAAAATAATAATAATAAAAAAAGTTTTGCTCTGGGCCAAGTTCTGAGAAGAGAAAATGGCAACTCCTGAGCTCAAGCTGGAATTGTCAGGACTATTAGTGAAAATATCAATCATGGAATGCTAGAAGAAAAGGAGAAAACGGATATCAGAGCCAAATATTCTGTACATCAAAATTTTTACAGTTTATTGACAATAACAAGGCTGAACCTATAGCCTAATAAACAATATATGAATCATGCTTAACCAATAAAATTTTTCTTGGCAGTATTACACCGAGTTGAGAACTTCACTAGCAGTTTCCTTTTATGGAGAAACCAATTTCACCTCTTCTTATTTTTCTTTCTTCCTTGAAGGGGTCGCCTTTGGAAGCGTTCGCCTTCTTTCTCTAGACTGCTTATCCTCTTACCTATTCCTGAAGATGAAGACTTTTTATGCTGTAAAAGCTTTGGTCGTCCAACAGGCAATGATGGGGTAGGTTCCTTTCTGCCTTTTGAGAGTTGTTTGAGTGCTGAAAACAGATCAAAGGGAGAAGATTTTGCACCAGTAGTTGGAGGTGCCACAGGTACTTCTGGAACACGCAAAATTTTTTTTACCCCAGGAGCTTTCAACACTGAAATACAAGTAGAGAATTAAATACCGAAGGTGGTTAAAGTGAACATCAGATGAAAATAATGTCAAAAGCCAAGTTCTCCACTGATCTTTGAAGATTACACAGAAAATTAAAAGGGAAAAAAAAGATCTAAGAACCTGGAAAACTCACCTAACCCATAAGCAAGCGAAAACAAGTTGGATGTAACCCAATAACAAAATACAGCCTGCAATGACAAAAACAAAATTTGTCATTGACTCCAAAACAAACAAGTTCTCAAACTCCAAATAACAGTGGAGGGAAGAGATGGGTAGTGAGCAGAGCCTAAAGCCACACCATCTTGTGGGATTTAATGAACGACAACTTTTCCTTGACATTCATTTATACAGACCATTACCAAAAGAAAATCTCAACTTTCAAGATGCAGAAGCAGAAAACAGCTTAATTATGATCTCATAATACCATGTGCTTAGCAAATACCATGCAAGTGATCAAAAGATAACCTTTGGGAAATTCATAGTCAAAGGAACTGAAGCAACAGCAAGGGCCCTTGAAACGTTTTTCATGGTGCCAGCAGCAGGATTTCCTTCCATTCCTTCTTGCGTATTGCACTGAAGAAGAGCACAGATTAGCCAGCTAAATAATAAAAATCAAAACTGAGTAGAACAAGAACAAGCAATTTTTGTTATTTTTTTTAAAGAACAAAAAATATCCAAGCATAAAAACATAACCACCTAATTGGATAGAACAAGTATCTACCTCCACTGTTAGCAAGAAAGTTAATGCTGTCAAAACTGGAAAGATGTATAAACCATCTGGGGTTGTGAGGTCAACAAACCAGTATGCTCCACCACTTTTAAAGGATGGCACTTTTTCTGCCATGTTTGAAATCTGGGGGAAACTTTGTCATGATATATTAAATGTGAAGATCGAATATAAAAGAAGACTCATCTGCAGTGTATTTACGGATAGAGGTTTAGCTTACAGCAAGGAAAAAGCTGATGAAGACAGGACCTTGAATAAAGATCCCCTTCAGTGGAGTAAATGGACTCACACCATGTCTGCAATTTGTAAGTAAAAACGAACTAAATTTTCCAGGGAAATTGACAGTCATGAAGATAATTATACTGTATAAAACTTGACCGACCTACTTGTCACAGGGGACATCGAGGTGAGTTATACATGAAAAGGATAAAAAAAATATATTTTTGAGGTATAAACCCATTAAGCACTTTAATCATTTAAAAACAAACAATACAATTTACCTTAGGCAAGATGTCTAAAATTTGTTTATTTTTCTTATTACATAATCAGCCCTTTACTTAGAACCTTTGAAAGACTAGTTTAGAATTCCTATAAAATTAGATGGCGACTCATTTTTTATTTTTATCCTTTTCGTGCATAGCTCGCCTCGATATTCCCTGCAGCATTGCTTACAGTAATTGAGCTTCAATGATAATACATTTTAGCACATCTAAAACAAAAAAGAATGAAAAAGGTGAAAACCTCTTCCCGAAATAAAAGTACTTATGATCCTCTAAGCAGGAGTAGTTAAAAAGCAATTTGGCAATACCCTATCTTCAGGATGATAGCACTTGAACAATACAGTGCCTGCAAGTCATCCTAGGTGGTTAATGTGGCATGAATATTTAAATTCCAGTGTGGTCATAATGTACTGCTCTATAGAACACAACTTCATATTTCTTACTTTGTTCATCATTTGAAACAATTAAATTCCACTACGAGCAAATGAAAAGGTTTCTTACTCCTTAAACAACTTCTGCATTTCTTTCTGACCTTCAGAAACAGCAGTAGGGTCCATGACCTGAGATGGAGACAGAGATAGCGGCAACATGATTGATGAGCATTTTGAAACAAGAAATGGATTGTATAAAGTGTGCATAGGCTACATCAACCTTTTGGTGCCTTGTTATATTCATGCTATCATTGAAAACATTTCAGTTTTATTCACATTATAAACCGAGATAAGCATAGGCCAAACAAAAAGTTGCTCAACTATAACCAAGGACATTTTGTCGCAATTGCCTATATTGCCCTTTTGTTTCAAGTTATCCCCTTTTTATACGGGGATTTCATATCAAGAACCAAGGGGAAACCACCCACTCATAGAAACCAAGAACTGCATGCAGAATGACAAAGCATGGCATCTAAAACAAGTGATCAAACTGGTATGTGCATGTGTGTTGACAAACCAGTAGAAAATGCACTGGTAAAAATAAAATTTCGAGTAACATAACAAAGAGTGAGGGATAGGGATGTACAGGCACAGAAAACAGACCAACAATGTAAGTATGAGGTCAATAGAGTAAGGAGTGATGAAACCATCAAAGAACAAGCATAATACCTGACAGTCCACCCTTTGCTTAACCTCCTCCAAATGCGGCCTCAAGATCTGCAGGATACATATAAATCCACATGAGATATCTTTGTGGAGGGTTAGTAGGAGAAAAAAACACGTGGAAATCTAGGTATACACTACACTCAATGTTCTACACATTGGATTGCATGTGTCATATGTGATTTAACCAACATAATAAAATTGACATCATTATCCCCAGAGAGGAAACTTGATCTTCTACCTTAATACTGGTGCCACCAAGCAAACACATGGGCATTGTAACTTAGTAAGTTACATACTAGATGCTGTGCTTTTAAAATCCCAACAAGAGGCTGAAATGCCACAGCATAATGAATATCATAGAAGATAATCTACTAAAAACTGAAAACAAAATCAATGAATAAGAAGCAGAAGATTGTACAGATGCCACCCAGCACGAGATCCTCGAAAATGTCCATAACATTGCAAAACTTCGAAAATAGGGTTTCTGGAAGAAACATCCAAAAGTAACTCAAAAAAATTTCAATAAATGAAACACAATCTGTTAATGACCAAGTAAACACACCTGCCACAATGTACAAAGTGCAAGCATACATCAATTCCATAACAACAAAAGTAGTTCCTAAATCACTCCCCAAAAATCCCATTTATTAATCGAATAGCTTGACTGGTGGACCACACAAATCCAAAGGATGGATTTCTCGATTTCAGGAAGAATCTTTCAGTTAGATTAGCATTATTCTTTCAAACACACACACACACGTACATAAACACAAATTCAGCACTCAACAAGCAAACAAATCATTAACACTCAAATTCCGCCACAATATCATTAAACTTAAAAGAAAAATCACTAACACTAAGTTTCGAAGTAGCTTTCAACTGATTTATCAAAAGTGGAAGCATCGCGCTTCTTATAAGCAATGTAGTCACAACCATAGAAGCCCACCTAAAAAATTTGCAACAAAAACCAACAAACAAACAATTAATTTAACCTAATATTTAAACACACGCAAACAATTCCCTATTCTACGCAATTTCTAGTATAATTTAAATGTTCGGAAACAATCTTCTTACCAATTCAATCCAGTAAAATTATGAACAGCATCAATAACATACTGAAGAGCCGCAACAGGCAAGTAAGAATCCGCAGCCGCAATCGCAACCTCATTCGCAGCGGGAGCCGCCTGCGCCACCGTATCCATCACCACATTAATCTTATCTGCCGCCGCAGTGGTGGTGGTTGACATGTAGCGTACGAAACAAACGCCTGCGAAATGCGAGTGATTTGCTTCTTGAAGTAGAGAAGCGAAACTAGTTGAATTAATGTTGAAGGATCTTTGCGGAACGTAATTAGTGGGATTAAGTTGTTCTTGATTGTTTTTGTGGTGGTGGTGGTGATCGTCGTTGTCGTTGTCTTCGTGGAGAATGTATGTGAAACGCGGATTGTGTTGTCGTTTCAAGATGGTTGAACGAGTTGAGAGACTTCGCATGTAAGCCATTTTGGTAACAGAAATTTGAAGCTCCTTCAAAAAAAAAAAGAAAGAACTGAATAGCTATAGATTAAGCTTCTGGAATAAAAATAAATTAAGAAATGTGAAGAGAAGGCTGGTTACCTTTGGAGAACTTCTGGTTTTTTGTGTTTCAGATAGAGGGAGGGAGGCAGGGAAGCCAAGGAGTAATAGAGAAGCAAAGCTATTGGAGAGAGGGGTTTAGGAGGTTTTGACTTTTGAGAGGACGGAGGGTTGATGAAGGTCATGATTTCTGATCCAATGTTAGGGTCGAGGTACTCGATATGGACCGTCTAAGCAGCGGGTCTGTATTTTCCATGCAGAAGAAACGATATTGGGATAATGTAAACATCTTTTAAATAAATAAGAAAAATAAATTATTCAAGTTATAGTTCTTACCATTTAAATAAATTGGTTTTATTTTAATTAAATAATAAAACATAATAATGATAATAAAGAAACAAAATAAAAAAAACTATGATAATCTTTTTAAAAATTCTCAATAAATACGTAATTGGATAAAGAAAACTAACATCAAGTTAATAAAAAATAACGTCATAAATATATATGATAAATAATAAAAGACGAGTCAATTTGCATTAATTCACAAGCTCATGCAAAAAAAAAAGCCGGACCACATCAACTAGTCATTAGATTAAAGTTTCATGCATATAAAAATAGTGAAACTCAATTCCCAATAAATCTAATATCTAAGATTGAATTATTATCATCATCATCATCATTCAAAAAAAATATTAACTTGATTTAAAGGGTAAAATTAAAAACCATAAAAACTTTGACAAATGAGTCCAGAAAAAAAATAAAAAACAAAAGGAACAAATTAAAAATATTATATATAACAAATTAGAATTGAATGATTAAATTGAAAATAAAAAAAATTAACAAAAAAAGGACAAAAAAATCAAAACTAAATAATTGAATCTGAAAGACTAATGAAAATAAGGATCATGGCTCATTTTTCAGTGTAAGAGAGAGAAATAAAGGGAGAAAAAAGAAGCTCCATGGATGATAAATCAACTACCATAAGCTTACGTTATCCAAGAAGAAAAAGTCATGAAAGAAATCAAATGAGATGACAATAGTATATAGTATATTTTCCTTCAATAAGAAGGCATTGTACATGCCAACAACCTTTTCAAATTAAATAATATAAATTTAATATTAAATGACATAATTACCTTTATTCATAAGCTGAGATTTACAAAACAAAAATGAGATAAAAAGACCATATTACCCCTGATTCCATGTTTTAAATTTTTTGGACAAAAAGGATTTGCGTAATTATACCGTAGACAAAAAAAAATGCAAAAATACCCCTCTTTGGCAATGTTGTTTTTTATGATTTTAGGGGCTTTTTGGTCATTATACTATTTATTAAAATATGGTTAAGACAATAATATCCCCAAACAAACTTATAATGATTAATTTCGTGTGAAAAGCAATCAATTTTTTTAGAAAGGGTAAAACAATGAATATACAAATAAGTTTTAGTTGTTTTGTTATTTGTCGGACTCACTTGGTGAATTATTCATAAAATATCTGATTTAGGTCATTGGTCAACTTGGATCCATTGTTTTTATTTAAATATATTTTTTAAAATCATTAGTATTAATATGAATGGGTTTGGATTAGTATAACTGGATAAGCTAGAATCTAGATCATTAAAAATCTCACAAGATTTATCAAATCAATAATTTTTTTTTATTCAACTTGAAATTCATTCCGGATCAAATTTTGAGTCATGGTTTTGCAGAGATTAACATAAAAGATTCATACCTTAATTGTTTATATTATGTTAGATTCAAAATTTAGGATATCTAGTTGTGACCAATGAAGGGTTACCGTGACTTCAACCCAAGCAACTCTGGTGAGGTGAAAGGCCATATTATCACTGAACCAACCCCTGCTGGCAATCGGATTGTTTGTGAGGTTTGGTTTACGACGGTGCAGCTTTAACATTCTGGCTGAAGATATTTCATTAGGTTGTGCAGGCAAGCACCACCACCACATATTTGCACACCTCGAGCAGAGCTATTAATCTTTCCACACCGCGACTAGTAAAACAAATTGCCAGGATTAATTATTACTGGACTAGCTAGGCAGTCTACAAATACCGAGTGATTAAGGTCTCAACTGATTGACATCAAGCTTACTGTATTCCTTGGCAAATGACAACAGCAGAAGACAGGAACAGAGAGATAAGAACGCTTTGTTGCCTCCAACAAAACCTGATGTAAACCATTCTTTATCTTCAAGAGTAGTTGATTGAATTGTTTTCCTAGATTTCATGAACTCTTAGAAGTAAAGAATAATTCACGCGAAAATGGGGTGTGCATTTGGCTCTCGAATGAACAGTCGTTTTAGTTTGTGGCTCATAGACATGCAGGGATTTATTTATTGTTTTGATGCTTGGAATGATTGATAAGTTGGTGGGGGTGTAGAGAGACAACACCCTCTCATATAATAAAAGGGTATGGTTGAAAATTACTAATATCTTTTAAGTGGTTAGACTTTTTAGACGGTTTAGGGTTCACTATAAATATATATTATATAACCGGGAAAATAAAACTCCTTAATTGGTCCTGTAAATATAAGTATATTATCAAACCACGTTAAATTTATCTTTGTGTTCTTTCTAATTTTTTTTATTACAATATTCATAAATAACTGCTGCTGCAGATTTTTAACATCAGATAGCAATGCAAGAAACAACATTTCCAGCAAGTGACAATGACAGTAATAAAACCGATGAAAGAAGCAGAAAACCAGCTTGCTCATATTTGGAACAACCAGCTCTTATTACTGCAGAAATTTGACTGATCTAAACTGCTTTCTAACTTACAAAATTCCTTCGGTTGGAACCGTGGTTTTGTTTCACAAAAAGAAGCATTGATGAACTTTCATCAATGGAAGTATCCTAAACATGCATGCAGGTATTAGCACCAAGCATCTTCGGCCGTGTTATTTTGATTTCTTTTCTTGATTCTTCATGATCACTTCATCAATGTACAGTATACCCTTGCCTTCGTATACTTCAGGAGGCTTGCAACTACGAACAGAAGCAGCAAACTGGTGCATTCTTTCCTCGTCAATTCCAGTGCAGCAAACTACATTGTTCTTGAAGCAGAAATACGAGCAGCTGGAAGAACAGTGAGTTCAACCTCATGACTGTATATCCAAAACCCACAATCTTATGAAAGCGAAAGAATTTGGCTTCCATTATTGATAAACAGATGGAGCAACTGACTCTATTGAAATTATAATAAGCAACTAAAGAAATTCAAAAAAGATATCAGAGAACTATACAAAAACTACCGAAACGGCAAGTTATCTTTCAAGAAGGATTCCATCTGCTTTAGCAGTCTTGACATTTAATGTTTAAGGCTTTTAGCTAAAAAAAAGTGCAATCTTCCCATTCCATCACTATTCATTACTTCGTTATCTTATTTCCAGCCTTGTTGCAAAATACTTTTGGCAAACAAAACCAAGAGTCTCGCTTCAAGGAGGAGCTAGGCGCTACAAGTCTCGTCATGGAGAAGCTCACGTGGAACTCGCCACCAATGAAATCTAGCAAGTGCCTAGACAATAGAATTACTCTTATTTCAATCTATCATTATGTGGTGACTTCATTGATTCATTCATTCTTGGTGGATTCATCTTGCAAGCTAGCTGTTAGCTAAGCTAGCAATAGTCAAATGACAAGAAGTGAATTAGAAGAAGAAGATATTTATACTTCACATCATAATACTTGTATTTTGCAATTCATATTTACATATGTGATCAATTGAGAATCTTGTATTGACGGGTTTTTTCTTGTAGTTTAATTCTTGAAAGTAACCACTCACCCATAAATTATATCCAAAAATTAATCCATGATATAAAAAAAGTTAACATCATAGTACTTTTGAACTAGCAAGAATTAGGCAGTGAGTCCACACATAAAAGACACTTAACTATTTTAAATGGCAACCCGTTTTCCTTTGAATAGGTTCTTACTTAATTCTTTGTTTTGGTAAAAAATTGTTTGGTTTCTTGAAATAAAACAAATACATGCGATGCGATGAAAAAAATAAATTTAAAATTTTTTCAAGAGTTTCAATATCTCATTAAATAATCTAGTGTTGTTTTATGATTTATGAAAATATTACTTGAAGATTAGATCTTTTATTAGATGCGATCAACTTTTTCAAGGTTAGGTTATCACAAACCATAAGTTGTTCAAGTGTCTAACCTCTAACAGTAATCTACATGATCCATTAGTGAGAAATCTTCTAAAACCCTTTTTAAGAGAGAGAGAGATTATTATGCCTTTGAGTGATATTTTCTTTTTGTGTTAAAAATTTTTCTTTGTATATTCTATAACATTTGTACAACTCAATTTCTAAAATATAAGGCATAACACTTTATTTATAGAAAAATAATAATAACCTTATAAATGATAAAATATTAATTTTTCTACTTGAATAATAAAACATATATTATTTCAAAAAATATGTTAGAAATTTATTCAATCAAGTCTCTACTTGATTTTTCCAGGTTTAAAATTACAATCACCTGTATTAATTACATGATGGTCCTTAATATCTAAAACTAATTCATAATCAAGTTATACTTGATTAATTATCCAAGTTTAATTTCTGACTAATTTCTATCAAGTTGGCTTAAATATAAATCACAATCATAAATAAACTAGGATTAAATAAATTAAATAATTTAATTTATTATCAATTCAATAATTGATTCATCTATATTTGAAGATCAAGTGCATTGTTTAGCAATGTGTTGTATTCCCTAAATATTAGAAAAGTCATAAGTGGTTTGACTTAACATTTTAGCAAACAGTTTCTTAATGTAAATATTATTCATTCATCAAGAATGTTTTGATGTAGAAATTATAGTGTAAAATATGTATACCTTGTCAAATCATGCTTGTTCTCAAAACTATAGTAATTGATTCTTTAAATAAGATTTGAAACTCATTTCAAATCTCATTTCATCTGGCGCAAGGATTTTGTAATCGATAATATTTAAGAACAAGTGGAATATTTTTTTTCAATTTACATAAGATGATTAATGCTCTCTTAATCACTCAAATATATTTATATAGTTAATGTTATATCTAATTTTTAATTATTCTTACTTACTCTTAATTAGAACAACATGTAGTCGAGATCAAAATATAACATTTTGTATATAAAGATATTTATCTCTCAACAAATCTAATTAATGTTCAATCTTAATAGAGTATCAATTAAGAACATTTCAAAATAATACGTTGATGCAATATGAATTTCATAATTATAAAAACTTTATAATTTTTTTTATAAAGTATTTTTTTCCAATGACTTTATCTTTAATCTAAATTATTAATTAAACATTAGATTTATTAATTAAATATAAATAAATTTTAAAAATAAACATGTTACTTCATGGACAAAATCAGTATCATATATAGCCAACCAATTAACTACAACACATATATTCTAACGACAATAATACATCAACAAAGAGACATAAAGTTATAATGGGAACTTTTTTTTACTGTTTCAGATCAAAAAGAGAAGGAAATATTAAAGATAGAAACGTGTATGAAATAAATTTGGAGTAATTTTTTATATATTTTTTAAAAAATAGTGGAGACACATCCTAAATGTTTCTATCTGTTCTATCATAAAATAATAATAATAATAATAATAATAATAATAATAATAATAATAATAATAATAAATGCTCCTTGTTTTATGGCTTTAAAATGAATTGATGATCATAATACAGGATACGAAATCCGTCAAGTTCACTTATTAATATTTATTTAAATTATAATAAATAGATAACTTTTATAGTGTGGAGTAACTAGTGGCATCAATTGATATATTTTTTTTCTTGTTTAATTAATCCTT
>Ga0325403_1003269_pt1 | contig 14734 bp, 10 predicted proteins | sample PopdelMetagenome_19_FD_205665 | JGI IMG/M metagenome (GOLD analysis project Ga0325403, IMG submission 205665) | Populus deltoides microbial communities from Bellville, Georgia, United States - Xylem-PdKOR-R4 | ecosystem: Host-associated > Plants > Phyllosphere > Stem > Wood/Secondary xylem...
AACATGTTTTGCAACATTGTATTTCCATATGAAAATTTCTTAATGACATCTATAAATATAAATATGGCATTCATATGTTTATCCATTGCATTGACATCATATTAAAATCAAAGATTTAACCAAAACCCATTATATAAAGATGGTTTTACATTTCAGTGGTTGTTATTTAGGTCTCTAAGGGAGCATGTTCCCTTTCTGTTCATCCTTGTATCTGAACTTGCTGGCTTTCCAGCAATGTATATTTTTTGATCTCTTATATACTTACATTTGATCAAAAACAAAAAAAAAAGATGCTTATTTAGTTATGCATCCCACTGTTTATTGATAATATCAATGAAAGGCTGCCCCTTAGCCTTTCTCCTTTAAAATATCCTCAACATTAAAATTTTTGATGAACAATGAATAGCCTTATACAACTGTCTTAATGAAAGGTCAATTATCACTACTACTATTCAAAGAACTTGAACAAAAAGGTTTAGTCATTTGCACGACTATTGCACATTCTTCCTAAAACATAGACTTCAACACCCTTAACAAACTGTTTTCCTTTTGTATCTTTATCATAAAAAGAGGAGAATCAATCCCTAGATGTCACCATAGCTCTCAAATTATCTGTGTACTAAAATACTTTGTAGTGTAATGAAATTAGTATTAAAACAAGTAGAAGCCGGATTGCGTATTTCTTTCCCTCAATTGAATTCCTCATCAAGTACAAATAAAAACAATGATTGTAAATATACTTTATGATATCAAAAACATGATTAATAACAAAACAAACTAACTGCAATTTATCATTTTTTTGAAGTATGAGGTTAATGTAATAAACAACACAAGAAGATCAAGATATTGAAGGAAATTCTTCCATTAACAACTCGCTAGCAACAACATAATTAGAAGCATTGTCTGTCACCATATACACAATGTTTTCGGGCCTGATATACAAAAACCTATACAACAACTCAATAATCATTGAGGCCTCTCATGCATCCATAATTGTTTTTAATAAAAAAATTGTTCCTATAAAACAATAAACTAAGAAGTTAATTAAATTCCTTCTCTTCTGATCTGTCCATCCATCAATTATTAATATGCAACAATTTCTCTTTAAAATTTCTTATTAACTCTCCACATAAAGCTTATCTTTATTAATCATCTTTTCCAAGTAATAACCATTAAGGACATGCAAGTTTGATCCTTTATAACTAGGACCCGTAGTTGTTACAACATCTATGGAACGCTAATAATAATAATAATAATAATAATAATAATAATAAAAAAGTTAACAATATTAAATGGTATACATGCATCAATTATCCTTTTTGCTATAGCAAAATCATACCGTTCAATTGTTTCTTTATTTTTCAAGCAACTTTAGAGAGAATTTTTAGCATTGTGAGTTGTTCTTGGCATGAAATATGCCTTTATTATTGCAGCTTCTTTTTGTTTTCCAAAACTTGTAGTCAATTATTTCTTTTTAAGACATTCTTAGATGGTAACATCTTTTTTTTACCATTAACATCAACATTAACATTGCTACCATCATCATTATTGTCATCATCTTCTAACTGTCTAATCATCCTCTCTTTATTCTTTATTTGTGATGCACTATATGGATTGAAATCTACTTGCATTTCCTTAAAGTTTTAAAACCATTAGAGGATGAATATTCGAAGGACATTTGCGGTATTGTCCCTATTTTCCTTTAATGTCAGCTAAACGATGCTTCAATCAATTAATTCCACGACCTATAAAAGCTTTACCACAATATGAGCATATTAATTTTATTTTCTTACACTTCCCATTTAGTTTAAAAGCTTTTCTGCAATAACCTCATGCCACATTTGTTTTTGCTCTCATATACCACTTGTTATGAAAATTGAATTTTAAGATGATTGGGTCATCAAAAGATTACTATTTAGAGTACTATTATGTTGAGAAGACATTTTACATAACTATAATAGGATCAACACAAAGACATTAATATAAAATATATAACAAATGCAACTAGAATATTCAAGTGATAAAATACATTAATTCATGGTAACTAACTTTTACATTTTATGTAGCATTAGGTCATAAAAACTATTCCCTTGTTTACTAAATACAATTTGTTTAAAGGCATCAACCTACTTCTTTAAGTTACAAACTTAATGACTAAAATCATAAAGCAAAATATTATTCTCTCTTTAACAAAAAAAAAAAAAAAAGTTTCTTATCATAATATCTTACTTTCTGTTTTATTAACTAAATCCTAGAGGTCCAAAAAAGAGAAGATTTATCTCTTTACTTACAAATATCTTTTCAATGTCAAATAACTATAAGCTCATCATAATCATATAACTATACAATGCAAATCCATCTTAGGTTCAAAGCTTTTATCCTTTTCTATATTTGACATAAGTAGAGGAGACTCATTCCCTATATGTCACCATAGCTATCAAATCATATTTATGTATTAAAATTCTTTGCAACACAATGAAATTAGTAGCGAATTGAGTACGAGCTGGATGAAGTATCTCTTTCTCTCAAGTGAACTTCCCTATCAAATACAAAGGAAAACAACAATTGTAAATATACTTTATGATATCAAAAACATGTTTAATAACAAAACAAATTTACTGTAATTTACCAATGTCTTGAAGTATAAGATTAATGCAATGTACAACAACTATTTATAGAAATCAAACAAAAGGTTTATCCATTTGCACAACCATTGTATATTCTTCCCAAAACATAGACTTCAATACACCCTTAACAAACTCTTTTCCTTTGCTATCTTCGGCATACATAGAGGAAACCCATTATCTAGATGTCATCATTGCTCTTAAATTATCTTTGTGTACTAAAATGCTTTGCAACATAATGAAATTAGTAGCAAAATGAGTACGAGCTGGACGAAGTATTTCTATCCCTTCAGTGAACTTCCTTATCAAATATAAAGTAAAACGATGATTATAAATATATTTTGTGATATCAAAAGAATGATCAACAACAAAACCAACTAATTACAATTTACCAATTTCTTAAAGTTTGAGGTTAATGCAATAAACACTACTAGAAGACCAAAATATTGAAGCAAATTCTTCCATCAACAACTTGCTAGTAGTAATATAATTATAAGCATTGTTAGTTACCATATGCACATTGATTTCAAGCTCAATACATAAAGCCAACTCCTTAAACAACTTCTATAACAACTTAGCAATTTTTGAGGCCTCTCATACATCCACAAATTTAAAAGAAAAATTTGTTCATTTAGGACAATAAACTAAGAAGTTAAATAAATTCCTTCTCTTCTGATCTATCCACCCATAAGCCATCAATGTGCAACCATTTTTCTTCAAAATTTCTCGATAACTCTCTACATAAAACTTAGCTTCATCAATCGTCTTTGCAAGTAATAACCATGAAGATCATGAAAGTTTGATCCTTTATAATTAGAACCCATAACTGTTACAATGTCTATGGCATGCTGATAACAAAAAAAAATTAATAATATTAAATGGTATACATGCATCAATCGTAAGATCACACCATTTAATTGCTTTTTTTTTCCAGTAACTTTGGAGAGAATTTCTAACACCGTAAGTTGTTTTTGGCATGAAATATGCCTCTACCACTGCAACTTCTTTTAATTTTCTAGCACTTGTAGTCAATTATTTCCTTTTTTGACATTCTTTTATCACAACATAATATTACCATTAACATTAACATTGCCATCATCATTATCATTGTCACCATCTTCTAACTATCTAATCATCCTCTCTTCATTTGTTGTGCACTATATAGATTGAAATCTACTTGCATTTTCTAGCACTATTTTTCTTCTTAACATTCATTTGAGGTTTCAAAACCATTAGATGATGAATATCTAGAGGACATTTACAATATTGTTCCACTTTCCTTTTAGTTCCAGCTAAATGATGCTTCTCGTTAATTCATGGTAACTAACAATTACATTTTTTATGGTATTAGGTCATAAAAACTATTCCATTGTTTACTATATATAATTTGTTTAAAGGTATCAACCTACTTCTTTTCAGTTACAAATTTAATGATCAAAATCATTAAGCAAAATATTGTTCTCTCTTTAACAAAAAAAAAAAAAAAACAAGTTTCTTATCATAATATCTTACTTTGTGTCTTATTAACTAAATCTTAAAGGTAAAACATGAAGAAGATTTCTCTCTTTGTTTACAAATATCTTTACAAATATCTTTTCATTGTTAAATAACTATAAGCTCATTATAATTATATAACTATACAATGCAAATCCATCTTATGTTCAAACCTATTCTCCTTTGCTATCTTTAGCATAAACTGATGAGACCTATTCCCCAGATGTTACCATAGCTCTCAAGTCATCTTTGTATACTAAAATGCTTCACAACAAAATGAAATTAGTTGAAAAACGAGTAGGAGTTGGACTAAGTATTTATTTCCCTCAAGTGAACTTCCCCATCAAATATAAAGGAAAGAAATGACTGTAAATATACTTTATAATATCATAAGCATGAGCAACTTTAAAACAAACTAACTGCAATTTACCAATGTCTTAAAGTATGATGTTAATGCAATGAGCACCAACTATTCATAGAGCTTGAACAAAAGGCTCAGTTATTTGCATGAACATGACATATTCTTTCTAAAATATAGACTTTAACACACCACTAATAAAATTTCTTCCATCGCTATCTTTAGTATAAACAGATGAGATATATTCTTTAGATGTCACCATAGATATCAAATCATCTTTATGTACTAAAATGCTTAGTAAAGTAACAAAATTAGTAGCAAAACGAGTAGGAGATGGATGACGTATTTCTTTCTCTCTAGTGAACTACCTCATCAAATACAAAGGAAAAGAATGATTATACATATACTTTATAATATCAAAAGAATGATCAACAACAAAACAAATTAATTGCAATTTACCAATGTTTGAAGTATAAGGTTAATGTAATGAACAACATAAAGAAACCACATATTGAAGGAAATTTTTTTGGGTTACTCCCAAATTCATTTCTTTTTTTCAAAAAAAAAAGAAGAAAAAAGAAGAAGATAGAATCACAGAATGGTGCCATTTTGAAATGACACTATTCTTCTTCCCTTGGACGTGCAGCAGGGGAAGTAAAAGTCGTTTTTTATAAATCTTATTTTCCTGTTTTTCTTCCCGCACTCTCTCTTCCCCTCCCACTTGCACAAATCCTGACAAGCCACATCCCATACCCTACCACAATCAATGTAACCTATGCCTCCTTACCCTGTCACCACACCGAAAAAAGAAAAAAACCATGCTCTACAAAGGCAGGGGCGTTTGCACAAAGTCGCCTCATGCCACCCTGCCCTGCACCATGACAAGACAGGGCAGGGTGATCCTTTCTCCCTTTGCCTATAAATACCAAGAGGAAGAGAAGAAAACAAGGGGGGTGAAAAGGAGGGGGACAATTTAAAGAGAAGGAAATAGAGTACAATAAAAAACACAGAGGGAATGAAAAAAAACAGAGGGAACTGGGGAATTTTTTGTGGGAAACAGGGAGGAACAAATGAGAGTTTTTTTGGGAGAAAAAAATAAAGAAAAACAAAAGGAAACAAAGGGGGGACGAGGGGTAGATCGTTGTTGAAACTAGAGAGAAGGAAACAGGGGACGAAAAAAGATAGGGGAAAGAAGAAGAGATAACAAAGAAGAACAATAACCTTACTCTTTTTTTGCTCACTCTCTCTGTCATTTGAAACAACTTCACCATCAGCCTCTCACCATCATCTTCCCCTTGCTGGTTTCACTATAACACTCAGGAAGAAAAAAAAGAGAAACTTGTGTATCAGTACAGAAAGGAGAAACAACAACAACTGTGCATCTTCTTCCACCACTATCTGGAACCACCAGCTGTTATGACAACAACGCCACCGTTAGGTGTTGTTGATGACTTGTGGTTGCTCCTTGATCTGGAATTTGACATCCCTGTTACTTAGGGGTCTTTCCTCCCTACATGCTGTTCGGTATGCAGGTTGTAGCTCTGTTAGCTTGCTACTTCATTAAACTGCTGGAGTGGTCTTGGTTTGATGGTCTCCACTATTGGGTGGCGGCTGCTTCAGTGTGCTAGCTAGCTTGTCCTTGCTGTTAGTCTGCCTTTTGGTTTCAGTGCTTCCCCCTCATGTTTGGGAGGTCTGCTGTTGTTACTGCTTTTCTGGCCAACTGGTGTTCTGCTGGGATGGCCTTTATTTCAATGGCTGCTATTGTTATTGAGTGGTTATGTTTTGTTTCAAGCCTCCTCCTGCTTGGTTATGCTGGCTGTTTCTAATCCCTTTTGTCTCCAGTTTTGGTTGCTTTTAGATTTGGTTGTAGTCATTGCTGGGATCCTGGCTGCTACAACTGTCATCCTTATAGCTGTTATATACAGATTGCTACTTGCTTGGATGCCTCTACATGTTCCTTGCAGTTGTGTTTTGGCCTTACATGGCTAGTCTTTTATGGGAGCATGTTCCCTCTTGTTCTATTATGCTGGGAGTTTGTTCCCTTTTTTATTCTTGTATATCTTGTACATGTATTTGAACTTGTTGGTTATCTAGCGTGGTTACTTTTGATCTTAATACATATTTACATTCTGATATATATAAAAAAAACAACACCACTATGAGTCACCAGCACCGTGAACGACAACGCCTCGCCGCCAGGTAAGCTTCCACTTCTCTTCTTCTTCTTCTTCTTCTTCTTCTTCTTCCTCACTCGGGTTGCTCCATTGTTTACATTGTATGTGAACAATGGAGAGTGAATTAATTCAGTCGCCACTATTCCCTGGGCCAGGCAGAGCCGCCCAAGTCAAAATAGCTGGGCCAGGTCCGACCCATTTCAAAAAAATTCCATAAATTTTCAAAAAAAGATTGTAATTGTCCAGCGTATTTTTCTATCCATTTTGATTAATATCAGTTTGTATTTTTATACTGTAAAGATAAAAATCCAGTATTAAAATACATGATTTTCATCTAAACATTAAAAAATTTATAAAACAAAAAAACAATGTTTTTTTTTCATCATGCATACGGCCAAGTTTCTTAAAGAAAAAAATTATATCATATTTTCATACAATTGTTTTTTGTAAGCATGCATTTTGGCTTTAATAACTGGTTTATTAAAGTCATGAGAACTAGCCAAATATTTCAAAAAAAATTAAAAAAAATATTTTGTTTTCTTTTAGTATCTAAGATTATAAATTTATACGTAAAAAATATTCCTGATATTAAAAAGGTATTTCTTTTGATGACATATAACATGTTAGGTTTTTACCCAATAAGATAAGGATCTCCTTACCGAGGAAGACTTTTCTTAAACCATAAACGGACCAACAACTAGAAAACACGACAAGACCTTAGATTTTTATCAGAAAATTAAACAATGCAGCTTACCTTAAGTAAGATATATTTAGGGTGCTAATACCTTCCCTTTACGCAACTAGTCCCCGAACCCGATCTCTGAGACCAGTTAGGGTTCCTGGTGACCAAAATACTAAGTGGTGATTATCATTCCATCTTTCCACTGATAAAAGACAAGAATTCCTTATCTCCCCATGTTTTCCTTTAGATATTTACATACATGACGGTGGACGATTGCCACGACGCCACACATGTGCGACAGAATGGCGACTCCACTAGGGTCCTTGTATACTAAGCTTTGTTTTTGTTTGAAAATTGTGTTTTATTGTTTGGTTTTCGTATTTATTGTTAATATGCTTTTTTATTTTTTTTTCTTACATGCTTTAAATTCTATGCATATTTGTTCATACATTGTATAGAACTGCCTCACATATCACACATTTTAATTTTTGGGAAGTACACACAAGCTTATAAGTTAGGTGGGGGATTAATGATCTGCCCTATGACTATTGGTTAGGGTTCAGATGCGTGAAACACCCAACTCATATCTGAGTGCTTGCTTGGTAATAGTGGGCATACACGCCTTAACTACTTCTTGCAACGCCCCCACACTATCTTTACAAAGACCGTCACTAGGCAGATATAAGACCATTTTGAGACATGGTAGAATGCCTACCCATTATGTAATGGCCCAAAACCTATCCTTAGAGTATGAGCTCCCTGAAGCACATGTACATATATCCATACACACATGTATCGGGTTGAAATATAGGTCCTTAAAGAGTCTACAACACCCGAATCTGAACGAGAAACATGGAAGATGGAGAGTGTGCTAACTATGAAGCCCATTTTCAAGAAGATTTGGAGTCTCTGAAGACAAGTGTGGCTCACCTCTAGCTCGCTCGAGCAAATACTAGGAAATACCTCTGGTGAAGGTCTTTCTACCCAACCCGTCACTTTCAATCAGACTCCAACAACAACTCAACCTGAAAAAAATAAGGGGCAAACATGGTCAAGAGCCTCAACACAATCCAGCATTTCTGCAAAAGTCGTTGTGGGAAGGCTGATTGAAGGGGGATTTTACCAGAGTTGGAGAATGGAGCCTGTTCTTATTGTGTAAAAAAATAACTACCTCTGTTTGATCATGTCTGCAAAGCTCCTTTTGATTTTGATTTCAACCTCTTTTAGTCTTGTCCACAACTTGCTCATGCCGTAAGACTTTGTTCGCTCATAAGCCTTGTTTTATTAATAAGATCATATGTTTTCTTATGTTCATGATATGCCTTCATTTTTTCTTGTTTTTCATGTAAATAACACTGAGCATAACCTTTACTCATGAAATTATTGGTGTGTTTCCCTTTCCTTCCAAAATTATGCATGATCTCACATGTTCACAAAGAGTTTTTGGGAATTCAGAGTTTTTGGTATGAGACAGAAATCATATTGGTGTTTGTCCAAACAAACAAATTCCAAAAATCCAAGTGATCCCATAGAAAGATAACTATATACCCAAAAAGCTTGAAGAAAAAACCCATACAGCGTGAGATGACTCCAAAAGCTGAGTTTTAATTGAATGAATAATGAGAAACTATTTTGCATACTCGCATGAAAGCAAGGCTTACTGATCCTAAGTGCATATGTTTGAGATAAGGAAAGACCATCTTTGATAATCCTTTCACAAGGCTAAAATATATCTTTTGCAGTCCCCTTTCGAGTCTAGTAACATTTTTGGAAATAACCCTGGCTAGGATCACACCCTACACTGGGGGGAAAATATGAGAGATATTGATGATTAAAAGTGCCCAAATAACACTAGGGGGCATCAAAACAATTTCTCAATGATCAAAGGTGCCCAAACAAAGCTAGGGGGCATGAAGAAAAAATCCAAATGATCTAAAAGATTTGAGCTTCTCACAAAAATAACTGATATGATGATGCTCAACCAAGTGAAGAATGAAGAAAACAAAGAGAAAGAGCCCATGCCCAATACTGAGGGGCATGATAAATCATTTTGGAAATAAATTCAAACGACAAAAGGTCAGGAAACAAACATTAGTGATTCTTAATCTTAAAAATCCCTTAAACACCTTTTGAGCCTACGAATATCTTTTTCTTTATAACAAGAGCAAAAGCCTACATTACGTGCCTAATCAAGCCCTTTATGATCCAAAGCAAGTAATTTGGATCGGTAAGTAATGTTTTCCCATGCGAAACAAGCTCTATTATTCATACAAATAAAATGAATGCTTTGAAGACTGGTTCTTTGAAACTCTCAGATTAAATCTTGAACCATTTTGACCAACAAAACATCATTGCACATTTTCACCAAAAGCAAAACAAAATTTTTTTCATCACTTTTGAAAACCTGTCCATAGGAATCACTTGAATTTCTTCAGAATGAGTTTGCTTTAAACCAATGTCGAAATGATTTCTGTGTCTGAAATAGCTTTGAAATTCTAAAAATTTTGCATGATAACAACTTCTTATAAATAACCAGAGCTTCCTACATATAGCCTCATCCCCAAAGAAAACTCAAATTGAACACTTGGGGGTATGATTAAGCTTGGGGGCAATCCAAAAACACATGGTAGGGTCGGCTCCATGATTCTCTTTCTAAGAAAATAAAATGTAGGGTAGAGCTGGTGACCCTTGAGATAAAGGTTGGAGGACACATAAGTATGATGATATGAAGCCTTTCCTAGAGGTTAAGATCATAAGATGTGACTCGAGTAAGCTAGAATGAAAAGGCCATCAAAGTTTACTACCAAGACTCAAACTTTTAAGAAAAGGGAAGACTCCATGAAAAAAGGGGGACCTATATTTCTTAGGTAAGTATACATGCATATCGATCATAATGATTGCTTTCATCATTGACAGATCGGTGTTTCACCATCACCTTTTGAGAAGTGCGTTTTCTAACCCTACCTCATTTCGAGTGAGCCTTCGAGTTCTAACTTCTTTTCGAGTGAGCCTTCGAGTCCTAACTTATTTTTGAGAGGGCCTTTAAGTCCTCACCTCTTAAGTAGTGCATTTCCTAACCCTACCTCATTTCAAGTGCGTCTTTGAGCCCTTATCTTTCAGGTAGAGCATTTCCTGACCCTACCTCATTTCAAGTGCGCCTTTGAGCTCTCATCTCCCTTTGAGCCTTATCATATTGTCAAGACATCACATTCTTCCACCTGGGTAGGTCTCCCATTACAATAAGACCACTTTTTCACTTTTTCTAGGCAGGTCACCCATTACAATAAGACCATTATTTTTTCTGGGTAGGTCACTTATTACAATGAGACCATTATCCATGTTATTTTATCTGGGTGGGTCACCCATTACAACGAGACCATTCTTCCACCTAAGTAGGTCACCCATTATAATGAGACCATTCTCCATGTTTTTTTACTTGGGTAGGTCACCCATTACAATGAGACCATTGTTTTTAGGGTAAATCACCTATTACAATGAGACCACTCTTTCATTTTTCCATTTGGGTAGGTTACCCATTACAATGAGACCATTCTCTATTTTTTTTTTACTTTGGTAGGTCACCCATTACAAATGAGACCATTCTTCCACCTGAGTAGGTCACCCATTACATTGAGACCACCATTTTTCTAGGTAGGTCACCCATTACAATGAGACCATTATCCGCATTTTATTTTTGCCTGGGTAGGTCACCAATTACAATGAGACCATTCTTCCACCTGGGTAAGTCACCCATTACAATGAGACCACTCCATCATTTCTTTCTTGGGTAGGTCACCCATTACAATGAGACCACTTTTTACATTTTTTTGGTTATGGTTAAAGAAGATCGCCATATGGGATCCCTAGATTTGAGCTTTGGTTAAAGGGAGTCGCTAGAAGGGATTTCAAGTTGACCGAGCTACATATAGACAGACTTGGTTCTGGTTAAAGAAGATCTCTAGATAAGATCCTAGGTTAACCTAACCACATATAGTTTCTAGCTTTGGTTGAAGGGAGTCGCCAGATGGGATTTCAGGTTGATTAAGCTACATACATAATTTTAGTTTTGGTTAAAGGAGATCACTAGATGGGATCTCACGTTGGCTGAGCTACCAACATTGAAAGAAAAATGAGAAAAACCCTTCAATTAGGAAATTCTCAAAAGAAAAAAAAAGTTCAAACCCCACCATTAGAAAGAACGGTTAGGTTATGGTTAAAGGGAATCGCCAAATGGGATTTCAAGTTAACCCAACCAGAAACAAGATTTAGAAGATCATCAGTTCGAGATCTAAGAATGACTAAGCTATACACAGTTTTGATTGTTAGTTCCTTGTTGAAAAGAATTGCTGTGAAGACAGAGCTTCAAGTCAACCAAGCTTTGAGAAAATCAGTATCAAAAGTTCAGTTTTATTTATCTTTACAAAACTTACTATGCAAAGTCTTTGCTCCGTAAGCATTGTGAAGAGGGGACAACTGTCATAACCCATTTTTAGGTTACTTCTAAATTGATTTCTTTCTTTAAAAAAAAAGAAGAAAAAGAAAGAATCACAGAACGGTGCCGTTTTTAAATGACAATGATCTTCTTCCCCTAGACGTGCAGCAGGGAAAAGAAAAGTTGTTTTTTTTAAATCTTCTTTTCCCTTTTTTCTTCTCGCTCTCCCTCTTCCCCTCCTACTTGCACAAATCCTGACAAGCCACATCCCATACCCTACCAACATTAATGTAACCCATGCCTTTTTACCTTATCACCACGCTGAAAGAAAAAGAAAACCATGTCCTGTAAGGCAGGGGTGGCTGCGCAGAGCCGCCCCACGCCACCCTGCCCTATACCATGATAGGACAGGGCAGGGTGATCCTCTCTCCCTTTGGCTATAAACACTGAGAGGCAGAGAAGAAAACCAGGGGGGTGAAAAGGAGGGGGACAGTTTAGAGAGAAGGAAATAGAGAACAACAAAAAACACAGAGGGAATGAACAGATAGAAAAACAAAAACAGAGGAAACTGGGAATTATTTATGGGAAACAAAGAGGAACAAAGAAGAGTTTTTTAGGGAGAAAAAAATAAAGGAAAACAAAAAGAAATAGAAGAGGGACGAGGGGGAGATCGTTGTTAAACCAGAGAGAAGGAAACAGGGGATGAAAAAAGATAGGGGAAAGAAGAAGAGATAACAGACAAGAACAATAACCTCACTCTTTTTCTACTCACTCTCTCCGCTGTTTGAAACAACGTCAAGGTCAGCCTCTCACCATCATCTTCCCCCTACTGGTTTCGCTGCAACATTCAAGAAGAAAAAAAGGAGAAACCTGTGCATCTGCACAGAAAGAAGAAATAGCAACAACTGTGTATCTTCTTCCACCGCCATCTGGAACCATCGACTGCCGCGACAACTATGCCACCATGAGCCATTAGCATCGTGAATGACAATGCCTCACCGTGAGGTAAGCTTCCGCTTCTCTTCTTCTTCTTCTTCTTCTTCTTCTTCTTCTTCCTCCTCCTCACTCGGGCTGCTCCACTATTCTGCATGAACAGTGAAGAGTGAACACTGGAGAATGAATTAATTCACTCTCCACTGTTCCCTGGGCCAGGTAGAGCCGCCCAGGTCAAAACGACAAGGCCGGGTCCGCCCTACTTCAAAAAAATTCCAAAAATTTTCAAAAAAAGATTGTAATTGTCTTGCATATTTTTCTATCCATTTTGATTAATATCGATTTGTATTTTTATACCGTAAAGATATAAATCCAGTATTAAAATACCTAGTTTTCGTCTAAACATTGTAAAATTTATACAACAAAAAAATGTTTTTTTCGTCATGCATACAACCAAGTCTATCAAAGAAAAAAAAATTATATCATATTTTCATATAAAAAAATTTATTTTTGCATGCATTTTGGCTTTAATAACTGGTTTATTAAAGTCACAAGAATTAGGCCAATATTTCAAAATTTTCATATATATATATATATATATTGTTTTCTTTTAGTATATGAAATTATGAATTTATACGTAAAACATATTCTCGATATTAAAAAGGAATTTCTTTTGATGATATAGAACAAGTTAGGTTTTTATCCGATAAGATAAGGATTTCCTTACTGAGGAAGACTTATCTTAAACCATATATGGACCAACAACTAGAAAACACGACAAGACCTTAGATTTTTATCAGACAATTAAACAATACAGCTTACCTTAGGTAAGACGTATTTGGCGTGCTAATACATTTCCTTTACACAACCAGTCCCTGTACCCGATCTTTGAGACCAGTTAGGGTTCCTAGTGACCAAAATACTAGGTGGCAACTCCCATTCCATCTTTCCACTGATAAAAGAAAAGAATTCCTTGTCTCCCCATGTTTGCCATTAAATAAATACATACCTGAGGGTGGATGATCGCCACGATGCGACACATGTGCGACAAACTTGTCAACAACAACATAATTAGAAACATTATCAGTCCATATACATAATTATTTTAGGCCTAACATGCAAAACCACTTATTAGTACTTAAAAGTGCATTCTCATTAAGGCTTTATATCATCGTATTGCACTAAAGTATCGTTAAATTCTCTAACTAAAGCATGTTTTATAATAACAATTATGATAATATAATATATCTTTAATTTATGGTAAATGCTTATTTTGAATGCAGGTATATCTCATAATTCAAAGGATTGATTAATGTGATTAACTATTGCAAGTGAAGAGACAAAAAGAGGACTAGGCTAAAAGAAGAGATGCTGGTTCAATTCCAAACTAGAACACCATTCGGTTATTTGATCATAACTGGAGTTGTAGAACTTGTATTTAGGTCCACTTTATATGGATGCAAAGATAAGACATAGACCTAAAACTTTCATGAAGAGTTCGAGACTCAATTCTACCATTTTTAAGTTCAAATCTTAGTAATAACGAAGAAGTCGGAACCTGTCCTGCAGCTCAAACACTATTCAGTTTTCAGCTCATATCTTGAGTTCCAGACGTCCAAATGAGCTCTGGTTTTTTTTGTTGGAAAGCTAAGACAATTTCCCTCAGCTTTCATGGAACATAGGGCTCAAATTATGATGTTAGCAAAGATGTTTTGGTCAGCCAACAATATCAAAAATCTGCCAACAATATCAAGAACCAGCAGCCAACATTGTCAAAAACCAGCCACCAAATCAATGGTTGCCTACCAATCAATAGTTTTGAATCTTAGCCTATAAAAGGAGGCATTTGCCATGTATTTAGTCATATTATTTTTTAGATCAAAATCATCTTCTTGCTTTCTCTCTTTATTTCTTTGTAATGTTCAAGTTTTCTTTCATGCTATATTAATCTCTTGTTTATGCTTTTTCATTTCCTTTCCTATACTTAGTTAACTTATATCATGTTTATGTTCTTATGTTGTTTATTTATGTTTTTCT
>Ga0325403_1003270_pt1 | contig 14733 bp, 7 predicted proteins | sample PopdelMetagenome_19_FD_205665 | JGI IMG/M metagenome (GOLD analysis project Ga0325403, IMG submission 205665) | Populus deltoides microbial communities from Bellville, Georgia, United States - Xylem-PdKOR-R4 | ecosystem: Host-associated > Plants > Phyllosphere > Stem > Wood/Secondary xylem...
CACTGTTAATTGTTGTTCTTTACGGACAAAATCACCGACGGATTGAAAAGTCGTCGGTGTTATTTGGCGGTTTTCTAAAAAAATTCAATTAATTTAAAATTTTCATTTAAATATTATAGATAGAATCACCGACGAATTGAAAAATCATCAGTAATTGTTGGCGGTTTCTGAAAACTTTTTACGAAATTGAAAATTTAAATTAAATATTACTGATGGAATTACCGAAGGAATAATTAAAATATATTAATATTTAATTATCCGTCGCTAACGCGCCCCAATAAAAAACCTGAATCCCCTTATTTCACAAGAGACAAACTCATTTCTTATTATTCTTCTTCTTCTAGTCCTTCTTCTTCTTCTTCTTTTTCACTAAATGTAAAAAACATCAATATCTATTTCTTTCTCTTCTTTTCTCTCCTAATCTCCTTCTCTTTTCCTCCATGCTCAGGTATGTCTTCTTCTTCTTTCTTCTTTTATCCTCTTAGTTTTTTTTTTAATTAATATGCTTTATGAAATTTTTTTTCTCTCCTTAGCTTCACTTGCAACTACATTAAGGTAAGATTTTTCTTTTTTCTTCTTTTTTCATGATTTTTTTAACTATATTTGTTTTTTATTTTATTTTTAATTGTTTTTGTTCTTAATAATTGTATAAATGTTGTTGTGAGATTTGTTTTTCATATGATATCAATTTTTAATTGATTTATTTATAGGATTTTTAATTTTTTAGCAATTGCAACTTCATTTTTTTCATATGAAAGTTTTTAGTGAATTTATTTTTTCATTTTATTTATTTGTTGCAAATTTTTTTGAGTTGATTTTCTTATTCGTTTTTTCCAAGCATTTTGAGTATATATTATAGAGTGTTGATTTATGTTAATTTAATTATTTTATAATTTTATAAAATGAATTTTTTTAAAATGTTTTTAAATAATTACCGATAGAATTTCCGTCGGTATATCCCTCGGTAAATCTGTTGATAGTAAGAAAATATTATTACCGACGTGTCTATTCTGTCAGTAAATCCGTCGGTAATAATATTTTTTTGTTACGAACGGATTTACCGATGAACAAAAAATTACCGATGAAAGATTCACCAACGGAGTATTTTTGTCGGTGATTTTGTTGGTAAATTAATTACTGACGGAATATGTGTCTTACGTCGACGAAAAAATTCCGTCGGTAAAACTGTTAAATGTTGTAGTGCATGTTCTTGTGATAGTGGATGTATCACAATTAGCCCTAGAATTCTCCATTTCTCCCATAAAAATCATACAAAACCCACCCAAGCAGCGGGGGAAAGAGCATTGCCATCAACACCATCTCCAAGCCATGACTACAACAACCTTGTCCTTAATTTTCCCAGTCTGAAACCAACTTAGAGACGACATAGCACACCACTATTTCCACTTTCTTTTCACCCTCATTTCATCTCATTCCTTTTTTTTTCCTCCTTACAACCAGTAAACACCTTTATCTTCCTTAGTTTGAGCCTCCACTTAGACTTAACCTTTTGAAAATACAAGACAAAATAACTAAGGGTATGTTTGTTTCCCAGAAAGTGATTTCCGGGTAACCACTTTTAAAACTTTCCTGTGTTTGTTTGCCATTAAGAAAGTTAGTCAACGGAAAACACTTTCCAGTCAAAGGAAAATTTGGTTTGGTTTCCAGGAAAGTGTTTTTCTTTTATTTTGGGCGGAAAACACTTTCCGGAAGTTTAGAAAAATTTAGGCCATGTTTGTTTCCCGGAAAGTAGTTTCCGGGAAATCACTTTCCAAACTTTCCTGTGTTTATTTGCCATTAGGAAAGTTGGTCAATGGAAAACACTTTCCGGTCAACGAAAACACTTTCCAGTCAAAGAAAAATTTGGTTTGGTTTTCAGGAAAGTGTTTTTCCTTGAAATGTCGTATTATTTGCTGATTATATCAAATTTGGTCTTCAAACTTTTGATTGCTATATATATTTTGTTTTGAATATTTGTTTTTCAATTTTATCCCTTAAAATTCAATTTTTATATTAGTTTTGGTCCTCAATTTATAATTGTTATTTGCTTTTCCCTTATCATTTTTTAATTGAAATTTTTTATCTATCAAATTTGATCCTCATTGTTTTGATTGTTACTTATTTTATTTGAAATAATTTATGAACAGTTAATTATTATTATTTTAATTTCTTCATCTTTCATTTTTTTAAATTTTTTAGATTTGATCTCTATTATTTTGATTATTATTTATTTTATTTGAGATAATTTATATTATATTTTTTTTCAATTTCATTCCCATTCAACTTTTAAATTTGTAAGATTTATTCCTTATTATTTTAATAAACTTTTAAAAAATAAAACATTAATTAGTTATTTTCCAGCTCATTTTCCATGATATAACTAAACACAGGAAAGTGTTTTCCAACTTATTTTTCATTACACTACAAAACATCGGAAAATAATTCATTTTTCCGGAATTCACTTTCCAAAAGGAAACCACTTTTCAACAAACAAACGAGGTCTAAACCTTGTAAAGCACCTTGTGGAGCATAAGCCTTCCTTACCCTCCATCCTTTTCGTTTAGTTCGAAAGCAATGATGTTTTTTTTTTAAAAAAAGTCATTGGTCTTGCTCTCAAGTTATCAAGCTCATCAAGGGAGATTGGTTTTGGTTATTATCAGGAATAGGAAATTTTGCCATTTTCATTACAGTTTAAAGATCATTTACGGCAAGTCAACGTCTAGACGCAGCATCTATTTAGATAAAGATTCCACAAAAACAACAATAGAGGCTTTATTTTTGAGAATGGAACTGAGGGAAGTATCATAGCAGCAACAGAACTTTAGTTTCAGCCTTCACTGGTAGGAGATTGCAACAAGCTAGCACCACGACAACCAACAACATCACAGCTTCAGTTCCAGCAGAAGCTTTAGTTCCAGCTGCAGCTTCAGCTCCAGCAACATCGCGGTCCAGCTTCCTCAGCAAGTAGCACCTCCGCTGCACCAGCGTAGCCTCTCCACAGCAAACAACAGCACAGTTTCCAGCGCAGCTCCATCTTTTCCTGTTCCAGCTCTGCACTAGCACTGTGACATTCATTCCAGCAACATCAGTCTCTCCTCAGCACCATCCTCACCATACAACAGCACCTCTTCTGCATCTGCAAAGAATATTCTAACTAACTTATCCCATGCAATGTCAACACTACCCTTTATGTACAGCTCATTACAGAAGCAACAAATAATAAATAACAGAGTAACAGAATTCGTAACCATGCCATCCTTCTTTTCAGTGATGTGGTGAGGTGATGATTCATCCTCTAATACACCCCCCGGCAAGATGGAGTGTAAAGATTTACGACTCCCTTCCTAGATAAGTGAAAATTAAGAACTGAGGATGATAAAGCTTTTGTCACAATATCAGCAAGTTGATTGGAGCTGGAGACATAACGAGTGCATATATGGCCGACCTGAATCTTGTCTTGAATTAGATGGCAATTGAGTTCAATGTGTTTAGTCCTCTCATGGAAGACTAGATTTGCCGCAATATAGATAGCAGCTTGGTTGTCATAGTGTAATGAAACTGGTTGAAAATGCTGGACATGGAGTGCAAATAAAATGTATTTCAGCCATGTTAATTTAGTGCAGGTGACAGCCATGGAACGGTATTCGGCTTTTGTCGAGGACTTAGATACCACCGATTGTTTCTTGGATTTCTAAGAGATCATGGAAGAGCCAAGGAAAATACAGTAGCCACTAATAGAATGTCTGGTATCGGGGCAAGAAGCCCAATCAGAATCGCAATAAGCCTCAAGATGTAAAGAGGAAGAACTAGAGAACAAAAGTCCTTGTCCTGGTGTATCCTTAAGGTAGCGAAGGACTTTGTGGGCTGCATGTAAATGAGCATCAGTAGGATTAGCCATGAATTGGCTCAAATTGTTGACACTATAGCAAATATCTGGCCGAGAGACTGTGAGATAAAGGAGCCTGCCAATAAGATGTCGATAAACACTGGGATCAGATAATGGAGTGCCAGTTATTTGAGTAAGGTTGAGGTTTTGCTGCATTGGAACCTTAGCAGGGGTGCTGCCTAAGGTGCCAGAATCTGCAAGAATATCGAGTGTGTACTTCCTCTGGCAGAGATAAATGCCTTTTGAGGATCTTGCAACCTCTATGCCGAGAAAGTAGCGTAAGGTGCCAAGGTCCTTGATCTGAAAATGCCTGTGAAAAATAGATTTCAATTCGTGCACAGCAGCAATGTCACCGCTTGCAACCAATATATCGTCGACATAAACAAGGATAACAACAAATGTGCCATTAATGTCACGGGTGAAAAGGTTATAATCAACCTTAGATTGAGAGAAACCTGCAGCAAATAGAACATTAGAAAATTTGGAATACCATTGCCTTGAAGCTTGTTTGAGACCATACAAGCTTTTGAGAAATTTACAGACTTGAGTAGGTGATCCTTTTGTGTAGCCAGGAGGTTTATTCATATAGATATCTTCATGCAAGTCCCCATGCAAGAACGCATTATTTACATCGAATTGATGTAAATGCCAACCTTTAACAGATGAAGTAGCCAAGAGACACCTCACAGTAACCAACTTAGCCACAGGAGAAAAAGTCTCGTGATAGTCCTCTCTCAAGTTGGGTGAAATCGTGAGCCACAAGTCTTGCTTTAAGTCGTTCAACACTCCCATCAAAATTATACTTAATTTTATAAACATATTTGCAATCAATAGGAACTTTGCTAGGAGGTACATCTGTAAGTTGCCAAGTCTGATTTGCCTCCAAGGCTGCTAATTCAGTGTCTATGGCCTTACACCATCCGGGGTCTTTAAGAGTTGTTTATATGTTTTTAGTTCAATATGAGTGGAAATAGTGGTTAAAAAAGCTTTATAAGTAGGAGAAAAATGCTGGTAAGAAATAGTAGTATGAAGAGATAAAGTTGTACCTGAAGGGGAACATAGCAGCTGGTTCAATAACGGGATATGAGGAGTTAGAGTAGTCTGATGACAATGGTAATCCTGCAGGTACTCAGGAGCACGTCTGGTTCTAGTTGACCTGTGAAAAGGGGAAATTGAAGGAGGAGAAGGTAAGGTAGCAGGAGATAATGGAGGTGGAGAAATAAAAGTCTGTGGTGGGGAAGGTGTAGGAGGGGGAGAACTTGGAGCTAAAATTTATTGAGATGGAGACTAGTTAGCAGGAAGGGCAGGTAAGGGAGTAAGGGAGGGGGGAGAAGGATGAGATGGTGGTGAAGTAGGAATAGAGATAGAAGAAGGCAGTGAAGAAGGTAAAGGATGTGTAATAGAGTTGGAAGGTAGAATAGAAGGCGAAAAAAAAAAGAATGGAAGGGAAAAATAGATTCATGAAAATGAACATCTCGGGATAAAAAAATTTGATCAGTTTGTAGATCAAGTAATTTATATGCTTTAACTCCAAAAGGGTAGCCTAAAAACACACATGCTCTGCCTCTAGGATCAAACTTCTAACGCCTATGGGACAAGGTAGCGGCATATGTAAGGCACCAAAAACACTCAAGTGTTTGTATTGGGGAGGGGTTTGGAAGAGAGATTCATAGGGTGTTTTGTTATGAAGAAGAGGGGTAGGAGTACGGTTAATAAGGTACGTTGCTGTGAGAACACAGTCGGTCCAATATTAGGGTGGAAGGTGGGATTGAAACATTAAGGCTCGGCCAATATTCATTATGTGTTGATGTTTTCTCTCGACCCTTCCATTTTATTGGGGGTGTGTCGACACAACTCCTTTGGTGGATAATGCCCTTAGCTTGAAAAAAATATGTCATGCGGAACTCGGCTCCATTGTCACTTCTAATGATTTTGATTTTGGTTTGAAATTGAATTTCAATTAAACTGTAAAAAGCCATAAAACAAGACCGGGTATCGGATTTATTTCTAAGCATATAAAACCATGTTGTTCGAGAGTGGACATCAGTAATTGTAAGAAAGAAACGTGATCCATCCACTGCAATAACTGAGTTGGGACCTCATATATCACAGTGGACAAGATCAAAATTATTTAAAGCAGAATGTGCAAAAGTTGGAAAAGAAACACACCGCTGCTTAGCCAAAGGACAAATTAAACATGGTACTGGATTAGGAAATGTTCAATTGTGTGTGATAATGGGATCAGTGATTAAAGCCAATCTGGAAAGGGAAATGTGTCCTAAATGATAATGCCATAAATCACACAATGAAGTAGTGTGAGTAGCGAAAGCGAAAGGAAATGAAGTTGAGGAATGAAGATGAGGCAGCGCATCAACCAAAGCAGAGGGTGACATCCGAGACCTGAGAAGGTGGTACAGACCTGATGTTAAGTCTGGAAAAAAACAAACATTGGATAAAAATATGAGACAACAAGAATGATGTTGAGTAAGTTGCTTGGCAGAAAGCAAATTGAAGTTCAAAAAGAAGGAACACACAAAACATGAGTTAATACAAGGTGCTCAGATAATCTTACGACACCAATGTGGGTAACAGGAACATCTTTGTCATTTAGAAGTTTAACTTGATAGGAAACAGTGGCTGTGATAGATGTAAAAAGAGAGGTACAACAGATCATATGATCCGTTGCACCAGTGTCAATAATCTAAGGTGAGATGTGTGTAGGATGAGATGAGTGTGTGCTTGTGCTAAAGCAAGCAGCCATACCAGAAACCCGAGATTTGCTGACGTGAGGATTGGGAGAGGAAGAAGATGGTTGTGTAACAGATAGTGAAGCCATGGTTGAATTAGTCTCCTTGGAATGCAAAAGAGAAAGTAATTGTTGGTATTGACTCCTGGTAAGCATCATTGATTCAGTTGAATCCTCCTCATGATCACCATCCGAAAGTGCTCAGGATTGAGTAATAATTGCTGCAATGCCTTTAGTTTTCCTATAGAGTTTGTGACCAGATGGGTAGCCATACAGTTTATAACATCTCTCAGCAAAATGGCCAGTTCTATTACAATGAGTGCATTATAGTGGATCGGCATTTCCAACTTTAAAACAATTTTCAAGAGAATGACCAGGAAGCTTGCAATAAGAGCAGTATGGGCGATTAGTTTTCTAGGAAGTAGACTTGGAGAAATTTTTGCTAGAGTTAAAAAATGGTTTGGCCATCATTTCCATAAGGTCAGGGGATTTGATAAAAGGAATCATCAAATGTTGTCATTTTTGTTGTTGGATCATGGAAAATACACGGTTAAGGGATGTGAGAGGATCAAGTAGCATTATCTGATCTCTGGTGTTTGAGTATGAATCAGACAAACCCATAAGGAATTGAATGACACAGTCTCAGTCATATCGATCATGAAAGATTTTTAATTTCCCACATGCACAATTGAGAAGAGGGTCATAAATAGCATGTTCATCCCACAATGCTTTGAGGTGACCAAAATAGGTGTTGATATTATCTTGGTTTTGAGATAAGCTAGCTAAATCACGTTTGAGTTGAAAAATTCGAGGGTTATTTTGATGGGTAAAACGATCCCTGAGTTTCAGCCACAATACTCTTGAATCCTTAACTAAAGCAAGACTAGATTTAACAGAAGGACTTACAGAATTTTGTAGCCACGAAACAACCAAGTCATTGCATCTCTCCCAAGCTTCAAAAAGAGGATCTGAGATATTAGTAGGTTTAGACAATGTACCATTAACAAATGCAAGTTTGCTCTTCGCGTGAAGAGCTCGAGAAATCGCATGAGACCAACTAACATAATTATCAGCAGTCAAGAGTTCAGAAACGAGAGCAGCAGCTGGGTTATCACCATTCTCAATTCGAAAAGGATTGAAAGGGTCAGAGAAATTGAGATATTTGTTTTTGGGGTTTGTATCGTTGAAAGACTGAGAATCATTTTCTTTATGAGCGTTGGCCATTGATCGGCTGCTCTGATACCATGAAACAAAAGAATGTGAAATAGAGGAAAACATAATTGCAGAGAGAAATTCCTTATGTGTATTGAATGATGCGGCTCATCCAATTATATACAACAAGCAAAGAATATTCTAACTAACTTATCCCATGCAATGTCAACACTACCCTTTATGTACAGCTCATTACAGAAGCAACAAATAATAAATAACAGAGTAACAAAATTCAGGTAACCATGCCATCCTTCTCTTCAGTGACGTGGTGAGGTGATGATTCATCCTCTAATAGCATCAGTGACAGTCCAACAGCTGACTGTTTGAGAAATAGTTTAAGATGAAAAATTAAGGAGTTGGCTTATATAGATATAAAAATATTGTTATTAAGGTGTTTATTTGTCCCAAATATAGATAACATCTCTAGAATATAACTAAATCCTCTAAATCTCTAAAATAATAAGAAAATAAGACAAAAAAAAATTATTTTTTATTGTCTATAGTTTTTTGTGTAGCAACAAGTTTTATTAGAATTGAAAATATTATAATGAAACATTATATCTTTTAATATTATTACTGTTAATGAAACTATATATCTTAATGAAACAATTATATTCTAAATTAAATTGAATAGTTGTTATTTAATTTTATCTCAATAATTACAAATATCAAAATTAATTATGAAAAATACAAAAATTAATTTAAAAATAAATTAATCTCACTGACATATTATTAAGTGTTGAATGACATCTTTTGATATTACAAAAATTCATATGATAGCATTAGAAAGCCTACTAGTGTTAGAGAATAATATAAATCATATCCTGGGACCTTATCTAATAGCTTAAGCTATTGGATTGAGATGATTTTTTGACATGGTATCAGAGCCTTTGATGACCAAGCGGTCATGAATTCGAATCTCATCATCCCCATTTATTTGATAAAAATTAAGTACAAAGGTAATGTGGACCTGTGCAAGTTTCAAGCCCAAAAAACTTTCACTTGAGGGGGTGTGTTAGAGAATAATATAAATCATATCATGAGACCTCACCTAACAGCTTAAGCTATTGGGTTGAGATGGTTCTTTGACATGGTATCAGAGCCTTGATGACTAAGTGGTCTCGAGTTCAAATCTCACAATTCTTATTTATTTGATAAAAATTAAGCACAAAGGTAATGTGGGCCTGTGCAAGTTTCAAGTCCAAAGGGCTTTCACTTGAGGGGGTGTGTTAGAGAATAATATAAATCATATCCTAGTACCTCATCTAATAACTTAAGCTATTGGATTGAGATGGTTCTTTGACAACTAGAAGAGTCATTCCACCATATCTTTCACTTAATTTACAATATAATAAAAACTCACATTTATGAATATTTAGAAGAGGGTATTTCTTTTTATTATGAAATAAATATCCTTATTTACTTATTTACAAACAACAGACTCCAACGTGAGTAGCACAAACTTCCCGACTAGCTACCTCTCATCAGTCTCGCTAGCAGAGGTTGTGCTCCTCAGGCCGTGACCATGAGATCTCTCTCAACAACTCCACTACCAGCAGAGGTTGTTCTCCTCAATCACGCCAGCAGCTCCAGCAGCAGCAGCGTAGAACTCACCCAAAACCGGTGTAGTGAGGTATATCCTTTTTTTGTTTTGTTGAAGTTGCTGCAAAAGGTGCATACCACTACCAGCACAGGTAGTTTATTTGCATATAATAGCTTAATGCTTTTCGTTTGGTAAAGAAATAATATAACAGAGGCGTTGCATACAAATATTAGGTTGATCTTTAAAATGAAGGGCTTTCTTGTTTCTTTGTTTATGGATTTGGGTTTTTGTTCTTTAAAAGAAAAGGGAAGGTTGGGCCATTTGCTCTTGTAGCCTATTTGGACCAAGCTTGTGTTAAAGAACCCTGTCCGTGAGGTTTGGGTTGAGCCTACAAGGAGCTTAAGACCGAGCTTAAGACCATGTTTGGCTTGACACAAATTTGTCAAAGAAAAATGCAATTTTTGGGTTTCAAGGTTTGCTTGGCAAATACGTCTCAAAGAAATTTTCAAGTATTTTTGCTTTTTGTAGTGTTTTGCCAAAAAAATTCTTAGTCTAATTTTTAATAAATTTTTAAAGTTTTGAAAGATTACTTTGCAATTAATTTTGAGTTGCTCTTTTTTTTTTTACCTTGAAAGATTACTTTGAAAGATTACCTTTTCATATTTAATAGTTGGAATTGTGACTTTCACGGGAGACACCTTGTTGGTATTAAATAAATTAGGGTCCTTCCATAAAACAAAAAATATTCTTTCTTTAAAAAATACAATTTTATTTTAAGTTGCATATAACCCAGTCTCTAAAAAATAAATTATATTTAGATATTTTAGTATATTAAAAAAATCACAAAAATAGTGGTTTTATTTTTTTCATGCATTTTCTGAATTTAGTAATCAGTTTATTAAAAACATGAGAACTTGATCTATATTTCAAAAATATCAAAAAAAATTATTTTATTTGTCTGCATATCAAGGATTACAAACTTATATATAAAACATATTCTTGGTATTAAAAAAGAAAAAGATACAAAAATATATTTTGACTCTAGAATAGTTAGGTTTTAACATGATAAGATAAGGATCTCCTTATTGATGAAAACTTTTCTTAAACCTTAAATAAACTAATGGTTAGAAAACATAATAATATTTTAGTTTATATCAGATAAACAAATAATACAGCTTATTTTAAGTAAGATGTATTAGGGTGATATGTTCTCTTTATACACAATTAGTTTTTTTATTCAGACTCTGAACTAGTTAAAATAACTTCATCTCTTTTTTACTAATAAGAAAAAAAAATTTCTTATTCTCCCTCCCATCACCAGACAGATCGTAACCCAAGAAAATGATTGTCGCAACCCCTTATACATGCTATGAAAAAGGGTTAATTTTCCCATTAAATTATCTCTTATAATTTTAAAAATCATAAATTAATAAATAAATAAATTATCTTTCGCCTGCTGTGATCATAAACTTAATCAATAAGTTACCTTTTCAATTAACATCAAGGTCATGTATGGTCACAAGTTAATACGGGTTACAATTTATTATGGTAAAATTTAAATTTATTTTGTTAATTTTTTTCTTAAGAAAAGTATCAGGGAAGGGAAATAATGATTACATCCAAAGTCGGTAGTTTCAAAGGTTAAGTTTTACCCTCAAATAATTTATTTGCTCTTTTTTTTTTCTCAAAATATATACTAAAAAAGATGGCATGACCACGCGCTACCGCGGACTTATAAAAAAAATATACTTGATAGTGTTATAATTGTAAACCAGCGCTAAATAAATAATAAAAACTAAACGTATGATGAAGCCAATATTTCATGATGGAAAAAAAAGTTGTGTCGGTGATAAAAAAAATTAGAGGCTGAACAAAATAATTTATAGCAATCCATAATATTTTGTGAGGAAAGATACAATGTTTCCTCACATGATTTAGCTTTTCTGTTAATAAAAAAACAAAAAAATTACAAAGTTAAATTCTCTACCAACTTAATATTAAAAAAAAATTAAAAAAGATAATTTTGGAAGGAAAAAAAACCCATGAGGAAAAACATAGTAGCAATTGACAATGTTTTGTGAAGAAAACTACAGTGCTTTCGCCAATAAAATCGACAAAGACAATTTTAGAAAAAATCATAAAAAAAACCATTTAGAGAAATATTGTAACAATCCACAGTGTTTTGTGAGGAAAACTATAATGCTTTCCCCATATGATTTAGTTTTATTGTAATTATAATTCTTTACCAACTCAATATTAAAAAAAAATCGATAAAGATAATTTTGGAAAAAATCATAAAAAAAATCATGTGGGAAAACACTGCAGCAATTCACAGTGTTTTAAAGAAAAAAACTACAAAGCTAAATTCTCAATCAGCTCAATATTAAAAAAAAAAAATCAACAGAGACAATTAAAAAAATAACAAAAAAAAGCACAAAAAAATAGGAGAAAAAAACCATGTTGGAAACACTGTAGCCATTCACAGTGTTTTGTGATGAAAGCTACAGTGCTTCCCCACATGATTTAGCCTTTTTTGTAATTACTTGTAATTGTAATTTTCAACCAGCTTAATATTAAAAAAAAATGACAAAGATAATTTTGAAAAAATCATAAGAAAAAAAACCGTGTGGAGAGACACTGTAACAATCCTTAATGTTTTATGAGGAAAGTTAAAGTGCTTTTCGAGCATGATTAAGCTTTATTACAAAGTTAAATTCTAACCAGCTCAATATTAGAAAAATAAAATTGAAAAAGATAATTTTGAAAAAAAATATTACAAAAAAGAAAACACAAAAAAAACTGGAAAAAAACCTTATGAGGAAAAACTGTATTAATCTATAGTGTTTTGTGAGGAAAGGTATAGTGTTTTCCCCACATGTTTTAGCCTTACTTGTATTTACTAATAATTGTAATTTTTAACCAGCTCGATATTAAAAAAATAATTTTAGAAAAAAAACATAAAAAAACCCAGGAGGGAAAAAAACATTGTAGCAATTCATAGTAATTTGCGAGGAAAGGTACAATGCTTTCTTCACATATTGTAACGGTAATTCTTAACCAGCTCAATATTAAAAAATAAAATAAAAAAAGATAATTTTAGAAAAAATCATAAAAAAACTGTGTTGAGAAACATTGTAGCAATTTATAATGTTTTAAAGAAAAAAAATTACAAAACTAAATTTTCAATTAGCTCAATATTAAAAAAATAAAATCAACAAATATAATTTTTTAAAATAAAAAAACTAAAATAGAAAAACCATGTGAGAAAACACCGTAATAATCCACAGTATTTTAAAGGAAAAGAATTAAAAAGCGAAATTTTTAATCAGATCAATATTAAAAAAATTAAATTGATAAAGATAATTTTAAAAAAAAATAAAAAAAGGGAAAGTACTGTAGAAAAAAAAAAGAAGAAAAGTAATACACTGTTAGTGAAAAAAATAAAAAAGTGCACAAAAAAAACAAAAACATGAAAAAAAAATACACTATAGATTACTATTATAATCCATATTGCTAGGTGTAGGTGAATCATGAATTCCCGACACTCTTTAACTTATTACTTAATAATTCTTTAATTCTCTCTCGAAATCATTACTAGTGATTTAATTAATTACTCTCTTGGACAAATATTCTTTTAAATTATTAAAATATTATATTTTTAAAGTCTAACTTTTACATTTTAAAATATAACTCTTGTGCTAATAATTATTATTGTTGCATGGGATTTCTTAGAGATCTCAATTAGAAAAAGAATAAATTAAAAAAAAATTCATCATCTAATTTTATGATAATTAGAAATCGTAAATGATCATATATTTTTAGGTAAGAACTCGTTGTGCTAAAAAAAATATAAAAATCACCCCAAAAAATATCATTTCTAAGATAAACTAAATTGTTATTTAATTTTAATAATAATACTTATGTGTTTATATTAATATTTCACCAAAACTAAATGCTTATATTTATTAGAGATAAATTAAGCTTTACATCAAAGCCTAACACTCACTTTTTTTTTTTTTTTATTATGGTACAAGGTTTGAAGTAATGGTAAACAAAGACTTTGATTTTGCCTTGTTTCTTCCCATTAAACAATTTAAATTTTTTCACTATAAATTGATTATTTTATCAAGCATGACTGACTATTATGATTTTGCCACATGTTTTGGTTCAATTCTATCCTAGTTTTTTTAAAAAGAAAATGTCACTTGATAGTTTTAAATTAATATTTTTTTAGTATTATTAAAGTTTTGAAGTATTAATATAAAAAATAAAATAAAAATTTATTTTAATATATTTTTAAATTATTTGCCACTTGTTCCTTTGTGTCATGATTAGTGTGAGATGGTTTTGGTTCAATTATATCCTATTATTTAAAAAGTAACATAAAATTGAAAAGAGAGAGGCGTCTTGGAGTTAGAGGTCAGTTCATAGTGGGGCGTCAAGTCCATAGATAATTATTCCAGCAAATTGCTTAGGCAAGCAAAAAAAAAAAAAAAAAAAAAAACTATGAATTGCTACAAAGAGGAGTTGTTTGAAAGATATTTTTAAAAAAAATTTTTTATTTAAAAATATATTAAAATAAATTTTTTATTTTATTTTTTATATTAATACTTCAAAACTTTAATAACACTAAAAAAAATATTAATTTAAAACTATCAAGTGACATATTCTTTTTTTTAAAACTAGGATAGAAGTGAACCAAAACCATCTTATACTAATCATGACACAAAGGAACAAGTGGCAAAGTATTTAAAGTATTTTTTATTTGCTTTATATTAAATTAATAATTTGAAATATATTTTTATATTTTTTATATAAAAATAATATTATTTTAATATATTTTTAATAAAAAAATCACTTTTAAAATATAATATATCACACTATCAAACATCTCAGCAATCTCCTTTGGTGGGCTGACTTGTTTAGATGGAAGAGAGCGTTTTGAAAAACAGTGGAACCTGTATTTAAAAAAAATAAATTTTTTATATATTTTGAATTATTTTGATGTGTTAATCTTTAAAATAATTTTTTTAAAATTAAAAAAATTAATTTAATTTACTTCAACATAAAAAATATTTTAAAAAATATCCATAACTACATTTCTAGACAGCCTTGAAATCTCCTTCGGTGTGCTGATACTTACATATGCCTAATTAATTATTAGTCAATGAAAAACATATTAATTATTCACGTAACAAACGAAAACGTTGGGAAAGTTCCGGTTGGCTGCCCAAATTAAAGAAGCTGGCCAAATTTGGACGATACCGATACAAATAGGTTATAAAATAGTGTGTAAATAGGTTAAATCTGATCTAAAATTGATATAAACCACACTTTAGATGTATA
>Ga0325403_1003273_pt1 | contig 14729 bp, 5 predicted proteins | sample PopdelMetagenome_19_FD_205665 | JGI IMG/M metagenome (GOLD analysis project Ga0325403, IMG submission 205665) | Populus deltoides microbial communities from Bellville, Georgia, United States - Xylem-PdKOR-R4 | ecosystem: Host-associated > Plants > Phyllosphere > Stem > Wood/Secondary xylem...
GCACATTGTATTGCTTAATATCTTTCGAGATCTTGGTATATTTAGAAATTCAGAAAACAAGCCCTTCTTGGCCCGAAAGAAATTAATATGAGAAGGCTTAAAAAATATTGGGGAGGGGGGTACAGGTCTATAGACAAAGTTGATAATGTATTTTTGTGTGTAGAAAAATATAATTCTGTAACAAAGCTAAATTCATATCAATTAAAAGTATACTGATGGCCTAAATTCAATTTAATTAAGACCATACTAAAATATTATATTTAAAAAAAATCATGTACCTTCTATTTTCCGTACAACTTTACTTCTGAAAAGATAGTTTTCTCAGTAAAAAACAAAAAATTATCAAATATAATCATTAATTGTGTTTTTAAATTAACGGTAAGTTCGTTAATCCTAAAAGTTTGGAATTTATCGTATCTTTAAATTAACGGTAAGTTTGTTAATACTAAAAGTTTGGAGTTATCGAATGAATTCATTATTATATATATCTTATTATTCTATTTTTAGATTAACGATAAGTTCGTTAATTCTAAAAGTTCAGAGTGATCGATTGGACTCATTATTATTATTATTATTATTATTATTATTATTATATATTCTATCAATTTATACCGTGTGTTATCATGAAAATAAATCATTTGTCTTAGTAAGTCCGTTAATGCTAAAAGTTTGGAGTGGTCGATTAAGCTACTTGTTATACATATTTTATTATTCTATCAATTTATATCATGTGTTGTCATGATAATAAATTATTTGTTTTAGTAAGTTCGTTAATTCTAAAAGTTTGAAGTGATCGATTCAACTCGTTATTATATGTATTTTATTATTCTATCGATTTATATCATATGTTATCATGAAAATAAATTATTTTTTTTGGTATTATATCAACAGAAATAATTATTTTCTTAAATGATAATTTTTTGATGATATCTATGTTGTAATGGATAATAACTCATGAGTTATCGGGTAAAGATTTTTTTTAGATCATAAAGTAAAATATCATTTTTTTATTAACATAGGTGTCCGGGTCAGCATATCTCAACTAAACTTCAATTGCTTATTTATAGGAAAGATTCGATATACTTGGTGCTCTATTACATACAAGATTTGTTTTTTTAAAAAAAAAACAAAATAGTACCATATGTATTGCGAAAAATGAATTACATAAAATTAATATTTATTAATTTCTATTAATTTCTCAAGAATTAATTATCAGAACACAAAAATCGGATTTTCTTACTTATTGAGAATAAAAAAGTATGGCAATTAAAGGTATGAGATGCAGCAATTACTCACTCGTGGACCCAGTAGATACTGCATTGAATGGAAATGAAAGCATAGATGTCTTTTACCGAGTTTGCAAATTTGCCATATTTCAATGTGTGGACCGATACTCAAAAACTCCATACAAATACAATCGATGTTTACGCAACCCCAAGTGCTCTGCTAACTCGTCTTTATTAATACTGACAAAATATCTAAAGTCTGTGGCTGAATCAGTGTCGACGAACACACAAAATACTAGTAATTGTAATAATTATTTTTAATTTATTTTTTTAACAACCTGATTTTTTTTATTTAATTTTTTAAAATTTTATCATTTAATATAATATTGTTTTAGAAATTATGTTTTATAATTTTATTTTTTTCATTGAGTTATATACTGGTTTTATAAATTTATTTATTTTTTTTATTATTTTCAATCTTCAACAATTGAAAATGAAGTTTCATAATTTATTTATTTATTTTCATGAATTTATCCTGATTTAATGATATAACTTGCATGTTTAACAAGTTGATTTTAGTTGGGTTTTTTTTGCTATTTTTTAATTGATTTTTTTATTTTATCATTAAACATTAGTTTAGTTAAAAATTAAGTTTCATATCTTTTTTTTTATTTGCTTTCTACAGAGATATTCCAATCTCATGACTCATGTCACGAGTTTGACATGTTGACTGAAGTTAACTTTGTTTATTTTCTGGGTTTTTTTAATTGAATAATTTTTTTAATCGGCCTTCTTAATTTTTTTATTTTCTTTCTATGAGATTATTTTGATCTCATTTTTTTTATTTCTTCCTTTAATACTAAGCTGTTTGAGAACTGAACTTCATATCTTTTTTACAAATTGTTTTTGTAAAATTATCTCGATCTCATAAATTTAATTTTTCTTCTTGATTTCAAACTTTAACATTGAACTTGTCAGAAATGGAGCTTCGTAATTTTTATTATTTACTTTTTATGAAGTTATATTAGTCACATGTTTCAGATTGCAAGTTTAACAAGTTAACTTGATTTGACTTAGATTTTTTTTTTGTTTTATTTTATTCTTCAACATTGTGTTAGTTGGAAATTGAGTTTTGTGTTTTGTTTTTAATTTTTTTATATGAAGTTATCCTTATCTCATTATCTGGATAGCGGGTTTGACAAGTTAAACTATAAAATAATTTAATAAATTTTTAAAATATTCTAGTGATCAGATTAAAAGTTGTATTGGTAAGTAATAGATACCTATACGTCTTGGTACAGGAAGTAATTCTAAAAAGATTAAAAGAAAGTCATATATTTATCCATGTTAAATTCATTGTATATAAAATATTTTTTTTTTCACGCCTTATCCACGAAACAAAGTATAATGAAGACTAGGAAATTGCCTCTGGCCATTGTGACATAACAAAACAGTGAGATACACCAGGCCAAATAATCGCCAAATGTCCTTCAATAAAGCCCCCAATACTGGAGAACCTTTACAAAGAAGCTTCGTTCAAATTCCTTAGAACTCCTGAAAGTTCAAGCAGTAGGAGACCATCCACAATACACAAGTTGTAGCATCCTGATTCCTTAACCCGTACAAAATGTGCATCAAAACCACTATGCAATTGTTTATTTTTGTATTTTAAAATTATTTTTGAAAAAAATTAATTTTTTTATTTTAAATTAATATCTTTTAATATTTTCGGATTATTTTGATGTGTTGATATAAAAAATAATTTTTTTAAAAAAAATATAATTTTAATATATTTTTAAACAAAATACACTTTAAAAAATAACCACAACCACATTCTCAATTACCTCCCTATCTACTAGCATTGCATTGGCCACAGGCCACCTCAAAATCTTTCACAGACCGATCTCCTTCTTAACTAGATGCATACATAGGATCACTCCTTGCCCTCATTTCGTAAGATAGTGTTCTCAATACTCCATGCCAAAGCAATTTGAATGCATATATAACTGTTTGTTTACGGAAAAGTATTTAAAAAATAATAATTTTTTTAAAAAATAAATTTTTTAAAAATAAATTATTTTTCAATGTTTGGTAATATCATAAAAAATAAATTAAAAAATATTTTTTAATATTTGGTTATATTATAGAAAATAAGTTGAAAATAATTTATTAATGTTTAATTTTTTTTCAAGTTTATTAATATAATAAAAAAAAATCTTATAAATTAAAAAATTAAATAAGAATAAAATTAAAAAAAATCTAATTTTATAAATTATTTCAAATATTAATAAATAGATTAAAGAAGCCAAAACAATACACTTAAAACATGGAAGTTAAACAAGATGGAAGGTGCCAACCTTATGCTTGTTGCAAAACTTGTAGAAATCCAAATCAAAACAACACCACACTGATTGGTTATGTCATATGTAATGAGTTGATTCTCCCAAACTGTTGCACCAGTGCTAACATCGACAATGATAACTCACGTATCACTACAACATCTTAATCCATAACAAGGTTCAAACTTCAAGTTATATCCACCATTCAGGAAACAACTTTGCAGATTCATCTAGTTCTGTGATTTACTACCATAAAATAAGGTCAAATTCAGAAATTTCACATGTTACCCCATATCTACCAACAGTAGAAACAAATGACAATGAAACAGAAAACAACAGGAACAAAAACATTCCAAAAGGGAAACAGATTGCCGTTTTTATCCCGTAGAAGAAGAATGAAGAACGATTGTCAAAATTTCAGCATGGAAGTTCTGGAAAGAAGTGCTGATAGCTTCAACAGCCAGTCATCTGCAAACAATTAACTGCCCGCAAATAAATGTCTACTAAAACACCATATGGTTCAGTTAATGATGGGATTACGCTAAACATCCATACACACCAATGTCGACCACGAATTTAAGTTAAAACACCTCCCATAACTCCCAAAAACAGAGGAAAAAAAACAGTTAGAATAAAGCAAAGCATATGTGATATAGGACAGGGCAGTCAAAGGTACAAAAAATTAGAATTCCCAGAAAATTAGAGAAAGATTAAAGAAACCCTGTAGAAGAGGGTAAATCCATGTAGAAGAGGGCGAAGGAGTTAGAAGAAAACCCTATAGGAGAGGGTTCAAATACACAGAAGAAACACAATCACTTCTGAAATTTTAATTCATAATAAATGTTTTCTACATTTTACAAAGGATATGGTGTTTATATAGACACCAAGAAACCTTAATGTCCTAAACTAATAATAAGAATCATAATAAATATTAGTTTTAATAATAAATTAACAAAATCCTAAAAATCTATCTAAATAGTAACAAAATTCTATGCATAATATAGATTACAAACAAATAACTAAACTACATTGTTCTTATGCTGCATCAATATGGAAATCAAACAAAAACCTGCTACAAAGAAAAACGGGGCTAATTTATATATTATACACTAGTAGTTCACGATACAAGAATGAAATCTCAAGAACAAATAACAGAAAAAAAATATACAGCAGAAACGAGCTGATACACTGTCAAGGTCCTCGAGGATACAGATGAATTGCAATATAATAGTAACAAATATTCACCAGTCAGCAGCTACAGGGAGAGCTGAGTTAGAACATTCAGTGACATTTTTTTGTGAAGATAATAGAGTGGAGAGGAGTGTGGCATAAGAAATGGAACTTTACTATGAGAATAACCGAGACTACAATCAGGAGAAGAATAAAGCATACGAGACATGGGCAGAGAGCTACCACAAACTTGCTCTCCCCGCCCTCGTTTCCCACTTTCTCCTCATCTTCCCTGTCTTTGATCCACTGCGAGTAGCTCCGTGGCAAAGCACCACTACCATTAGACTTGCCCATTGAAAATGGGTGTGATCTGATTGTATTCAAGCGGTGACTAACAAAATGAGATCTAAATTTAGCTGACGAAGACAGTAGGAGTGTGATGGTGGAGGCAGGTAGCTAGACTGGTGGTTGTCTTTTGAGTAAAGAAATCGCAATTCACGGCAAAGCTGTAGGTTTGTATGTCTAGCGAAAGGATGGACCCTTTCTCCGGGCCTGATCAACTAGCTACTTTGCTTTGTATAGGCCAGGCCATGTCAGGCTGTTAAGAAGGCCCATTTTGTAAAATTGCTTTGCAAGAAAGATCCTTTTCTTTTCCAGAATTCCACGAAACAAAAGGATGACTGCCAAATTTTACTTTTTTAAATTGTTTTTTTATTTAAAATTATTTTATATATTAGGACAACATAACAATAAAAAAAACGTTAAAAAATTAAAAATTTTGGCAAGTAAAATGTCAAACACGTTATAAGGTTTAATTTGATACCTTTACTCTCGATGTCAATCATTTATTAGAAAGGGTGCTCGAAAGGGTTGATTATTGATTTTTTAAAATATTTTTTTATTTAAAAATATATTAAAATAATATTTATTTTTATTTAAAAAAAATTATTTTTAATCTTAGTATATCAAAATAATTTAAAAATATTTAAAAAATTAATTTAAAATAAATAAAAAATTAATTTAAAATAAATAAAAAATTAAAATTAATTTTTTAAAAATATTTTTCAAAAACATAAACAAATGAATTAAAATATAACTAAAACGGCTCAGTCTTTTACTGTGGACTGCATCAGTAAAAGATCAGCTATTTTTTTATTTTTTTAGCCATTAGGGTTTTTTTTTACTTCTTTCTTTGTTTTTTTTCTTTTAATAATATTTTTTATTTAATTTTATTTGTTAATGTTAAAAACATTTTTATATAGTTATCAGACTTTCATGATACGAATCCCGAGTTTAACAGGTTAACATGATTTGACGAGTTAACTTGGAATTTTTTTTTCTTTTTAATTAATTTTTTTTGTTTACTTTAGTTTGTTAAAGTTAAATCTCTTTCTATTTAGTTATTAGACTTTCATGATACATATCTCAGGTTTCACGGATTAACCCGTCAATTGTTTTTTTTCTTTTAATAAATTTTTTTATTTAATTTAGTTTATTAATGTTAAATTTTTTTATTTAGTTGTCAGACTTTCATGACATGGAACTCGGGTTTAACGGGTTAACCTGGTTTGACGAGTTAACCCGGAATTTTTTTTGCTTTTTTTCTTTTTAATTAATTTTTTTCGTTTAGTTTAGTTTGTTTATTTTAAATTTCTTTCTATTTAATTATCAGACTTTCATGACACATATCTTGGGTTTGACAGGTTAACCTGATTTCATGGGTTAGTCCAATTAATTCTGGATTAACCCGTTAATTTTTTTCTTCTATGTAATTATCAAACTTTCATGACGCAAATCCTAAGTTTGACAGGTTAACCTGGTTTGAAGGGTTAACCCAGTTAATTCAAATTTTTTTTCCCTTTTCTTCATTAGTTTTTTTCTTCATGTTAGTTTTTTTTCTTTTTAGTTAATCTATTTAATTATCACACTTTTATGACACGACCTTGCAGCCAGACCCTCATCCAAGGCTATTGGGTCTAGTATTGCAGTCATACTCCCTTAAACTTGAGTCATGTATATTTAATATTATAAATATTACTCTTGGGTCAAGCGTTGTAGTTAGACCCAAGGCTTTTGGGTATATCTTTGCAGAAAAATCTAACACTCTTAGATCTTAGCCTTTTTTGATATTTTTTATGCAAGAAAAAAAATTAACCCGTGGCGTATGCCTTTGTTTTTTTCCTTTTCTTTTTCTTTTTAAGCCTTTTACTGTGGACACAGTGCGGTCCACAGTGAAAAAGCTGATGCCTTTAGTTTTTTTTATAGCTTTTTTCTTTGTTTTTTAATTAATTTTCTTTTAATTTACTTTCTTAATATTAAATTTTTTTCAATTTAATTATCAGACTTTTATAACACGGATTCCAGATTTGACGGGTTAACCTGGTTTGATGGGTTAACCCAGTTGATTCAGAATTAATTTAGATTTTTTTTCTTTTTCTTTATTAATTTTTTTCTTCTTATAGGTTTTTTTTCTTTTATTTTTTTCTTTGTATTAATATTTTTTTATTTAATTTAGTTCATTAATATTAAATTTTTTTCTATTTAGTTATCAGCTGATGCCTTTAGTTTTTCTTTTTGTTTTTTTGCCCTTTTTATGCCTTTGACTGTCGACTACACAGTGCAGTTCAAAGTGAAAAGTCTGATGCCTTTTATATTTTTTTCCTTTTTAATTAATTTTTTTCATTTAATTTAGTTTGTTAATGTTACTTTTTTGTCTATTTAGTTATTAAACTTTCATGATACGGATCCCAGGTTTGACAGGTTAATCTGGTTTCACGGGTTAGCCCAATTAATTCTAGGTTAACCCGTCAATTTTTTTTTCTATTTAGTTATCAAACTTTCACGACACGAATCCAAGGTTTGACGGGTTAACCTGGTTTAAACGGTTAACCCAGTTAATTCAATTTTTTTATTTTTCTTTATTAGTTTTTTTCTTCCTGTTGGTTTTTTTTCTTTATTTTTTTCTTTTTAATTAATCTATTTGATTATCACACTTTTATGACACGACCATGCAGCCAGACCCTCATCCAAGACTATTAGGTCTGGTATTGCAATCAGACTCACTTAAACTTGAGTCATGTAAGTTTATTATTATTATTAATATTATAAATATTACTCTGTAGTCAAGCGTTACAGTTAAACCCAAGGCTTTTGGGTATATCTTTGGAGAAAAACCTAACACTCTTGGATCTTAGCATTTTTTGATATTTTTTATGCAATAAAAAAAATTAAACCGTGGCATAGGCCTTTGTTTTTTTTCCTTTTTCTTTTCTTTTTAAGCCTTTTATTGTGGACTGCACAGTGTAGTCCACAGTGGAAAAACCGATGTGTTTCGTTTTTTTTAATCGTTTTTTAAGCAGTTATAATTTGGTCCAGAAGTGCCTTGAAATTCGAGTTGGGTTTTTGGTGTTGAATGCAACTTCCGTTACCCTCTTGTTTTGATATTAACTTCGATTGATCTCTAGGATTGATTTGTGACGTTAATTGGTTTGCTTGATAACGATAAAGTATTGGATCTGATAAATTATTGCCGTGGTTCTTACAAAGGAATCAGCGGGGTAAATTTGGACTAGTATGCTCATGTAGCAACTGCTGGTTATTGGTTTTGTGTGGTCTAATTATTATCAGTTTTACTGTTAAACAAAGGACCTCATTTTCTGAACTATGCTTGGTTACTTCTACAAAGTATACTCAATGGCTTGCCTGGATGAGATATTTTGGATTGAGTCTTTTATGCAGCATTGAGATATTCAATGATGAGTTTGATATATTTACTTGCGACATATTTAGTTGTTGTTCCTCCGGAGGTGCTTCATGATGCTAAACTCGGAGATCATCAGGTGGTCTACTCTGTTTTGTTATGGGCTTGCAAACATTTCACTTGATCCGCACTTCTTTCTAGTATGATTGAGGGCTAATGCTTTGTTTGATTGAGTGCTTTCGTCTGAGATTGTTGACTCTAATGTCTGGTGTGATCAGATGCTAGTGTTTTGACGATTTTATTGCAGGCCTCCACCAGCCTTGCCTCCATGCTTTGATTTGGAGTTATAATTCTAGTGTAGTTATTTTGATTCTTTATTGTTGAGTTACTAAGCTAATAGTGTTATTCTCATTGCCCGCCCTTATCATCACTCAAGACTTCTGGGATTTCTCTTAACAATATTGACTCTGATTTGCCTAGAGGAAAGGAACTTTCCTTTAGGAAATTATAAAAAAAATAATTAAAAGTGTCTGCCTTTCTCTGAAAGCTTCTTCTAACATTTCCATGAGAGAAGCCCTATATGAATCATTTGATGAAAGTCACGTGCACCAGGTATGGTGAGTTTCTCAGAATGTAAGCATCACAGATGCAAGTGTGATTCCAGTGGTCGAATGCGGATGTTTGAAGAGGGATTTTGTTTTCGACGTCGCTTTTATTTTCGTTGCTGGTGGTCTTTCGCTGCCTTTGTGATTCCTGTTATGGACGTTTTCCGTGAACATCACTTTTTTCAAGTTTCTACTGTTGTCCGATGATTGGTTGGTCTGTCTGTGTTCCTTGTACACCCATTAGTTTCTGCTGTTGTTCTGTCTGAGTCCCTTGTATTGCCGTTATTTTGATCTACCTTTTCCTTGTAGGTTTGAGATTTCAAAAACCATTATAAAAATAAGAGATTTCAAAGATGATGCAATTTATTTGACGTATTTTTTTTAAAAAAAATATATGTGTTGATTTTATATTTTTCATATTAAACTAGTTGAGAATTTTGTTTCGTAGTTTTTTTTTAAAAAAAAAATATTATGGATTGTTACAATGTTTTCCCATATAATTTTTGTTTTGTTACAGTGTTTCCCACATGTTTTTTTTTAATTATCTTTGTTGTATTTTTTTAAAATTATCTTTGTTGTATTTTTTTTTAAATATTGAGTTAGTTGAGAATTTAGCTTTGACTTTCCCCACATGTTTTTTTCTATTTGTTTTTCATTTTTTTTGTTTTTTTTTCAAAATTGTCTTCTTTTTTTTTTTCATTTTTTTGTGTTTTTTTACAGAATTGTTTTTGTTAATTTTATTTTTTTTAATATGGAGTTGGTTGAGAATTTAACTTTGTAGTTTTTTTCTTTAAAACACTGTAGATTGCTACAATGTTTCTCCACATGTTTTTTTTTCCATAATTGCCTTTGTCGATTTTATTTTTTTCATATTGAGCTGGTTGAGAATTTAGTTTTGTAGTTTTTTTTCTTTAAAACATTATGAATTGCTACAGTGTTTCTCCACATGATTTTTTTTTTGTTATGAATTTTTTCAAAATTTTCTTTATTGATTTTATTATTTTTAATATTGAGCTGGTTAAGAATTACAACTGTAGATTTTCTCATGAAATACTATAGATTACTACAGTGTTCCCTGTATGGCTTTTTTCCTTTAGTCTTTTTTGTTATGATTGTTTCTAAAATTGTTTTTGTTTATTTTATTTTTTTAAATATTAAACTGGTTAAAAATTTAAATTTTATAATTTTTTTTGAAAACATTATGGATTGCAATAGATTTTCTTTATATATTTTTTTTTATTATTTTTTTCACAAACTTACAACAATACACAAACATACCACAAGCGGAAGATACTATAATTCGAAAGTTGAAAGCTGTGCAGCAAATTTTGTGCTGGTTAAGCTTCGGAAAAGAATGAATTTTCTGAAATTGTTGATTAGGAGTGTTTCAACCAGAGGATATAGGGGAAGATAAGGGGAACATAGCAAGTGAGACAAAAATTAACCTCCTAATACAGAGGACTATTTACATCCTGAAATCAATGCTCAAACTCAACCATATGAAAGAACACCATAAATAAGATTTTTTGTAGCCAAGCAAACAGCAAACAAAATTGGGTTAAACTTGAAATGAAAAAGAGTAACACCTGAACCTCCAATCAGGAGAAGTGTATGCCAGCCATATTGAACTGAGGTCTGAGAGAGCAAGTGTAAGAACTCCTCTTGCGAGAGTTTGGATGACCTCTTTTCAGAATAATTTCTCTCTTTCAACACGGCCAAAACCTTTTGCTTGAATTCAGAGGCCTCACCGTCTGCATCACCATCCTCCACCTCCATTTCGTCATCCGTTCCATCATCCATGTCCATGCTCTGATCCTCCTTAAAATCTCCCAGTCCCGAATTGTCCATCTCAGCATTAGTACTCCCCAAGGAACCATTTTGCAATTGCTGCAGCGCCTGAAGGGTCTTGTAGTTCTTTTCAAGTATGGAGAGGACATTTTTCATCCTAAAAATTGAACCAAGTGTCTTGTTCTTTCAAATTGAAACAAATCCTTATGAATCCATCCCATTCCTTAGGATTCACCTGGGGACGTGGTTTCCTAGGCTCGATTCGAACAACAGAGGAATCCACCTTGGGTGGAGGCCTGAAATTGTTCTTCCCGACTTTGAGAAGATGGGAGACTCTAGCATAGAGTTGGGTTTTAACAGAAAGACGACAGTATAAGGTATCACCTGGCTGAGCAACAAGTCTCATAGCAAATTCTCTCTGAAACATAATGATGGCACACCTGATGGAAGTTGATGATTCAATAATTTGAATGTGAGGGGTGAGGACATCTGATAAGGGATATTTGCCACACATATATCGAAATAAGGAAGGTCTGTCTTTAGCACGTCACCCTGGATCACCTGTGAATGCCGAGTGATTAGTTTTTCGTAAGAGATAAACAACTTGCCAAATTAACAATGATAATGATACCTTTAAGCGATTAGAGAAAGGGGTGCCTTGAAAGCGGCGTTGAAGCTCGAGAACCATGCGAGGGTCGAGCTCAATAGCAACAACCATTTTGCCAGCTTCGAGAAGTTTCTTAGTGAGATTTCCAGTACCAGGACCAATCTCAAGAACAACGTCGGTGCTCTTGATGCCTGATTTTTAGACTATGGAGTCAACAAGTAGAGGGTTCTTGAGGATGTGCTGTCCTTTGGATTTGTGGAAGGGTATGCCTCCTTGGTAGTGCTTTGAAGAAGGTGCCCACCGTGATGATGCCTTCTCTTTTCTTATCTTACCGCCTGCCATTGTTGCTGATGCGGCTGCTGGTGGTATTCAATAACACTAACTCTAAAATCCTGCCATGGCTTTCATGATCTCAAAGAACTTGATTGCATCAGACCTCTTTTTATTCCTTAACAACCCTTCAAGCATAATATTATGGGTGACAATATCAGACTTAAACCCTTCATCAAGCATCTCGTTCCAAATCCTCCCAGCCTCCATTAAATTCTTCACCCTGCACCATCCATTAAGCAATACAGTATACGTCCTCAAATTTGGTGTAAACCTCCCTTCCAACTTCCCAAATAGTGCTTGAGCTTCTTTCCCAAGCTTGGCCCTCCCAAGACTATCAAGCAGAGCATTAATGGTCTCAACACCCACTCTATATTTGTGAGCAAAAGAGAGGTTCTACCAAGGAAACGAAGGAAAAAGAAGATAAATTAGCTGGCTTAATAACATTTTCAGTTCATGAATTTTTTTTGTTTTCTATTCAAGTGCATTAACCTTCAAATATTTTATAATCAAGTGTTTTGTTGAGTTCCGTCTTTAAGATACATAAACGCTAAATATACATGACATGTTTTCCAAGTGTCTATGAACCTTTTAGTTTATTTTAGCTAATTTTTTTTCATTTAAATATTTATAATTTATTAAAATCCATATTTTTAAAAAAATTACTCTTAATATATTAGAATTACCTATTATAATTTAAGAAATTATCATTTATGTCTTGAACTCTAAACACGTGTTAAAATTCTCATAAAAAAATTAACAAATTTCTTTTATTTATATAATTATCATTGGTTTTTATTTAATAACTAAAGAATTCCCGAAACTAAAAAATGATGATGATGAAAAGTACAATTCTAGCTCAAACATTTTCAGTGAAAATACTGAGAACTGGATAAAAGAGCACGGCCGAGCAGAATATGACTTTCAGTGTTTAACTAAGCCGAGGAACACCGTGAAGGCAGACGGCAATCTCGTGTGCCTCTTCCTCTGGTTGGTCGAGTTAGTAAGTCAAAGTTATCTATGCTAAAGTATTGAATTCTTTCAACACGTTACTAGATCTGAAGTCTCTCCATAGCCTTCTGCTACTCTACACTCTGTGACACTTCTTTATATGTCGATGGCTCTACCGCTTTCTTCTCTGGCTTACAGAGTCCTGCAATGAATAAATCCACTATCAGTGCAAAACAAAGCCTACGAACAGTGATAAGGCCTGTCTTGTAGTCTCTAAGTGATCAAATCCTCACTTTTACAGGCGTGCTAGACTAGCACAACCCAGCGGGAACAAATTATCCGTACTCTTGGCTTCAAAAGAGATTGTGTAGATTTGCTTAAAAACATGAACTGAGAAAAATTCTCAACTGATAGGAGTTCACGATACATGGGCGATGAATCTCAACAACAAATAACAGGAAAAAAAATACAACACAAACGAGCTGATACACTGTCAAGGTCCTCAAGGATACATGTGAATTGCAATATAATAGTAACAAATATTCACCAGTCAGTCAGCTACGGGGAGAGCTGAGTTAGAACATTCAGCGACAATTTTTTGTGAAGATAATAGAGTGGGGAGGAGTGTGGTATAAGAAATGGAACTTTACTGTGAGAACAACGGAGACTACAATTAGGAGAAGAATAAAGCATACGAGACATGGGCAGAGAGCTACCACACACACTTGCTCTCCCCGCCCCCGTTTCCCACTTTCTCCTCATCTTCCTTGTCTTGGATCCACTGCGAGTAGCTCCGTGGCAAAGCATCACTACCATTAGACTTGCCCATTGAAAATGGGTGTGATCTGATTGCATTCAAGCGTTTTGGCTGATAAGATCTAAATTTTAGCTGCCAAAGCCAGTAGTAGTGTTTTGGCTGGCAGTTATTTTTAAATTTTTTTGTGTTTATTTGTTATTAAAAAAATTAATTAATAAAAAAATATTTTTCACTTAAAAAAATTTAGCTTGATTAAAAAAAAATATTTTTTTAAAAAATTTAGATGAAAAATATTTTTTAAAAGTTGTGAAAAATTTAAAAATATCATATTATTTGCTGATTATATCAAATTTAGTCATCAAATTTTTTATTGCTATATATATATATATTATTTTGAATATTTATTTTTCAATTCCATCTCTTAAAATTTAATTTTTATATTAATTTTGGTCCTTATTTTTATAATTGTTATTTGCTTTTCCCTTGTTATTTTTTTATTAAAATGTTTTATCTATCAAATTTAATTCTTATTGTTTTGATTGTTACTTATTTTATTTGAAATAATTTATGAAATGTTAATTATTATTATTTTAATTTTTTCATCTTTTATTTCTTAGATTTGATCTCTATTATTTTGATTATTATTTATTTTATTTAAGATAATTTATAATTTTTTTTCCAATTTCATTCTCATTCAACTTTTTAATTTGTAAGATTTATTACTCATTATTTTAATAAACTTGAGAGAAATAAAATATTAATAAGTTATTTTTCAGCTTATTTTCTATGATATAACCAAATACTGAAAAGTATTTTTTAATTTATTTTTCATTACATTATCAAACATAAAAAAATTCACTTTTATAAAATTTATTTTTAAAAAAATTATATTTTAAAAAAATATTTTTCATGGTGGTTGTCTTTTCTCTTTTGAGTAAAGAAATCGCAATAAATGGCAAGGCTGTAGGTTTGTCTGTAGGTTTGCCTGTTTAGCGAAAGGATGGACCCTTTCTCCGGGCCTGATCAACTAGCGACTTTGCTTTATTTTTTGCTTTGCATAGAATGTCTGACTGTAATGAAAAGAAAATATCATTCATGTGGATTTAATCAAAGTGATTAGGCATTTAAATAGCTAGAAATGAATCTATTAATCAATAACTCATTTTTTCTTTATTTTTCCATTTTTAAACATCATTATTAACATGCATGGTTGAGAACTAATTAGTGGTGAGAGTAAAGGCTTTATATTACTATTA
>Ga0325403_1003275_pt1 | contig 14727 bp, 8 predicted proteins | sample PopdelMetagenome_19_FD_205665 | JGI IMG/M metagenome (GOLD analysis project Ga0325403, IMG submission 205665) | Populus deltoides microbial communities from Bellville, Georgia, United States - Xylem-PdKOR-R4 | ecosystem: Host-associated > Plants > Phyllosphere > Stem > Wood/Secondary xylem...
AATTGGCTAGCACATCAAACTTGTGTACCGGGTTATAGACTCCAATGAGATTGTATATTTTCTTAAAATTATTTTTTATTTAATTATATGATAAAAAAATAAACGATTACAAAATCAAACACCAACACTATACTAAGATATTTTTTAAAACCGTGATAACCTCGTGGAGAGCTAAATAAAACCAATTATAAAATTGAATTTCTAATTAATCTAATATTTAATAAAAAAATAAAAAAATTAAACTCATCAAATCCCCAAATCAGATCAACTACCCAAATCTATAAACATGTGATGAATTTTATAAAGTTTTAACGAATACAATAGTGTGTGTATCACGAAGTCTGACTATGTTCGCTGGTGCAATTTTATATTTAAATGAGTGGTTGTGCTTGTTTAAAATCCAAGTCCAAGTCCAAGATCTCCATGCGTCTAGATTTTTTATTAAATTTTTAAGTTGTTTTTTTTTATTATTATTTTTCCTTTAAATAGAAAATAAGGTACCAAATCACTGCTTACATTTTCAGAACCCCGTGCCAAACGAGTCAATTTGTCCCACCTGACCAGACAAAAAGGCGTCTCCTCCAAGGCCAGGTTCCCTAGCGGAATCACAAGTCCAAATGAGAACACCTCAGCAGTTGCACAAAATGTACAAGTAGAGATTCTTACGCGTTTTGTGAAAGGCTAGGCATATCTCTGCGCAAGATTTTCTAGGTTGATTTTGATAGTTTTTTTAATTTATTTTTATTTTTATTATTTAATATTAAATTAATTGAAAATTTTGATATGTTTTTAATGAAATTTTTCATTTATTTGTGTTTTTTTTGCAAGTTTGATATGTTTGGGGGAGAAGTATTTTTTTTATATTAATGTAAAAACTAATTTTAAAAAAATATAAAAATATTATTTTAATATATTTTTAAATAAAAAATATTTTAAAATTTAAACCGCTATCACATTTCTGAAGATTTCCAAACACACTATGCACGTGGCCTTGTCTGATTAAAGACTCAAGTTCAAACATTTCTTACACGCAAACAATGAACCCAAAGGATGATCTTGTTTTATTCACTTATCATATGCCCCGTTTCGCACCCCTACAGTTTTCTGCGTAAACGATACGGTCTTGGCCTGAGCTGGAGGAAATTCTTATGAAAGAGAAGCTCTCATGGCCCCAATCCATATCAAACACGTAGCACGCCCTTCGCTCAACAAGGATACAGAGGCATAAGGGACGAATGATAACGCTCCATGACGATGATTAAAAGTTATCAAAACAATTCAAAAATATTTAAAAATTAATTTTTTAAAAATATTAAATTATTTTAAAAATACAAATTAAACGACGTTTCCAAATATTCTCCAAAAGCACCGCAACTTTCGAAAAGGGCCGCAACTTTTTTTTTTTCAGGTTCCTAAATCGAATTTGCAAGAAACAAAACCTTGCCTGGTTTTAATTAAAAATATGTTTTGTATTGTAGTAGCTGTATGGTTATGATTTGAAAAAAATTATTTTATAAAAAATATTTTTAATAATTTCAACTCTCTTAAATAACAGGAATCAATCTAAAGATTTATTACGATAAATAATTTATTATGTAATAATGTATTTGATTTATCATTAAAAGTATGGATCGTATATAATCTTTTCTATGAATAAACCAACCAAAATAGAATATATAGCCACTTGTCGCTTTTGTGGAGTATGGAATACGCCCGTTGATTTATTGTCTTTCATTATTTCTTCAATTTCCGCAACCCAAGTTTTAAGAAATATATAACCAGGCCAAACGAGGTTGTTTCAGGAAATAGCAAGGTTACATACAACAAAGATGGAATGCCAACTTGTTTGGAACTGTTTCATGTCCAAGTTTATTGAAATAAAGTTGCAGATGATACCAGCGTGCCTCAAGTCAGCTTGTGAATCGCTTTCATGTCAGCTGCTTCCTCTAGAGTTCCTTTCTCGACATGGTCCCACCACTTGAACAGGAAGTTGTCCACAACTAGTCTGAACCACGGTGACAACTTCAAACCTTCCTCGCCAGCATCTGCTTTTCTCAGAAGCTCCTTCAACTCATCCTGGTTAACGTACTTGATGTCAGCTACCTCGTCAGGGTTTGGATTTACGCTAACATCACGAACAATGAAGAGCAGGTAATCAACTGCAAAATTGAAAGATATAAGAGATGAGCAAATCAGTTAAGAGTAAAATGCTATCATGACAGGGACTTGGAAGGATTCTATATGAACAATGAAATCAAACTGTAAAATACAAGCAATAAAAGCCTGCAACATTAGTTAGAAAAACACAGTTTGATTTCAACCAATGGTCCCCAACTCTGAAGGAAATGAGGCAAATTGACAAGAAATACAGGAAAAATATGATGAGAACACCAAACAGCTGTAAATCATATCAAGTAGGGAACATTACGTTCATGCTCCCCCCACTTTCCATCAGAAGGTGCCTTGTACAATATACGCCCCAGCGGACTGAACTGATCAACTGGCACATCTTCAGCAGGAATACCAAGCTCATCAAAAAGCTTCCTCTGTGCAGCATTCCTCACCCCTGACAATTACAAAGAAGAAAAGGTAAATAACTTATTACCCACTCCAGTGAAACATGTATAGTAGATGATGCTGGAGTATGGACAGATGCACAAATATGTACCACGGGCATCCTCATCTATAAGCTCAGATTCACGATATAAAGGATGGCTGCAGCAAGTGTTAGTCCACACCAGGGGAAATGTTACCTTTGTCGCAGAGCGTTGCTATCAATAGAACAAAAAAATAAATATGTTATCTCAATAGTCATAAATTTTCACAGAATAACTGTGAATAAGAAAAATGTTGTTCCAGTAACAAAATCAGTTTCTTAGCAAAAGTCTTTCTGATTTTTTTCAGCTCCTACAATGTGCAAGTTATTTAGTTGGATTCTCTTAGTGATTAGGCTGTTGATGGATTGGGGTAGCTCCACTCATGTGGTCATGAATGTTGTCTCCTTGGCATTTACAGTTTTTGATTGTGGTTATAAAAGGTATAAGCTTGCGGAAATTTTCTAACTACGAGTGCAAGAGTGCTTAAAGCAATAAAAGAACAATCCATTCCCTTCCATTGAGGTAGGAAAAAGCTAATAACATATCAAGTTATATTAGGTTACAAAATCTTTAGGCATAACAATTAACATGCAAGATCCTATAATTCTAAAAATGAAATACTAATATTCTCAAAACCAAAAAGGCCTCGTCACAAACTGGGCTCAAACCAGTGCTTTCCAGAAACATGGTCTGGAAATATTGACCACAAACCTGAAGGAGCAGCTCATGTTTTGAGTTGAAGAGAAACACACTAAAAGCTCTGTGCAAGGCATTTCCCTTCAAAATATTTTCCCACAAATGACCTGTAGATTTCAAAAGCATGAATTATGAGAAAACCAACCTGAAGATAATCTAGTCTACAAGCATTCTAAGATAGATCCATCAAAAAAAAAAAAAAAAAAAAAAAACCCTGCAAGTTAGCTGTTTGTATTGTCATTCAAAGACTACTCACATGCCTAAGGTACGAAAGATTACACGATATGCAACAGGTAATTTCATTTGTAATCCATTTAATTAAACTACCAAATACTAAATCTGCATAAGGTTTCAACACGAAAATTATACTTACAATTATACTTGGAGTCATGACCAACAACCCGATCATTCTCATCCACTAAAATGCATCTGCAGCCAATTAGAATTAATTAAAGATAATCAAACCTAACTTAGGTATGCAATCAATTGTAGTAAATAACAAGAATTAAAAAGTTTGCAAAGCAATTTTTTTTTTTTTAAAAAAAAAAAACCAGATCTCTAACAAAAGTCTATGTTCTAATGCAAGAGCTTGCAGCCCCCCACATTAGAAAGGTGAGATCTCAAATCAAATATCCTTTCCTTTATTATCACGACTTGCTATTGTTTTGACATCAATTATTTCACACAGAACTGATCCTTCAATTTACAAGCTCTAATTATTAACTAGAATTATATTGAGCATATTATTGAACATAAAAATAAAATTGACAAATAAACATATATATTGAAAATTTACACATGGGATATAACTGACTTCACTAATGAAAATGATCGTACAACAGGAGGAAATGAACGAAGCCCATCAAATCGTTATATATATGGAACAAATTAATTAAATCCCATTTAATCCCACGCTCAACTAAAAAGTCAACTCAAGAAGCTAGCAAACAGGAGCACGAAAAGAAAAAAAAAATACAGAGATTTTCTTTACGCATCTCTAATTCTCTATACACAAACCAATAAAACCTCAAAGCCCCATTTCTTTATAAATTGTTTTTGAAAGGGAAAAAAAAACATAACCCAGATCAGCAATTAAAGCAAGTAGCACGATAAGAACCAAGAAAGAAAGAGAGGCATTGGGAGCAATGTAAATAAGAGAAGGGAGAGGAAAAATGGGAAACAGACTCGTCCTCGAACATAAGGCGTCTCTGGACAGCGTCCATGCCAGCATCAGGAGCGTCACCCATGGTTGGGGGGGAGGTGGTGGCGGTGGGGTTGAAGGACGAAAAGACCCTCGCGAATAGAGAGGACGGCGACTTTGTAATATGGTTGAAGCGGAGGAGGGATGGATGGGGAGAATTGGAAGAGAGGGAAGGGGTTTTGAGAGGACAAAAGGCAGAAGGGGGAGGGATGGAAGGGGAGAGTTTAATGGTGGTGGGAGGAGTAAATAGAATGCGAGAGGTCAGAGACATGCTTTCTTGCTCAATCCCTTGTGATTATTAATTCGTTTTTAATCTGCCGGACTGACTTTTGTCTACGGTCTATGGATTACGTGCCTACCCATGTTGAAATTGAATGATGGGTATTTTTTTTTATTTTTTTTTATTCATTGAATTTTTCTTCTTCTTTTTTATGGTCAAAAAATTATTGGTATTTTCTCACCGTCAATAGGGTATTGATAAAAAAACAAATTAGGTAAGGAATCACAAAAATGTCAGCTTTTGAGCTTTTTTTTTTATTATTTTATTTTGGTTAACGTACTAATAACATATTAATATTTTTTTTTTAAAAAAAAAAACTAGTTTTACTAAGATGTAAGACATCTACGTAAGGTTTGTAAAATTCTTAAATATATCATAAATATTGTTCATAAGAAAAGGACATTTGATCCTCTTTAATTTTGTACAAAATGAAACACAAAATATTTTCAGCGGTGTTTTATTTGTATAAGTATTTTTCTTTTTACCAAAACTAAAATGCTAAATTAAAAAAGAAAAAAAATAAAAAATGATGTTGCGTGAAGATAACTCTTGTTCAAGTAAGGATATTTCATAGTTATATTATAATAAAAGTTAAATAGTATGAGAAATCACTGTAGTTCAAGAGATCTTTTATCGTGGATTGTAATTATAGTTTCACTTATAATTTATCATCTTATCTTTTTGCAAGACATTTCGTTGATTGTTTGTGTTTTTTTCTCTCTCTTGACAACTAAAGTACATAATTGTCCTCTATTTATTTATTATTTACTTGGGTCTGGAAAATACATCAGACCCAAAGCCCTTAGGTCTGGCAAAAATGTCACCGGCCAAAAGCTTTAGGGTCTGGTATAGTCACCAGACCCAAATCTTTTGAGTTGGAATGGCGATCAGACCCAAGGCTCTTGGGCCTAGTATGGTCGTCAGACCCAAGGCACTTGGTCTTAGGTCATCTTATCTTTTCACTAGACATTTCTTTGGTTGTTTGTATTTTTTTTCTTTCTTTCATCTCTCCTGACAATTAAAGTGCACAATTATCCTTTATTTGTTTGTTATTTGCTTGGGTCAGGCAATGGTTGTCACAACCAAGCACCTTGGGTTTGGTAAACACGTCAGACCCAATCTCTTTAGGTCTGGGTATTGCGCAAAATCCAAGGTCCTTGGGTCTTACAACAATGTTAGACCCCAGCCACTTGGGTTTGACTTAGCCACCACACCAAAGCCTTTTAGGTCTAGCATGGCCGCCAAACCTAAGTGTCTTGAGTCAGACATGTTTATTAAACCCAAATATAACATGGGTCTGACATGTTGTCAGTTCCAAATAAACTTGGCTCAGGCATGTTTGACAGACCCAATGTGCTTGGATCTGACATGATTGTTATTATTATTGTTGTTGTTGTTATTGTTATTATGATTATTATTTTTATTGTTGTTATTGTTATTTTTAGTATTATTGTTGTTGTTGTTGTTCTTTTTTGTTTTTGTTATTATTGTTCTTTTTTTTATTATTATTATTTAAGTAAACCTGGGTACCCAAGACTCTTGGGTCTGGCATTGTTGTCAGACCCAAGTAAATTTGAATCATACATGTTCTTGTTCTTATTATTATTATTGTTGTTGTTTTTTATTTATCAAAATATAAGTATATATAAAAGATAAAAAAATATACAAGGTTAGAGAACCAACAAGATCATATATAAGGATATTCAAAAGGGAACAGGCTCCCTAACAAAACATTTACATCAAACCCATCTAAAAAGAGCTAACAAATCAAAAGCAGAAGCTGATATAGGTTAAATGGGGAACCAAATTCGTGATGAGGTGCCCTACCTAAACAAAAAGCAAAAGGCAAAATAGCATTGTTGAACAGCAATCAAACACAAGACACACACCGAGGAAGGCTAGGACTGCTTCATAGCAGGCAACAAAAAGAACTCAGCATTCGCCATACACAAAGAGAGATAACAGCAAAATGAAGCAAGGAACATTTCTATCACAGGCCAGCAACAGATACAACATAGTAGATGATGGATTACCTGAAACATGATCAGCACAATAAAGGACAAATAGCCAGCAGAGAACAAAACAACAAAAGGTAGTCGTCAGAAAGGAACTTCGGCAAAGAAAAACAATTCCTAGGAGAACAAAGAGACAACAACAACAACCAACCACCGAAGCATAACCTCCCATGAGCTTCTTATCCAAATACATCAATAACATTGCAAGAAGACACAACACCAACCAACCAAGAGCAAAAAATGATTGGCTTCATGAAAATACAGGACCATACAAAAGAGAACTTGAAATATGCGAAAAACTTGGGTAATAGTATTATTATTGTTGTTGTTGTTGTTGTTGTTGTTAGCATGATTATTATTATTGTTATTGTTATTATTGATATCACAATCACAATTACAATAACTATTACTATATTATTATTATTATTATTATTATTATTATTATTATTCAAGTAAACTTGGGTACCCAAGTTTGTTGGGCCTGACATACCTACCGAACCCAAATCTCTTGGATTTAGCATTGTTACTTGACCCAAAACTTGGGTCAAGCATGTTCTTATTGTTGTTGTTATTGTTGTTGTTGTTGTTGTTTGTATGATGATGATGATGATGGTGATTATTATTATTATTATTATTATTATTATTATTATTGGTGTGATTATTATTATTACTATTAACACAATCACAATCACAATCACAATTAACTATTACTATATTACTATTATTATTATTTAAGTAAACTTGGATACCCGAGTTTGTTGGGCCTGACATACCTGCCGAACCCAAAGCTCTTAGGTCTTAAGTCTGACATTGTTGCTTAACCCAAGACTTGGGTCAAGTATGTTCTTATTGTTGTTGTTGTTGTTGTATTATTATTGTTATTATTATCACAATCACAATTAACTATTACTATATTATTATTATTATTATTATTATTATTATTATTCATGTAAACTTGGGTACGCAAGTCTGTTGGGCTTGACATGGCCGCCAAACCCAATGGGTTTAAAACATTCTCTATACTCTTAATTGTTTTTTGACATTTAAAAAAAAGTGATATCGATCCACTTTAGAGCGTGATCCAATATACTAGTGTTTTCTATAAAGAACTTCTATCTGAAAGAATGGCGAATTCAATCCCCAAGAAAGTTTTAAGGCGATTTTTAGATGTACCTAACTTTAAAAGAAAATAATATTTCAATGTTTTGAAATAAAAGCCTACAGTCAATTTTCCACAGATGAGCTCGTACATTAAGAGCCTGTTTATTTATACGTTTTAAAAATACTTATTTTTTTTTATTTTTTTGCTTTAAATTAAGTTTTTTTTATGTTTTTTTGATCATTTTAATGTGCTGATGTTAAAAATAAATTTTAAAAAAAACATTATTTTGATACATTTCCAAACAAAAAGTACTTTGAAAAGCAATTATTACCACAATAACAAACGAGCTCTAACTAAACGGGTCTTCAACCTACTTCGAGCGAGGGGTTGAAGGGTATAATACCATCCAAGGTGCATTAAGTGATAAAAATTGATTTTATAAGATGAAAACAGGTTTGCTTGAGTAATTTTATGGCGCTTAATGAGTAACTAGTAACATTCTATTAGTTACTCTTTAGAATCCACTTTAAAAAAATAAAAATAAAAATGTAACTAGGAGAGAGAATTGAGATATTTTTTTTATGGGTCATGAATTTTATATTCTCTCTTATTTTTATGTATGTCTCTTTTTTTAAAGAGGATCCTAAAAAGTAATTAATAAGATATCACTAGTTACTACTTAATCACCATAAAAGTTTCTAATTTGTGATGTCGTTTGTGCTAATTGGTGAACTACACTTTGTTATGAATTATATTAAAAAGTTTTTACCTAAAAAACATATGAATATTGTCAACGCATTTTATAATATGAGAAAAAATTTAATCATGAATTGAAAAGTTGATTATTGCATTTAATAAATAAAAATATTATATACTCTAATAAATATAAAAAAAATAGTTGTTAACATTAACTAAAGATAAAGTAAGGAAGTTGAGAGATAAATATTAATTAAGATATTTTATCTTATATCATAAGGAGCTCTTTAATTTTTTATCTGATTATATGGCAATATAGATTTTTTTTGTAATAATAATAATAATTCAAATTTCATTAAATAAAATAATTTTCTATTACAATTCCTTCCTTCTTTATTAGCTTTCAAAACTATGTTGTTTATTCAATAAATACTTAGAACAATTACAATTAATATAAAAAAAAAACATTTGAAAATTTTAAAATGAGGATAAAAAAATATCTCTTTAATTAAAACTTATTCATCTTATTAATGCACTCAATTTATTGACATCTTTTACTAGAATAATTGTTTTTTTAAAAAACAAAATAGCTTAGTGGAACCTTAAAAGCAAGCTTTAGTAAAAAAAAAGTTTTTTTAAAAAAATAGGTTTTGATAATACATGAATATATCAAAAAATAAAATAATATAATGCTCATACGTTGTTACGAAAAGCTTTTAGGAATTTATTTTTTAATATGATATTAAAAAAAGATATTTACATGAAAGACAAATACAATTATGAAGAAAAAGTTTTTTTTTTTGTTAGAACTTCCCTTTTCAATCCATGTAATTTATTTTTTGAAAAACAAAATCTTTTTTCTATCATAAGAAATATAGTTTATTGAATAAAAAGTAATAATAATTATAAAAAAAAAAAGTGATGCTTGCGATGACAATAATAACTTGAACTTTATTTTCATAGAATATTCATGACCACAAACATAAAAAAAAAAAATCTTCATAGCAAGTTCATGTATCATAATTAATAAAATAATTTCCAATATTAAAAAAACAAGAATTTTATTTGAAAATAAATGTTAAAATGAATGACATCTAATAAAATAATATCTTAAATATAATCTTATTCATTTGATTTTGATCAAACTTTAAGAAAAAAATCTCGAAAGACTATAAAAAAAGGCCTTGCTAATATTATAAAAAAATTATAATCTTATTTGAAAAAAAAAAACTGAATGATATTTAATTTAATAATATCCTTCATATAATTCTAGTTATTTATTTGAATAAATTTTAAATAAAATTTAAGAAAAAAAGACTTCACAAAAAAGTTCATATTTCTTGACCTGTCTTTAAGAAAAACAAAGTAGATGATGTGTCATTCACTATTTGACTTGCTCACTATATTAGGTATTTGAAAAGTCAAGATCAGACTTCTACGACCCATAAAACAAAATTCTCAATGCTTAAGAAACACCATAAATACCTCAATAAATCCATTTCTAGTCTTAAATCAACTTTTAATCAGTCAAAAAATGATCTGAGTCTATAAAACTTCCCAAACCCTGATTTATATTTTTAGGTAAGATGAAGGATCCAAAACACTGCAATGAAACTTCTCTCAACAAATGAAACCCATGGACACTAAGATAGACTTTTTTATTATCAAAATATGGACAACCGATAATTTTATCACTTCTTCCCTGTTTTCTATTGACTCTCTTTCATCTCTTTAATTCCAAGAACTAAAATGCAAAAAAAAAAACCCATTAAAGTGTAGCACTGAAACATCTAAACCTTAATTTAAAAAAAAAGGACCAAAAATGAAATATGAAAAAAGTTTAAGGATCAAAATTTTTACAATTTTTACAAAGTGCCTCATGAACAATTAAAAAAGAAAAAAAATCCATGTAGTTTTAATTTTTCATAAGAAATAAAATCAAATTCCATTTTGAAAAATTGAGCATCAACTTAATGTCGAGACATAATTTTTGACACTGTGAAAACCCCACATCAAGTAAATTGAAATAAATTATCAAGTTCAATTCTTAGTCAACATGACATGGAAGGATGTAATTAAAAAAACAAAGTGTTTGGCAACTGGAGTACAAAATGGTTAAAAAAAAAAAGAATATTCTTGAAATCCAAGGCATTTCATGAATTGGTATACAATGTTTTCCCACCTCTTTTATATTTGTAATTTTCATTTTTAGAAAATGTTTTGTTGAACTGATATATTAATTTTTTTATCAAATATTTTTTTTATAAAAAATATGTTTATATGTGTAGAAGTTTGATAGAGTTTGATAGAGTTTTATTTAACATGTGTAAAAAAAATGGCATGTAAATTTATTATTTTTGTTTATAGAGTATATGTTAATCTTTTTGTTTTAGATATTTCTACCAATTTTTATTTGATAAGTCACAAAATTGTTTCAAAATATGTATTTATTAGTTTTATAAAGAGATAATTACAAAAAAGTCTCCTTCATTTTTCATATTCAATCTAGGGTTTGAAAAATTATGACCTGTTTTCGTGGTTAACAAGAAACACCAAATTAGATAAAAAGATATGTTCATCCTCATATATAATAAATGTAAATCTTTATAATTTGCTCCCAAACCTCATTTCTCTATCTCTCCCAAACACTCTAATCTCTTTTCTTTCTTTACAAACATGATACACCATATAGATTTGAAGTAGGATCCTTTATTTTTTTACACTTACTCTCTTTGTACGAGTACCAAAAGCCTGAAACCTCTTTATGTTGTTATTTTATTCAACCTTGTTCATTTGAAAAAATGAAGAGGTGAGTTTTTTTTAATGAAATCTTGATTCAGTGGCATATGCATGGTGTTATTTTATGTAAAATTTATGGGTAATGGTTAAAGTATTATGAATATGTACTTGATTTAACAAAAAAATAAACAAATAATTTTTAATTTACCCTAAACCTAATCTCGAAGCTTTGAAAACCTTATATTAATAAGTTTTTGGCTTGATTGATTACAATATAAAGTGTTGTGATAATGTTTAAATTATTGTTTTCTTATTGTAATCCATGTTTTGTTAACTAAACATAAATCCCCTAATTTTATCATTTAAGGTTATTCTTCATAGTAAACCTAATTGATAAAATTAAGGGTTTGACATGCATGACTTCTAGTAAAAATTAAGATTTATATTAGATAGATCTTTAACTAGGTTTATATTATTTGTAATGGCAAGATACAAGATGTCATCTATTGTTGCTAACTATGGTAGCCTGTTATACATTGAGAAAGGTTGTTGCTATGACTATATGATCTATATGGACATATTGTTCATATGGAAACAAGTTTTTGTCGTAAACATTTATGGTTTTAGAATAAAAGATGACAAATAAAATCAAAATTTAATGATGTATCAACATTGAAGCTGATGAAAATGAATTAAAAGAAAGAAGAAGTATATATTTATATTGATGCTAATGATGTTGTTGATCCTATAACAATAAGTATGACAAGTTTTTCACTGACAAGGTTGAAGGCAATAGGAGAACTGGGGTACAATACTTCAATGATGATGTTGTTATTAGTAACAAAGTTATAGTAGAATTTGATATGGATGGATTGAATCTTTTTTATGATGATAGTGATAATGTGGAAGCTGGCAAGAGTTTTAATAATGCCAATATAAAAAGTGAAAGAATAGTAGTGTGCATAACGAGAGGGGCGATAAATATTCAAATGACGATGATAAGGAGAAAGATAAAAAGGAAGAGGAAGAGGCAAATGATGATTATATTCCTTCTAATAAGTGTGGATTTTAATTTGTTAACGAAGAAGAAGATAAATGGATTGCTAGCTTAAAAGGTGATACATGTTTTGGTAAAAGTTTGTTAAGTGACTTATAATTAGAGGATAAGTAGAAGATAAACAATGACAAAGATTATGATAATATTCCATTTAGTGCAAAATCAAATAGTAGATTTGAGGGTTCTAAATATGAAAGTAGAGAGAATTAGAATAAGTATAAGAAGGTAAAGTTTGATCCCATATATGGTTTTAAATGTAAGACATTTAAAGTGGGAGATGATAGATCAATTAATTTTTAGGAATGTTAGATATTTTGTAATGTCAATCATTTTGTAGACGTGTTAAGATAATACAAAAGATAAATATGGCTATCATTTAAAAAGATACCTTAATCAGAAGAAGAAGGTTACATTCACATGTTCAGATGTTGGTTGTGAATGAAGGATTTATGTTTCACTTGTTTTTTAGAGTAATACTTTCATGGTTAAGACTCTTAAAGATAAGTATACTTGTATTAGACTTTCCATTATAAAAGGTATCAATTTTACCTGGATTGCAAATAAGATACTATTTGTTATTAATGTTGATCTAAACATATATAAATAAGCATTTGATATAATCTTAGAGGAAAAGTATAGGATCAAACCACATCCAATGCAACTTTGAAGGGTTAGGACAAAAAAGAATGAGTTTATGGAAGGAACTCAAAAGGAGTCATTCATTAGACTTCCTAGATATACATTTGTTAAAAAAAAAGTGTATCTCTTATTCTTATGTATTTCTAAGATATGATCCCAATTTCAATTTTGAAGGTCATTCACCAAGAAAGTTTTAAAAAATATGTGTGTTTGAAAGCTCAAAGGGAGGGTTTTGTGAATAGTTGTAAACCTTTCATTGGCATTGATGAATGCCATCTAAAAGATCTATATTAAGGTGTCCTTTTATGAGTAGTAGGGTTGGGTGGCAATAATAGACTTTTTTTTTTCACTTATGTATGCCATTATAAAGGCAAAAAACAATGACACCTGAAGATAGTTCTTATATGTCTTGTATGGTTTTATAAAACACGGAGTATATTAGAGGTATTTTTGCATTATATATAATAGGTAAAAGGTATATTATTCATAATATTTAAACATGTTTTTCTTTGTTGTGTAATTTTTTAACTTGTTTTTTTGAATGCAATGTTTAGCAGAAGTTGTACTTAGAGACATTGTATAATGCATATCTATGCTAATATAAAGAACAATGGGTTTCATAGTTTGGAGATGAAAATTGGATTTTGAGGAGCATCAAAAGCTTATACAAATCTATAGTATAAGTCCTTTTTGAAGGATATTGGCGATGTTGACAAAGCAACTCTAAGTTGGTTGAATAACATCAATGCAAAAACATAGTTTAGACATTTGTTTGATAGTAAGATTAAGGTTGAAAATGTAATAAAAAAAATTATGTAAGTCGTTTAATGGCTGGAGTGGAAAATATAGAAGTATGCTAATTATTTTATTACTAGAAAAAAACAGATTGAAACTTATGTTTAAGTTTCATGATAGATATGCCAAGGTTGCATCTTGTAAAACATGTACCACACCTAATGTTAGGAAGTTGGTAGATAAGTTAAAAAGTCTAGATAAATGAGAATGATAGTAGCTAGTTCAAATTAATAGAAAGTTTTTAATGGCTGAGCAAATTTTTCTATAGATTTGGATAAAATAGAGTGTTCATGTGGTAAATGAAGGATGACAAACATTCCTTGTAAGCATATGGTCCTTTGTGTGCAGCACAAGAGACTTAACTTGTATAATTTATATTAAACATATAATAAAATTGTTTACCCTTTACCAAAGGCAGATCTGAATCCATAAGATGATGTCCTTATTCTACTTTATACTCTCAAAAGAAGTGTTGGTAGACTTAGAAAGAATAGAAAGAGGAAACAAAGAGAAGAACATATTAGTAATATTAGAAAGAAAAAAACATCTATTTTGAGGTGCAATATATATAAGCAATATGAACATTATTCAAGGAATTGTCAAAGAGATATTGTTAAACAAATTGGACAACTTAATAGTGCTGGAAGTTCAGGTGGTTTTGCAATGGGTTTAAGTGGTGACAGGGGTTTGAGGGATATTATAAGGGGTCTAAGGGGTGCTCATAGGGGTCTAAAAGGTGATGCAAGGGGTTTAAAGGGTCATGTCGGTGTTATAGATACTGGCAAGAGATTATAGGTGTTGATATAACTGTGAAAGGTGTTGGCAAGGGTGTTTTAGGTGTTGACAAAGGTGTTATAGGTGTTGAAAGGGGTCTAAAGGGTATTAACACAGGTATGAGGAATATTAGAAG
>Ga0325403_1003276_pt1 | contig 14726 bp, 8 predicted proteins | sample PopdelMetagenome_19_FD_205665 | JGI IMG/M metagenome (GOLD analysis project Ga0325403, IMG submission 205665) | Populus deltoides microbial communities from Bellville, Georgia, United States - Xylem-PdKOR-R4 | ecosystem: Host-associated > Plants > Phyllosphere > Stem > Wood/Secondary xylem...
CAGTGTTTAGTGTGAAGGTTGAGATTTGTCAAGTTAGAGGTGACATGATGAGGAGAACTAGTGCCCGGATGCCAAGATTGATCTGAAGATACTTGAGTTTTATTATATGCTTATGGAGTCGAAGGAGCTTGGCAATCATGATCAAACCTATACTAGCATTTGGGTGCAATATGACTCACCTTGAGGAAAATTTAACAAAATGGTCACGATGAGTTTGTTAGAGTTGCAGATGAGTTAGGTCTACCATGTTTTTTCCATGACCACGTCCTTGAAATGATTGGTTATTTGTGTAGGGTTCGTGGCCATGAGATTTAGATTTCTTACAATTATATTAATAGAAGAGATGTTGATGCATGTCAGACGAAATAACAACCTTTTCCAAACATAAGTCATCTATGATCAAATGACCATAGAGCTTATTAAAGGTATAGAGCTCTAAATTGTCAAAGAACCAATTCAATCTAAAAAATTAAATTGTTAGGCAACGTATCAAGATATAATTTATATAGTTCTCTAACATATTCCCGAATGAAGGTGGTGAGATTCGAACCCGTCACCAAGACTCTGATACCATGTTAAAAAATCAATTCAACTCAAAAACTTAAACGGTTAGATGAGACTCCAAGATATAATTTATATAATTCTCTAACACAAACATGTATTAACTAAGGTAATAAAAAATCATTTTCAGTGGATAATCTATAAAAAACATAAGATTTGATTTTAGAATCACCAAGAGAATGTCCAATAGAGACATCAGTAATCTAGAATGAAGATACCTCCCGTTTTCAAACGTACTCGATTGATATAGCTAGAGTGTTCATTTGACGGGCACGAGACGTCATAGAAAATATTTTCTACAGAGTGATATCTAAACATCACAAGAGGTCTCAGGACCAACAATTAATTTGTTGAAGAACAGGTGCAGATAAAGAAGAGATAAGGGTGTTCAAAATCAACTTATCCTGTTCAAACCAAAAATCATAGACAATATTTGGTGGGGCATTAATAAATTTGGTGGAGCGGGAGAGCTACCATCGACGAAGCCATAGAGTTTTTGGCCATACAGGCAGGGAACAAGTTGAGCTTTCTATGGCAAATAATTGTCATGGTTAATTCTGAGAGTAATCTAGCGAGTAGAGATGGAGACAGACGACGTGGTTGGAAAAAAAAAGAAAATTAACAAGCTAAAATACCATATATATAGAAATTTTGGATTTTGCTTCTCGTTATCGTTTTGGGAACATGAGATTTTATTTTATAATAAATAAAGAAGTTAGCAGTGGCTATTAATAATTAGAGTAGGGCAATGGTGTGAAGGAAAAGGGAAGGAGGAGGGAAAGCAAGGGGATGATGTCAGTCCCAGACCATGTGAATTGCTTTGCAGGCTCTAAGTTTTCTTTGCTTTGTCCCCAAACCATACCCACATGTAGGGCACTGTGTCCTCTTTATTTTCTATAATAACTTGGCTTAGCTACCACATCTACAAACAGCTCCTAGCTCGGCACCTTCCATGGAGCCTCGAATTTATGTTGGTTTTTATTAATTCAACTTTATGGGATGCACTAATCATTATCAGACAGAGATGTTTAGGGAATTCTCTTTTCTTTTTTTATTTTATTTCTGAAGCCTTTTACCTCAAGAAATTAAGTGCCTTGCAATCAGGCAATCTTCATGCAGGCATCTACTAATAATAAAAATGGCATGTGATCATGTCCCCTCCCCCTCCCTCCCTCTCTCTCATCTGTGAACAAGAAACTTTGATTAGAAAATGGAGTCATGATAATAATAATAATTAGCATTATATTGTATCACATGATTAGGGAAGTTCTTAGCAAATAATCAACTGATTAGAATATAACAAGAAAGCATGAATGTAGCCTGTCAAGCAGTCATAGAATAAGAGGCAGGGAGTTGCTTATAGAACCAAGATTCGTGTTTTGGAGGTTTAAACCGGTTGGTAATGAGTGGGTTAGGTTTACTCCCATGTGATCTTTTAGGTTTGATCTGGACATTGATGATCTTTCGTTGAAAAAAAATCAAAAAAATCGATGTTAATGTTTAAAAACTGGTCTGAAAATACCCTTAACCTGTTCACTATCCCTCAATGGGACAGTCCAAATCCAGCAACGAAAATTAGAGTTTGTGACTTGGAGGTTTCGTGTATAAACAATGGCGTCGTCGTCGCATACAACTCTAACGCCGAGTCTCGTGAGCGTTGCGAGTTGCAATGAAACCAGAAGCTAATAATACCCTTCACGTCTCGCAGATGCATGCGCCATGAGACCACAAGTTCCGCACCAGTTATACAACAGATATGGAAACCACAATCCTTTACAGTATAAAATATACTCCAACCAGTACTTTGAACTCTTGAGATGTTAATTTGGCTCCTCTGCTCGGTGGGTTTTTGCTCTAGGCGTGATCAAATCGTGAAAAAGAAACTCCCTAGTAAGTGAACTAACATTGTCTCCATACAATGAGTATTGAACCTGCTCGGATTAGCGAGTTGACCCAGCACGATTTGAAACCTTACTTTGACTTCGTTTTAATTTCAAAACCAAAACACATTAACCTGGCTAATTATGGTTTACCTACTAATTAACTTTATCAAACTTAATCTATATTTAATCGGGTTAACAATGAGTTACAAAATAAAATAATATTATTTTAATTAAAAAGATAATTAATTTAGATTGACATAATAATTTGGTGATTCAAGCCTTTTTTTTATATAAGATCTCAAGTCAAGTCTTGCAATTATAATCAATACTTGAAAGTGACTCTAGAATACATTAGAATAATGTTATGACTATTTTATCTTTTGGTTATCTTATCTTTTTCCTTAGCTTCAAGGGTAGGATGATCTTTTTATTATGATATAAATGTTTTTTTTTATGATTATACGGGATTATTTTGGTAATTAAATTTTTAAATACATGGTAAAATTACTAATACAATCCTTTAAAATAATTCAATGCCTTATGCACAAGAGTGTTTTTTGTATTTTTAAAATTTATAGAACAGTAGAATTACTACATTACCTTTACAATTCAAAATTTTTTAGTCTTGGATTCAGAAGCTTGATTGTAATTTTATCATAGTTTGTTTGTTAATATTGTTTAGTTTTGAAAGCATTTTCAATTTTTGCACAAAAAAAATAAAAAAGTTGCTAACGTGTACCTCGCACGTGTTAGCGCGTCATCCGCTAAGCCGTCTTCTAGTGGGGCGTGCGACTGGCTCTGACAATTATAACTGTGATTCTGCCACATCATTTAATACATCTCAGCATTCTTTTTCTTTATAGGTGGCGCGTGTAAGGTAGTTCGGCGTGGTTTAACTTGAAATTGCTTTTTTTTTCTTTTCCTTCTCTTTCTTCCTTGGATTGTGCGTTAGCCATGCAAAAATTCATATAAGCTCTTCAATTTATTTTTTCTTTTGATTCAATTCCTCTTCTCTTATTTGCAATTATTTTATTTACATTGATTGTTTCTGATTGGAATTTATTTTCGATTTTATCCTTGATCATTTGATTTTTTTTTTAAATTTAGTCCTGATTCTTTTATTTTTTATTTGTTTTGAATTATTTTCTTGATTGATTTGTTTTTTTTTAATTTCACCCTGGACATTTATTTTCATTTAATTTTTATGTTAATTTAGTCCTAGTTCTTTTAAATGCTATTTTTTTTAATTATTTTCATAATGAATTATTTTTGTACAATTTTCCCTGAACATTTAATCTCTTTTGATTTTTCTCTAGACATTTAATTTCATTTAATTTTTATATCAAATTTAATCTTAATTCTATTAATTGATTTTTCTTTTTTCTTTTTTATCTCAATTTCGTTCCTCAAGCTTTACTCTTTCACTTCAACCGAAGCACTCCAATTATAATGGAAGCCGCATATAAAGAAGAGGCTAAAGATTTGGGGACAAAATTCCTTTGGCCACATCCTCCATTTCCTTTAGTTGATGATTCCATGATTTTTCATGCTTCTCCTTTTTTCATGGGCAATTTTCAGGAGTATCTTCCGTATGATTATCACACTATCTGAGCAATCCACATCCTATGCACCTAAAAAACAAGTTAGATGAACAATTGATGCATACAACTACCCAATTACAGAGTCAGGTTCTTATCATGTGGCTGGCTCAATAGAGTGATGTCTCAGAGAAATTGATACAATAACAGTGACTGCTCAATGCAACCATGAACCTACATGTAGTTAAATGAAACTGAGAGATGGCTGTAACTTGTTTCACCATCAAAATGGGGAGTTAATTACAGAAGTTGGGAAACAAAAACCCTCACATATTCATACGACATTCAACACCATCTGTCAAACATCCTCATCTCCATTCTCCACAGCAATAACAAGATCAAACTCCATCAATAGACACCGAAGTAGAGCAAGAAATATGAATTCTACAGTCATTACACTTCTGTCTTTTTGTTTACAAACCATTCCTCAATGAAAAGCTAAAACTGGCAATTTTCCAACCTTCCAATAATAGCGGGTGTAGATTTTAGTTGTAACTCTATAATGTTTGAATTCAGGCAAAAGTAGTACTAAAAGGTTAGACATTTGTCGCTAAATTATCCTTCCAAGACCCTAATACCACAAGACATTGACTAGATAATAACTTTCAAAACCTTTTTCTTAGTTTTCTAAGGTTTCTTTTAAATAATGCCAGATCTGGTCCTATCTGCACTACCGAAACCAGCTCAAGCAAGTTCAGGTGCATAACGATACAATGAAGAGGCTAGACCTGAGCAAACAATAGTCTACCCTGCACGCTATGTAACCAGTGGGGCAACGAAACTAAAAAGTACAAAAGGCATGATTGGAATTCAGAATAGAAACGCAACTGAAATACTTTGAACAAAGGTATGAACTAGCATAAATTATTGACTTCATTGCGTTACCAATCTGAATAATAATAATAACATACATGTCCCAGTCTACATCTTCATTTATAAGCCCCTATACTCTACCAACATCTTAAGCTAGCCATGAGGGCACCAATATCGTTGAGGAGCTGTGGCTTGATTCTAATGGTTTTGTGCATTCTATGGATACCTTCAAAGGTATCATTGTCTGAAAACAAGGTGACCCCAATTTATGACCTGAGGGATATATAGCAGAGGTTTGAAGACTGGCTGGCCCGATAAGGCAGAGAATATGAGACGAATGGTCACTGTGTTTTGGAATATACCAATCTAATGTTCAGTTCATTGACTACATCAATTCTCAAAACTTATCCTTCAGGCTCACTGACAACAAATTTGCAGACCTAACAAATGAAGAGTTCAAATTTACCTACCTGGGTTTTCAGAGTAATAGACATACAGCTAAAAAGATAAACAACGGGTGCGGGGTGCGAAAATAGCAGAGAGTTGCCAGCTGCAGTAGATTGGAGGAAGAAAGGTGCTGTGACTCCTATCAAGGATCAAGGTCAATGTGGTATGAGTTTTTCTCATTCAAGTTCATTTAATTGCTAATTGTCAGTTCTTATCTCAAATCATTTTCAATAAGAACAGCTGATGCTAGTTTCTTTCCAACACAGGAAGTTGTTGGGCTTTCTCTGCAGTGGCAGCTGTGGAAGGCATCAACAAAATCAAGACAGGAAAATTAGTATCTCTGTCAGAACAAGAGCTCATGGAATGTGATGTTAGCAGTGATACCCAGGGCTGTGAAAGCGGAGACATGAAGATAACATTTCAATACATCAAAAAGATTGGTGGAATCACAACCAAAAATGACTACCCTTACAAAGGAAAAGACGGCACCTGTCAGAAAAAGAAAACTAGGGACCATGCAGTGAAAATAAGCGGTTATGAAGCAGTACCTGCCAATAATTAGAATAGAGTACAAGCTGCAGTTGCCCAGCAACCTGTCTCTGTTGCAATTGACGCTGGTAATTTTGAATTTCAACTCTATTCCAGTGGTATCTTCAGTGGCTCCTGTGCGGATCAACTCAACCATGGAGTAGCAGCAGTTGGTTGTGGTGAATCTAGGGGTAGAGAATATTGGCTTGTGAAAAACTCTTGGGGCAGAGACTGGGGTGAATCAGCTACATAAGGATGAGACGTGGTTCTGGAAATAAGAAAGGTATCTGTGGCATTGCCATGGAGCCCAGCTATCCAGTCAAGTAGTAGGCAGTCCTTTAAGTGTATCAACCAGATCCAAATTGTAACATGATGGATGTTAGCTTAACAAGATGCTTCATGATGCTGTTTACATATGTAATTCAAAGAAAGATGTTATTGGAAAGCTGAACTTATTAATAATTGAGATTCACTGGAAGCATGCTACTGCAAATGTGTGGCAAAAGCATAAGTGGGCGACAACTGCGCCATATATGGAATAAAGATGACAAAATGGTCCTTGAGGGATAATTAGTTTTCGATGCACAGTTATTGTTTCTAACTCGACGTCCCCAGCTTTTGTTCTGTATTCCCTAGTAATCTAAACATACTATTGTCTTCTTTGTCTGTGATTTAAAGAGAGAAAAAAAGGATTTACATTTTGGAAAATTGAGACAGTATGCCTTGTTTATGTGCTGGATGTTTGTCAATATATAAATAAACAAAAAAAAATTGAGTGCAGCGGTTAAAAAAAAAAAAAGAAACATGCTTTTTTGGAGAGAGAAATAGTTTTGGGAATTGCATTGCATATTTAATTAAAAATTAAATGATAGATCAATTATTATTTCATTTTTTAATATTTTAATATTAATTAGATTTTTATCTTGAAATAAATCGAGGTTTATATATTTCATTAAAGCAACTATATTCTACAGTAACGCCCAAACATTGCTCTCAAAAGTTGTCTTTGCAACAAATTTTATGCATATCTTCCTTTATATCAGCAAATCTTAGATTTTCTTCCTCGTCTTTTTTCTTTTCTGTGAAATTGAGAAACTAAGATTGATTACGTCCCATCTCCTGCCCATACAGCTTAAACAAATGCACAAGAGCAAAATTTGGAATTAAAATTGAAGGTGAATCAACAAAAGCTTCATGACAATTCAGATTTCAAACAGAGTATGACATCAAGCTGAAGAAAGATAGGAACCCAGTCAACTAATTAAGTCACATTAATCTCACTTGGGTGCCCTTCAAAAACAGAGTGGAAAAGATGCAGGATGGGGAAACTACAAACTGATGCATAGATTCATTTCATTTTATTTTATTTTAGAGAATATTGGTTCTGATTTGCATTTAATCAAACAAAAAAAAAAGGATAATTAAACTATTTGCCTTGAGCTACAGCTTGGAGCTATATAATGCAGGAAATGAGGCTAAATAATAGCCCACTGATAGAAGGTTGGGGGCACTATTCCTCCAGAAATAATCTCAACTACTAACCAATGGATACTTGTGGTATATAGAATCACACCTAAGCAATGAAATGAACAATATCAACAACGTGGATTCTGTAAGAGAAAGGAACATGAACGAACTCCAATACCTACCACTAGTGATTTGGGACAGGGAAGAAGTGAAATAAAGGGGAAAACCATAGAATTTCTAAATTCAAATTTATCTACAAATAGAGAAACTAATTATGTGAGTTTAGCATTATTCAGTCAGCAGAATTTTGAATTGCAACAAATAGAAAACTTGCATTGAACACTTCTTAACTACCAAAATCCAACCCCGATATCCAGATGATCATGCAATTGGCATGATTCATCAAGAAATAAGAAATAATGCTTCAGTCTATATATAGGAACTTTAAGTAAATACAAAATTATGCATTGGTAACAACACGCACCAGTAAGTTTCAACTCCATCACCCTCTTGTCCATTTTGTGAGAGAATGACCGAATGGCCGCCATGGATTAGCTGTCTCGAGGTGATAAAATGTTGGTGCTGCTAACAAAAAGAAAATCTGAAGTCTATATGAGCCATCACAGAAGATGCACGAGTTCAGTTCTCTAAGAAGCCTCAGTATCAAACACCAAAAAAGAAACTATGAACTTAATGCTGCAAATCTTTCTCTCACATTACAAGCAAGCTTCCATTCACCAGCATCAATCAATCCCTCAACCACCTTTTGCCTCACCTTGATATAAGGTATAAACCCTTTCTCTGTCATTCCCATCACAACTTTCGCGGCCAAAAAAAAATCTTTACACTCCAAACATCCCTCAACTACCAACTCATAACTCTCAAACCCAACACCGTACCCTTCCTTCTCCAGGAACTCAATCATCTCACCAGCTTTCCTCATCTCTCTATTCGCCCTCAACGCTGCCAATACTTTCACCACTACTCCCTGCCTAGGACACAATCTCATTCTCACCACCATTTCCTTCATCATCTCAATTGCATCGTCACATTTTCTAACTCTACACATTGCACCAATAGCAATCCCATAACTTTCCCAATCAGGAAAACAACCCACTTGTTTCATACCCTTCAAGACTTTCACTGCCTCGATCAACTGATCAACATTACATAAGGACAACACAATATAATTACACAAACCACAATCAGGATTATACCCAATAGACTTCATTTCCATTAGAATGTCACCAACTGACTGACCTTCACGCCGGCGATCAAGCCAAGCAGAAGAGAGAGAAACATGTGTTTGAGGCACAGGTAAGCACCCAGAACGAAGAGTGCATTGGATTATAGCAAGAGAAAGAGAGAAAAGATTGGAATTTTGAAGGGTATATGAGAGAAGAGAGCTATAAACTATAGAGCTTCGAAAGCGGGGTCTAATGGGGATCAAAGATTGGATGATTTCATCAATGACTTGAGTCCTGAGATTAAAAGGGAAGGTAGAGAGGAAAGAAAAAGGACTTGGGTTGTTGTTAGATTGTTTAAAGGAGTCGAAAAGGTCAGGGAATTTTGAGTAGGATTTGCATTCAACTGCTGCTTTGAGGGTTTCTTCGAGTGGTGTATGTGAGGTAGAGAGTGTACGAAACTGAAGGAGGATTTTACTGTAAGGAAGAAGAGATTTGCTCAGCTTTGTTGCTAGATTTGTCATCTGTAAATGAGTCAAAATAATGATTCAAACTGAACTAAAATTAAATCTCGACATGGGAATATTATCAAGCAGGTTGTGGCCGTGGGCATGAAAAACAAGCAGTGGACCCGCTAAGGGTTTTTAGCCGGCGAAACATTGCCACAAGACACTCTATTATAGACATTATGTCAAATCAGTCCCTGCAGAAATAATTTGGTTAAATCAACTCTTGCACTTCCAATGTTGCACTTGTCAATGCATTATGTTCAACTATCTATGGTAATGTTTGGCTTCATGGTAACTATTTTTTAAAATAATTTTTATTTAGAAATATATTATAATAATATTTTTTTTATTTTTTATATAAACACATCAAAACGATTTAAAAACAAAAAAAAATTAATTTAAAAAAATTAATTTTTTAAAAAAACATGGTTAAATCACAAAAACAAATATTATTCAACTCTCTAGTAGTAACTTCCCATTAGGTTGACAACACATATTAATTGGAAACTTTTTATAAGCAAAAACTTAAATCAAACAAAAAATAATAAAGATTTATTATTGATAAATACCTTATATTTTTCTCAAATTTATTTTTGGTATTTAGTTTTGGGATTAGAATCCTTATCATTAATATTTGTTTGTGTTCATTTTTTTGGAAGAAAGTAGAAGTTAAATATCAAAATTAAATCCAATAGTTTTTCCCCAATACTACAAAATATTAATTCATATTATTCCAATATCATTATAAATAAATAAAAATTAATGAAATATTTACTCGTGTCAACATTAATGTCATATTTTTTTTGTTTTAACAACAAGTTTTATTACAAATGTTAAAAAAAAAATCTATATTCAAGTAATTTTGTAAATAGTTTAATGCATGATTTTATATATTAACAAAAAAAAAACATGTGTATTCAAGCAATTTTGCAAAGAATCACTTGCTAAGATGATATAAATATTTAAGTATGCATGATTTTATTTACCAACTTGAAATTGAAATTAGAATTTAATAATGTAAAAGTAGACATACTAAAAAGAAAATATATATAAAATAACTTATTCTTTTAATTTTTGTTGTCATAAAATTACTAAAATTCTAACAATGGGTATGAAATTGATTAATTTCCAAATTTAAGCACTTAAATGAAATCATATTTATAGTTTCAGGACTGATTTGTAGTTTTCCTTAAATTAACACCCCTCATGGGACAAACAAAACCCAAGAAAAATCTAAGCTAAAATGCAGAAGCAAGCCCAACCTAGCTAGGAGAACTGCCGAAGACAACAGTAGAGACAGCAGAGTAGCCATGGCCACAGAGCTTGAAGAACTAGTGGGCTTTCTGTCTTCTCCTTCCCCGCCTGTAAGAGTCTCTCTGCTCTTTCCTTTTCTTTCATTCGTGGTTTTTTTTTTCTTTGATGTATATTAATTAGTGGAATAAAAATATTTATAGGTGAAGAAGGCAGCTGTTGAAATTGTTCGAGACTTAACTGGGTCCGAAGATGGGTTACTGTCTCTTTCCAAGTATGCCAGTACTGTGCTTCCTTCATTATCTCAGCTACTTAAGGAAAAAAAGGTCGCTAATATCAATTATCATTTACAAATTACAAAAGTTACATGATTTGATAATTTTCTTGAATGTAACATTGCTGTTAATAATCCCGTCGGATTGGCCTAGTGGTTATTGGGCAAGGACTTACTTGAGTTGTCCGGTTTAAGCATATGTTTTGAGTTTCATTCATAGTGCTGTTAGGGGCGTGCATTTCCATGTTGGAAGATTCTAAGTGCAGTTGTGAAAGTGGGACTGCATTTACCCCCGCATTCTCAAGAGCAGCTGGCCTCAAATGTGCGGGGATTGCAAAGATGATGGCATGATGCACTTAGCAAAGTCTTCCATTAGTAGGGTTATCATAGGTTTGTGTTTATATATTGGCCTGAGAAAAGAATAAACTTTGGATTAATGGAATTTTATCTAATATGTTTCAGGAGGTTTCTGAACCTGCAGCAGAAGCTCTTATAAATCTTTCTCTCAACTCGAATTTAGCTGCGAAGATGGTTGAAATGGGAATGATTAAAACAGCAATGGATGTATTGTATAAACCAGATAGTAGCATAACTCGGTTGTTGGTGATGCTACTAGTTAACCTCACTCAATTGGATTCTGGAATTGTGGCCTTGCTTCAGGTACTTTTCAGCAAAAAAAATTAAATTGTATTTCTTGATTTTGGGAATTAATGGCTCCCATAATGTTTCTTCATTACACTTTCTGGAGAGATGAGTGTTTTGTTTCCCATGATCACCATATAAAAAATAGTAACAAGAAATGGTTGTAACTTCACTTGCTTATTAGATTGAGGATGAGAAAATGCAAGGACTATTCGTTATGAAGCTGGTGAGATCATTTGGTAGATCCTCTGATGAAACTAGAGGTTTGTTTTACTTCTTATCGACTTGAGTTTATTATATGAGTCAGATAATGTATCCAAATTTAAAGTCATATATTCACATGTTACTTATCAAATTGAGTTCTAGCAATACACTTAATTGGTGTATAGCATACTTAAAAAAATGGATAGCAAAGTTGTTTTTCTTTAGCTTATCCATCTACTCTGTGTCTTCATGTCTTTTATATTATGCATACTTTTTGTATGCTGCAATGTTTTTTTGGCACTTAATGCCATGTGTATGGCAGATGATCCATTTGATCATGTTGGTTCAATTCTTGTGAACATTTCAAAGAAAGAAGCTGGAAGGAAGATGTTACTAGACTCTAAGAGAGGGTTGCTGAAGCAGATTCTCCGCCAATTTGATTCAACAAGTCCATTACGGAAGAAAGGGGTATGCATAAATTATTAATTCTAACTGCTAAGGTTTCTTCTAGAGTTCTCTTCAACATTTTAGGTATCTGTTTATGCAAGAAAAATGTAGGGGATGAATTTTGCAAGCAATTTCTGATATGTGGATGTATTTTGGTCCAAGTCCTCCATTTCTTTGTTCTTCTAATAATAATGAATTACTCTAAATTTGAATTCTATCTGGCCAATTCTACAGATTTGTTCAAGTGACCTGGTATTATATGTGTCTGAATTTTTGTGCTCTTTGGGACCCATTTTTAGGAGAAATGCTACAATATAGCCCTTTATTTTCTTTAGATATTTATCAACCTTTTCTTCTTTTGGCATACTTAAATATTTCTTTTTGTTCAAGAACTTCTGCATCTAGATGTATTAGCCAATGGTAGCAAATTGTTCCATCCTTCTAGTGCTGATCCTCTTTTAATTGTTGTTCTCTGTTGCTGCTGCTGCCCCTATTGATGAGTTTAGGATGTAAGAAAAAAATTTTGAATACCTTAGGACGGGTTTGAGATTGGTAATACTTGAAGTGCTTAAATTCAATTTCCAATAGAAGTATTTTTGTAGGTACCCTATCCGTTGCCTTCTTAGTTCAGGGTGACCTTGAATGGCTGACCGCAACCAAGATAAATAGAGTCAAACTTCATTGCTTGGTGGGATTGTTTTTTCTTACAGGTCTCTGGAACACTCCGCAACTGTTGTTTTGAAGCTGAGAATCAACTTCAGAATTTTCTTTTGATATCTGAGTTTCTTTGGCCAGCTCTACTTCTTCCTGTTGCTGGTAAAAAGGTACCTATGTTACCTCTGTCTTGATCTTATAGAGTTTGTCACTCATTTTAAGTGCTATGCTTCAATAAAACACTAGTGTAGAGTGATGCATGCTTTTTCATAAGTAATTAAGTTTTCTTTCATGTTTCAACCATAGAATAGAATAGGGAGGAAAACCAGAAAAGAATGTAATTAAATTTTATATCATGTTTCAACCATAGTGTTGGGAGAGAGTGCGAGGGGACCAAAAAATAGTTGTTAGTTGAAGCACATAACCTACAAGATGTTTCAATTTCTAAGCACATTACCCATGAAATAGTTTTATGCTATTATCCATTCAGTTTGAAAATATAAGTTTGTGCTCATAATTACATGGCTAAAGGCAGCATTATAGCAGTTGACAAAAAATGATCTATATCCTCTACAGCAAATCTACACATGCAAAACTAGTTGACAGTTTTGAGTTCCCTTGTGATATGGATTTTCTATGAGCTATCCATCATAAAACACCTCTCTTTGGGATGCTAATGTGCCAAATATTTTCATAGTGTAGAAAGAGATTTAACATCAAACTTGCCACACCCTTGAGGTCTAACACATGTCTTTGTCACTGGATTCTCAAGAATAGGAACCATTGAAATACTAAAAAAAAGCTCCCACTGTCTCTAATTTGCAATCTTGTGTCCAACAAATAAGTTGAGAGATGCATGATAGCAAATTGTTAATAATAGTCATCATGCATGTAAATATGTTTATGTATATAGTTCTCTGCCTATATTGATTGCAATTTTTCTGTCTGCCTTGTTTCTTGTTTTAGTATATTGAAAAAGCTCATGAACTCTTTTTTTTATTAATCTGGTTTGTCTTCCCAGATATATAGTGAACAAGACACATCAAAAATGCCTCTTGAGCTTGGCAGTGCACTCTCAATTGAGCGCGAACCATGGGATGATCCTGAAATTCGTGTTGAAGCATTGGAATCTATTTACTTGATCATAGTACAGGTAAAATTACAGGCATTCTGTTTTTCCTTTTCTGACAGGAAGTGTGTAGGTCAAATTTTGTTTTGGTGTTACCATTCAATGAGCAAGAAGACTTTGAATAGCTCAAAAATTTCAAAAACAAACTATGGAGCCTTACATTAGACCCTATTGAACGGCTGGCTTTAGATTTAAACAACTTTTCAATTAGTTGTCTGGTCACACAGTTGTAGACAAATCTGGCATGACTTAGTTATGTCCTTGCTTTTAAGTCGATATGTTTTAGGTAAATTAGCAAGACTGCTCCTGAGGTATAGTAACTTATAATCTCCACCATCCAATTTATGTAAAAACTCGCGTTCAGTTAAAATTAATACAGTTTCCTTTTCCTTGTATTTTCTTTTTCTTTTTTTCCTTTTGGTTTTTAATCAGAGAAATCAGTTTTTGGTGTTTTATTATGCTCTTATCAGCTTAGTTCTTGCGCATCCTTCCATAACATTGCAGGAGGCAGGTCTAAGAGCCTTATGGTCTGTGAATGGACCACGTATATTACAAGTTGGATACGAAGATGAGGAAGATCCTAAAGTAATGGAAGCATATGAACGAGTTGGGTCGTTGGTATGTCAATCCCCGTTTGTGCTTTTACTGCAGTATTTTCTTCTACTTGTTTTTTTGCGTCTTATTCCGACTATTCAATTTGCAGCTGGTTCATGGCTGTGGGACAGAGGAACCCTCCACTGAGACATCAAAATGATAGTCGGTTTGTGTAAGATCTGAACCAAATTGGTATCAGGCTGATTTTTGCTGTCATCTGCCAGCGGACTGGAAAATGTTACCTAAAGTGTTCATTGAACTCGAGCTATTTTTGGTGATGGAGGTGTCCAGGATAATATGCTTGTAGTCTGTTAGAGAACAGTTCCTATAAATTTTTTTTTTTTTAAAAAAAAGGCTAGAAAAACAGGTATCTGGTGGTCTATCTGCGGTACTCGTGGTTTGCTTCTTTTAAGTGAATAAAGGAATCCTTTTGTTAAAGTTAAAATTCCAGAAAAAAGAAAGTTATGTAAACGTCTTATTTTAACCAATATATAACATTGTTTTGCATCACAATATTATATCAATTTATTTTGAGAGTCTT
>Ga0325403_1003280_pt1 | contig 14724 bp, 11 predicted proteins | sample PopdelMetagenome_19_FD_205665 | JGI IMG/M metagenome (GOLD analysis project Ga0325403, IMG submission 205665) | Populus deltoides microbial communities from Bellville, Georgia, United States - Xylem-PdKOR-R4 | ecosystem: Host-associated > Plants > Phyllosphere > Stem > Wood/Secondary xylem...
AGATAGGGGTGCATGTGAAGTATTAAAGAGATTTTATTTGTAAAAATAAAATTTAACAAAAACAAAAAGGAATGAAGTATATAAAAAAAGGTTTTTAAAAAATGTTTTTAAAAAACATCATCAAGACAAAAAAGGTTTTTAAAAAATGTTTTTAAAAAACATCATCAAGACTTGAACCCGTGTAAATTATTGTTTAATTTTCTTCTCTTTTTATACCAGTATGATTTTTAAGGTAATATGAAGTTACTTTCAAATAAAATTAATTTATAAGGATAATGATTATTGTCACCCATTTTTTGGGACCTATATAAAAAAATAAAAAAAAGGTATAGAGAAAATACAAAAAAATAAAAAAATATTGGAAGAAAATAAAAAAAATATATCAATGAGAAAATCATCAAAGATTGGTTGAGGAGGATTAAATATATAATATTGAAAATTTTAACAGTTCATTTTCGACTGATGAAGGCTCTATTGGTAAAGAAAATTCAATTTGAGGAGAGAAATTCAAAATTGAATACTTAAGGACTCAATTAGAAATTTTCAAGGTTTAGTTGAATTTATTGAGGGCTTAATTGAAATAAAAATTGATTTTTGAAGTCATTTTAGGCTTTAACTGGAAGAAATTAAAGTCTGAAGGGTCAAATTGCAATTTTTAAGAGTTAGTTTGGTCATATTAAAGGATTAATTGCATAAATATTCAAGTTTGATGAGTAATTAGGGATTTGATTGAAGAAATCCAAAATTAAGGACCAAACTGGGAAAGAAGTGTGGATGTAGGGGTTGAAATTGACTAAATCAGGGGCCAAATTAAAAGAAATTTGAAGTTTGCTGGTCAATTGAGGGTTAAAATGCACAAATCCAAAACCAAGGACCAAACTCGAAAAGACGCGTGAATGTAGGAGCTAAAATTGACCAAATCAGAGGCTAAATTGAAGAAATTGGAAGTTTGTTAGTCAATTGAGAGTCTAAATTCACAAATTCAGAACCGAAGACCGCAATGAAAAAGGCAACCAACTTAAAAGCTGACAAATGAGTTTGGCGTGGTGAAATTGCAATAAATTAAAAGTTTAGAGGCAATGAAGGATGCATGTGCCATAATTAGAAGAATAGGGACTCAATCGAACTTTGTTAAATCCTAAATTAAAAACCTTAATCTCACCCAGATGATGCATCATTCAGACATAAAGAAGAGAAGGTGAGTGACAATTCATTCGATTGACTTAGCCTCTATTTTGACAGTTTTGGTTGATTGAGTTAGCAACTTCAAACAATTGAATGTGAAGTTATATATCTCTAAATTGAGTAGGATTGGACTTAAATAAAGTTGTGCATCATCTACCAACTTCAGGTGGTCTCAAGTGATGATAACATTAGAATTACCCCAACGAGGCCTGGAAAGTAGGTAACCCAGTCAGCTCTAAATTTTTGGCTGATCGTGTTGGCAACTTCAAATGACTGGGTGTGGAGCTCCAGACCTCCAAATTGATCAAGGTTGGATTCAAATAAAAGGTGTGCATCCTCTTTACCAACTTCAGGTGGTCTTAGGTGACGATGATGTTAAAATTACTCTGACAAAGCCTCGAAAGTGGTCAACTCAGTCAACCATGTTTGAAACATAATTGTGTAAAAACCAACTTTTTTTTTATGTTCACACTAAAAATTTTTCCATGTGTTCTTATTAAGGGTTCTTAAACTTTCCCTTAAGATCAAAAGGTTAAGAATGGATTCAAACCCCCCCTAAAAACCCTATAAATACCCTTTTAAGATCAAAGAGAAGGGGTTGGGAAGAAAAAAGAGAGGAGAAAAGGATAAGAAAGAGGAAAAATATTAATCTAATAGCATAAGAAAAGAGGGTCCAAAAACCTAAGAAAAGGTTTTCATAAGCTTGAAAAGGATAACAAGTTCGAGAGAGGCAAAAGTTTCCAAAAGAAACAAAAGGAGAGAGTAGTTATTCTAGGTATCATTTTAATCCAAAAGCATGCCCTTGTGGTCTACTTTAGTAATTTTTTATTCATTTTTATTCAATATTTATGTTTATAAGCATAGAAAAGAGGCTTGGAATACTTAACAAATGATTGTGTATTCACCTCTTTGTTGTTGTGTTTTTCATTTAATGATGCTATTTTAAAGTTTTTTTTTTAAATGTTTTTGCTATATAAAGTTGTTGTTTTAAGTTTTTTTTTTTTTATATATATAATGTTGTTTTTACTTTGTGTTTGACTTAAGCTATGCATGTTAATGCAAGAGTGTTTACCCTAGTTTTGCTAAGCTTGTTCATGCACAAAATGGGTTAAAAAAAGCTAATTTTGAATCAATGTTGTATGAACATATAGGTTGTGTTAAGTTGTTTTTTGGATATGATATCTCAAGTTTGATTTTGGTGTTTTGATGTTTTTTTTTTGTTAGTGTTTTAGATTCAAATATATTTGTGTATGTTAGTATGACTTGTTAGGATAAATAAAGCATGTTTTAGAAGTAAAAAATGTCAGTTTTGGAGGCTTGAAAGGGGCAGCCTTTTCTAGGTTTGCTAGGTTTATAGGTAGCGTTCTTCATGTTCATGCAAAGAACATTACCATAGCTCAATGATTTGGACCAATTTTGGTCCATTTCATTGCCCATAACACTTCTATAGACATGATTAACAAATAATCTAGTGTTTATTTACACCAATAACATGTTTACAATAGATTTTAATCATTGAGTTTTGGTTTTAAAACGAAACCTATTTTGACAAAATCATGAATTTTAAGTGAAAATTGAAGTGATTGGATGCTAGATTATTGTTTCTTGCATAATTTCCAACATGTATGTGCTTTTGTTTTGACCGAATCTAGTTTGTGTTGAGTTCCATGTTTATGGGTTTCATTTTGGTTTTTTGGTGTTCTTCGTTGTTCTTTATTTTTTTTGTGTTTGATCTGTTTTATTCAAGTTTTTTGAGTTTTTGTGTTTTTGGTAAGTTTAATTTGTTTTTTGGCTTTGGTTTTGTTTTTTGTTTGTTTTCGGGTCAAATCAGGATTTTTGGTCCGGTTTATGGTCAAACCAATGATTTCGGATCAACCCAATCGGGTCAACTCGGTTGGGTATAAAAAATATGAGTCAAAGGGTTTATACCTTATTTGGTTTGTCATTTTTTTTTGTTAATGGTCTATTGGTTAAAAGGTGTGTTTGACAAGCACCCTTTAGATCTATTTTGGTTAGTTTTATTACAAAACAAAATAGGTTTTTACCAAACAAAATCTAAAATAATAATAATAATAAATATTTAGTTTTTCTTGCATATGACCAAAAATCTTAAATTTATTTGAGCTTTTTTTTCAAGAAAATTTAAAACACGTTGGCATTTGTTTGAAAAAAATGTTGCATGGATTTTACAATAATTTTGTAAAATTTCAAAGGATTTTGACCTATATTTAAAAATTATTTTTGGCAAGAAAATATAATTTACTTTTAATATAAGGATAAAAAACCTAAAAGGGATTAATATCCAAAATATTATGAGGGATAATAATTATATTATTTACTTTTAATATAAGGATAAAAAATCTAAAAGGGGTTAATATCCAAAATATAATTAGGGATAATAATTTTATTACGCACTTTAATATAAGAATAAAAACATGTGTAAGGTTATTATCCAAAATATTATTGTGAATAATGCAACTCATTCACTTCTAATATAACGATAAAATTTGGAAGGAATTTTATCTGAAATATTATTTGGAATGACGCGGGAGCAAAAATTTTTAGTTTTACCCAAAAAAAAAGTCTCAACAATAATTGAGGATAGTTCACATTCCTGTACTAAGTTCTTGACCTAAAAAATTGTTCATAGTATCAAACCTCTCATAGTAAGTCGGTAGAGATAGACATAATCAGACCATAATAAACAATAAAAAACAATGCAACTTATCTTAAGTAAGGCGTATTAGGGGTATTAATACCTTTCATTTACGCAATCAATCCGTTTACTCGAACTTTAAGATCAGTTAGGATTTCCAGTAACCAAAATATCAGGTGGCGACTCTTATTTTTTTATATATTAAAAATGGACAAGAATTTATTGTTCTTTTCCACCCACATCGTTCCAGACTATCTCGACTCGAAAGTATAATCATCGCAATGCTGCACACATGCGACAATGATTATAAATATAACTAAAAAACATGTTATTAGTTTAAATATTCATATGAATAGTAAACCAAATTAATATATTTTTTAACCGTTTTATAAAAAAATTGTGTCGTAGCTAAGTTGGTTGAAGAGCACAGGACAAGGTTAAGGTCATGGGCTTGATTCCCACTAGTAGCAATAAAATCCTTTGGTTTATTATCTAATAAAATTCACGGGCCTCCCTAAGGCCGACACACTTGGGCTTTGTTGTAGCAAACCATTTGGGTTATTATGTAATAAAATTTATTAATTTGTTAATACCTTTAAACTAATATACATTTTTTTTATTTAATTTATGCTTCAGTATTGAATTAATGATAAATCGAGTTTTATATTTTTTTATTATATAATAAAATAAAAATTTATAATTTGACCCAGAGGAGTCCATAACTCGAGTTGCACTGTGGCATACCTTGTGAGATTCAATATGTATTGAAAAATATGAGAAAAATAAAAGAACTAGAGTCTCCACCTAGTAATTAAAAGAAACTGTGAATCCTAAAATTGATAATGGTTTCAAAGATTTAGGTATTGAGTTAGTTATGTTAAAAAGAGGTAGCACGACCTTCATTGTATCCTTTCAAATGAAAGGTTATTGTTGCTTGTGTTTTTCTAAATTTATTCTATGCTATAATATTCCAAGCTTATTCATGATTTACTTGGAATATAATGTCGATTCCTAAAAATAAAAGTCTAGTCGAAAAATGATGTCGGTCCCAAAAAATAAAAGACTCATTAGTTTGAGAATTTTGATGAAAATTGATATAAGTCCTTTTAAAGAAGGAGAATTGTTGATATTTTGAAATATGTTAACATTAATCACTAAAACGAAAATTTCATCAATTTTAGGGAAATTTTAATAGTGGCCCCTTTTAAAGGGAGACTTATCGATTATTTTGAAAAATATTGATGTTATTCCCTAAAAAGAAGATTTCATCGGTTTTGGACAAAAAGTTAACATCGGTCCCTTTTAAAAAAAAAGACTTGTTGATTATTTTTTAAAAATATTGATATTAATTCCTAAAAAGAAGATTTCATCAATTTAAGAAAAAATTTGACATCGGCCCATTTTAAAAAAAGGGAGACTCTTAGGTTATTTTGAAAAATATTGACGTCAATTCATAAAAAAAAGAAATTTCATCGATTTAAGGAAATTTTTGACATAGATCCCTTTTAAAAATGGATTGTTAGTTATTAAAAAAAAATAATGTTAATCCCTAAAAAAGATATTTCATCGATTTGGGATTTGAAACGAGTGTTGGACTTATATGGATGGTGAGAATTGAACTTTGAACCCACTTCTTTGCATACATATAAGATGACCCAAAAGATGCCGCTCATATGTATAAGATGATACAAAATACATTCTCATTAATGCATACCACTAATAACACTTCTTTGTGCATTAGTATTTCGGCATGAAGTAATTGGTCAATTAATCCATAAATTTAAATTCCTTCCCTTTTCTTTCACCTTCGCCGACACTAGCTTTAATCATTTCCTTATGATTATTTTACCTTGATTATCCATTATTTGGCAAATTTCTCTCCATATCACAAGGCTTTATATCATCGTATTGCACTAAAGTATCGTTAAATTCCCTAACTAAAGCATGTTTTATAATAACAAATATCATAATATAATATATCTTTAATTTATGGTAAATGCTTGTTTTGAATGCATGTATATCTCACAATTCAAAGGATTGATTAATGTGATTAACTATTGAAAGTGAAGAGACAAAAAGAGGACTAGGCTAAGAGAAGAGATGGTGGTTCAATTCCAAATTGGAACACCATTTGATTATTTGATCATAACTAGAGTTGTAGAACTCCGATTTAGGTCCATTTTATATGGATGGAAAGATAAGACATAGACCTAAAACTTTCATGAAGAGTTCAAGACTCAATTCTGCCATTTTCAAGTTCAAATCTTAGCAACAACAGAGAAGTCAGAACCTGTCCTGCAGCTCAAACATTGTTCGGCTTTCAGCTCATATCTTGAGTTCTAGAAGTCCAAATGAGGTCTGGTTTTTTTTGTTGGAAAGCTGAGACAATTGCCCACAGCTTTCATGGAACAAAGGGCTCAAATTCTGATGTTAGTAATGATTTTTTGGTCAGCCAATAATATCAAAAATCTGCCAACAATATCAAGAACCAGCAGCCAACAATATCAAAAATCTGCCAACAATATCAAGAGCCAGCAGCCAACAATGTCAAAAGCCATCCACCAAATCAATGGTTGCCTACCAATCAATAGTTATGAATCTTAGCCTATAAAAGGAGGCATTTGCCATGTATTTAGTCATATATTATTTTTCAGATCAAAATCATCTTCTTGCTTTCTCTCTTTATATCTTTGTAATGTTCAAGTTTTCTTTCATGCTATATTAATCTCTTGTTTATGCGTTTTCATTTCATTTCCTATACTTAGTTAAGTTATATCATGTTTATGTTTTTATGTTGTTTATTTATGTTTTTCTTCTTCATTATGTTTAGCTAAGTTAATTATGTCAAGGTGAAAAGGTTTTACTAATGGTGTTAGAATAGGTATAATATAAACTCAACATGGACTTTAATGTTTATATCCAAGAAAATTTGTTATTAACATGTTTTATCTTTTTAGCTTACTAATTCTTAATACCTTGCTTGTTAAATGGTTAATCTAGATTTATGTTGTATAACACTTGGTACATCAAATGCTTGATCCTTCATAGTTTTCGGCCGACATCGTTATTATGATAGGAACTTGATTTGTTATTAACATAAGCTAGCAACATGAATGCCTGATGATATTTATAAGTATGGTGTTACTTGAAAAGGATTATTAATATGATCATGTTAATACTTTATAATGAGCCATTAACGATAAATCATCCGATTGAAATCTTCTTTGTGTGTGGTTTCCAATTGAGTAATAAAAAGAGTTTATATTATATTTATTTGAAATACCATTAGTGGATCCTCTAACCTTGACATCTGTTTTATCCTTGTTTAATCTTTTCATCATTATTACATCTCAAACTTCTCTTCAACATTAATATCATTTTATTGTTTGTAATTTATATAATTCACCTTCCTGTGGTTCGACCCCGGTCTTGCCTGGTTATTTATTACTTTGACACTCCTGCACTTGGGATAAGACATCAACTCTTCGATCGTGTCAAGTTTTTGGCGTCGTTGCCGGGGAGGTAAGTATTGTATAAATTATATTTTTCATTTATTTTCTCTTCTTTTCACTTTTATTTGTTTTTCTAATTTCTGTTCCTTTTCTTTTTCTGTTCCTTTTCTTTTCTTTTCTTTTGCACTTGCATGAGAGTTTGGACACGTACATTAAGTGGTAGACTTTCTAGGAAATCCTTATTTTCTTTAGAAAACATGGCCGAAGAAGATAACCAGTCAATTCATAATGAGAATAATGAGAATAATCGTGTGAGAACACTTAAAGATCACATGAACTCAACAAGAACAAATGCACCATCATGTATAGTTTTTCCTCCTGATGCTTCTCATTTTAATTTTAAGCCAGATATTATTCAACTTTTACCCACATTTCATGGCTTAGAATTAGAAAATCCATACTTGCATTTAAGAGAATTTGAAGAAGTTTGTAACACTTATAATGACTTAAATTGTAGCATGAACACCATCAGATTAAAGCTTTTTCCTTTTTCATTAAAAGATAAATCTAAAACATGACTACAAAATATTAGGTCAGGATCCATTCGTGCTTGGGATGAAATGCAATAACAGTTTTTAAAGAAGTTTTTTTCGTCTCACAGAACAAATCCTTTCAAAAGACAAATCATCACTTTCACTCAAAAACCAGGAGAAACATTTTACAAGTGTTGGGATAGATATAAAGACTTGCTTAATACATGTCCTCATCATGGTTTTGAAACATGGAGATTTGTTTCATAATTTTATGAAGGGTTAACACCTAAAGATAGGCAAATGGTGGAATTGATGTGCAATGGAACTTTTGAAGATAAAAACCCTGATGAAGCAATGGAATACCTAGACTTGCTAGCTGAAAATGCTCAAAATTAGGACACCACAGGTACGTGTGAGGCACTAGGTAAAACTCAACCTCATACATCTAATGGAGGCATGTACAACCTTAGGGAGGATCATGACCTCCAAGCCAAATTTGCATCTTTAGTTAGAAAAGTTGAGGCACTAGAATTAAAAAAGAGTGGTCAAATAAAATCTGTTCAAGAAATTGTGTATCAAATTTGTGAAACTAATAAACACTCAACCAATGATTGTCCAACTTTGCCTTCTTTTAAGGAATGTCTCCATGAACAAGTCAATGCTTTAAATAGTTACCAAAGGCCAAGTCATAACCCATATTCGCAAACGTATAACCCTAGATGGAGAAATCACCTAAATTTTAGTTGGAAGAGTGGTAACTATAATGCACAAACTTCACAGCCACCATTTCAAACACAACATAATTTTCAAAATTCTCATGGATATGCACCTCCTTATGTTCTCCCTCTTAGAAGAAATCTTGAGGAAACACTACATGCATTTATTGAAAAGCAAGAGACAATCAACACTCAAAATGCTCAAACCATGGCTGATTTGAAAGATACTCTTGCAAAGTTCACATCTACTCTCAGTTTTCAGGAGAAAGGTAAGTTTCCATCTCAACCCCAACAAAATCCCAAAGGGCAATACAATTCAAGTGCAAGTAGTTCCGGAAGCCAACATATGGATCAAGTCAAATCAGTCACTACTCTCCGCAGTGGTAATGTTATTGAAAAACCCACTACTCTCCGCAGTGGTAATGTTATTGAAAAACCCATTCTTGAACCTTGTGAGAAAGAAAATGAGTTAGTCTCTGAGGGTAAGGAAAGGGTTGAACCTGAACATTCCAAGGAGGAGACTGATTCTCCACCAGTACTTCCATTTCCTCATGCCATGACCAAACAAAGGAAAGTCAATCACAATTCTGAAATCTTTGAAATTTTCAAACAGGTAAAGATCAATATACCTTTGTTAGATGCTATTAAACAGGTATAGTTTTATGCTAAATTTTTGAAAGATCTATGCACTGTGAAGAGAAAATTAAATGTGAAAAAGAAAGCCCTTTTAGCCGAACAAGTAAGTGCCATTCTTCAGAACGATAATGCTTTGAAATATAAAGACCCTGGTTGTCCTACAATTTCTTGCTTTATTGGAGAACATAAAATTAATAGAGCTTTACTTGATCTTGGAGTTAGTGTGAATTTACTTCCATTTTCAGTTTTTCAAAGTCTCAATCTAGGTGAGTTAAAACCTACCTCTGTAACTCTTTTACTTGCTGATAGATCTGTAAAAGTGCCTAGAGGAATAGTTGAAGATGTGTTAGTACAAGTTGATAAATTCATCTTTCTTGTGGATTTTATTGTCTTGGATACATAACTTGTTGAAGCATGCAATTCAATTCCTGTTATTTTAGGACGTCCATTTCTTATAACTTCTAATGCATTGATTAATTGTAGGAATGGAGTGATGAAGTTATCTTTTGGAAACATGACATTGGAGATGAATGTTTTCAACATTTGCAAGCAACCTAAAGATGATAATGATTTACAGGAAGTAGATTTTATTGAAAAAATAATTTATGATCAATTTGAAAATTCTTCCAATGAAACTGAGTTTAATGAATCTGAAAATTTGCAAATGGTTTATTTTCAGGAAGAATCAAAGGCAAATAGTTGGAGACCAAAAATTGAGGAATTGCCACCACGATCAATTGAGTCCATACCTTTAATTGTTCAACCACCAAAACTTGATTTGAAGCCATTACCATTTAATCTCAAATACTTATTTTTGGGAGAAAATGAAACTTTTCCGGTAATAATTTCTTCCAAACTTAATTTCTTCCAAATCTCTGAAAATGCACAAAAATGCATGAGGATGGACCATAGCTGACATAAAAGGAATTAGTCCTTTGATTTGCACACATAAGATTTATTTATAGGAAAATGCTAAACCCTCTAGAGAAATGCAAAGAAGGCTTAATCCTAATATGAAAGAAGTAGTGAGGAATGAAGTCATTAAGCTTCTAGATAACGGAATCATTTATCCTATTTCTGATAGTAAATGGGTAAGTCCTACCCAAGTTGTACCTAAAAAGTCTGGAGTTACTGTGATAACAAATGAGAAGAATGAGTTAATTCCAACTAGGACTATTACTGGTTGGCGCATGTGCAATGACTATAGGAAACTTAATTCAATGACTAGAAAAGATCATTTTCCTTTACCTTTCATGGATCAAATTCTAGAAAGAGTTGCAGGTCATGAATTTTATTATTTTCTAGATGGCTATTCAGGTTATAACCAAATTGAAATTGCATTTGAAGATCAAGAGAAAACTACTTTCACATGTCTATTTGGTACATTTGCATACCGTAGGATGCCGTTTGGATTATGTAATGCACCAGCCACATTTCAAAGATGCATGCCAAGCATATTTAGTGATATAGTTGAACGTTTTCTTGAGATTTCTATGGATGATTTTTCTGTTTTTGGTGATTCATTTGATGATTGTTTAACTAACTTGGAAAAGGTTTTGAACAGGTGTGAAGAGAAGAATCTTGTGCTGAATTGGGAAAAATATCATTTTATGGTAACAAACGGCATTGTACTTGGTCACATTGTTTCATCAATAGGAATTGAGGTTGACAAATCTAAAATCGAGTTAATTGCCAACTTGTCAACACCAAAATCTGTTAAAAATGTTAGATCATTCTTCGGACATGCTGGTTTTTATAGAAGGTTTATCAAAGATTTTAGTGTAATATTTAATCCATTGTGTAACTTTCTAACAAAGAATAATGTTTTTGAATGGTCTAAACATTATGAAGAAGCCTTTGTTAAACTTAAAAACTTGCTTACTTCTGCTCCTGTCATTCAACCTCCTGATTGGTCATTACCTTTTGAAATAATGTGTGATGCTAGTGATTATACCGTGGGTGCAGTTCTAGGACAAAGAAAAGACAAGAAACCCTATGTGATTTATTATGCAAGCAAAACTTTAAATAGTGCTCAAATGAATTACACTACCACTGAAAAGGAATTACTTGCAGTAGTATTTGCATGTGAAAAATTCAGATCTTATCTTGTTGGCTCACTTGTTATTGTTTTTAGCGATTATGCAGCGTTGAAATATCTTCTTTCTAAGAAGGATTCTAAGGCTAGATTGGTACAGTGGATTTTGTTACTTCAAGAATTCGATATCACAATCAAGGATAAGAAAGGCACCGAAAATGTTGTTGTAGATCATTTGTCAAGATTGACAACTGATTCGAGATCTGACATCACACCAATCAATGACTATTTTCCTAATGAATCTTTACTTTCTGTCTCTACAATGCCTTGGTTTGCTAATATTGTTAATTTTCTTATTTCAAGACACTTGCCAGCTCATTGGAGTACCCAAGACAAAAGAAAGTTCTTGAACGAAGTGAAGAACTTTTATTGGGATGACCCTTACTTGTTCAAATATTATCCTGATCAAATATTTCAAAGATGTATTCCCAACAATGAGGTAAGTAGTGTCATTAAATTTTGTCATTCTGAGGCATGTGGGGGTCATTTCTCATCAAGAAAGACAACTGCAAAAATCTTACAATGTGGATTTTATTAGCCTACCATGTTCAAAGACACGCATGCATTCTGCAAAACTTGTGAAAATTATCAAAAGCTAGGATCTATTTCAAAACGTCACGTGATGCCTTTAAATACTATTCTTGTTATTGAAATATTTGACTGTTGGGGTATAGATTTTATGGGTCCATTTCCTCCATCATTTGGTTTTGTGTACATATTAGTCGCAGTAGACTATGTTTCAAAATGGATAGAAGCAATTCCAAGTCGTAACAATGATCATAAAACAGTGATCAAGTTTTTGAAAGAAAATATTTTGAGTCGATTTGGAATCCTTCGGGTCATGATAAGTGATGGTGGAACACATTTCTGTAACAAGCCATTTGAGTCTTTAATGAAGAAATATGGAATCACACACAAAGTTGCCACCCCTTATCACCCTCAGACAAATGGACAAGTAGAACTTGCTAATAGGAAGATCAAACAAATATTGAAAAAAATAGTGAACCCTAATCGAAAGGACTGGTCTTTAAAACTTAATGATGCACTTTGGGCTTATCACACTGCTTTTAAAACATCATTAGGTATGTCACCTTATAGGTTGGTTTATGAAAAACCTTGTCATTTGCCTGTGGAACTTGAACACAAAGCTTATTGGGCTATTAAAGCTTTTAATTCAAACCTGTATGATGCTAGCCATCTGCGTAAGTTGCAAATAAATGAGCTTGAGGAAATAAGAAATGATGCATATGAAAATTCAAAAATTCATAAAGCAAGAATCAAAGAGTTTCATGATAAGAAAATCTTGAGAAAAACATTTGATGTTGGTCAAAAAGTTTTGCTTTATAATTCTCGACTCCATTTATTTCCTGGAAAGCTAAGATCAAGATGGAGTGGTCCATTTATTGTGAAACATGTGTATCCTTATGGGGCCTTTGATATTGAGAATCCAAAGAATGGCAATGTTTTTAAGGTAAATGGACATCGTTTGAAAGCTTACTTTGATAATTTTCATAGTGAAATTGAATCCATTAGTTTGAATGATCCTGTATATAAAGGTTGATTATATTGTTTTTATCACATTGTTTTTGTGTTTCTTTTTAGTGTGACTCTTGTTTTGCTAGTCTTTCTCCAACCCCAATCAAATGACGGATAACGGTACTCCGTGACTCTTAAGTCGGTTCTTTCAGCTTCCCATGATAACTGATATCTGTGTATATATTTGTTCAATTCCTTGTTCCTTCTCTTTTCTTTGCATCTTTTCTACACTTCTCTTTTGAAAAATGGACACCACTCTTGAAAAATTAAAAAAGTATTTTCCCGCTTTGCCTCAGAATGCGATTACAAAAATTTACCGTGCTAGGTGTGAAAGATTGAGGTTGTTAATGAACCATGAAATTCCTGAAGATATTCGCTGGCTAATTAAAGCAAAGGTCCGATTATCAGGTAAGTCTTCCAATACTTTTATTTCATACATGCCTGGAACAGGTAAAAGCACTTTTGCAAAGAAACGTCGTGCAAAACGACTGAAAGTCTATCACCGATGTGCCAGATGGACTTGTAATGCAAAATGTTGTTCTTCAGGAATGGTATCTATAAACCGTGAAGATAAAATACAATTCATTAAGGATGGCCTGAGTAAGGAGTCTTTAGATAATCTTCTATTAACTCTTGAGACGCATCCTAGTGGAGATGTGCATCATGCAATTCATGATTTATGACCTCATTTTTATAAAGAATATGATCGACTTAGTCTTGGGAATTTGATTAAAAAAGACTGTGTTTGTCAGTTTTTAAGAAAACTGGATGGAAAGCCTATCCCCGACCCATAGAGGGCGTTTAAGCCGTTCTTGGACGTAAAACCAAGGGAAGATGTGAGCCACAATCACACATGCTTGTACATACACATGTTTTATAAAAAAATAAAAAAAAAATTAAAGAGAGAGAGTGAGACTCTAGCTAACCTACATATAGGTGGTATGATTGCATTTTCAATTTCTCATCTATAAAATCTTCTCTTCCTTCCCATCATTTCTACTCAACCCATTCATTTAACAGATATTGAAGTGTTTAGAAATGGAAGGTTCCTCTGTTCCTAAAATAAAAAATATTTGTGTTTTTGGTGGATCCAGTCCTGGGAAAGAAAATGAGTTTTTAGAATCAGCAAATCATCTTGGTCGGGTACTAGCTGAGTGAAAGATTCATTTAGTGTATGGGGGAGGCAATCTTGGGTTAATGAGGGGTGTTTCAATTACTGCATTTTTAGGAGGCAGTCAAGTTTTGGGGGTCGTCCCCAAAGCTTTAGCCGAAGGGAACATCATTGGAAAAATAGTTGGAGAGGAACTACAGGTCTCCACAATGTCTGAACGACTATCTGTAATGTTTAACCATGCTGACGCCTTCATTGCTTTACCAGGTGGTCTGGGCAATTTAGAAGAGATATTTCATATTTCCTCTTGGGCTCAACTGAACATTCACCAGAAACCTATAGGTTTGCTAAATATTAATAGTTTTTTATAATACTTTACTGCCTTTTCTTAATCATGCTGTGGAACAACAATTTCTAACATTTTCAGCGCGACAAATCCTCATCTCTGCTGCTACTGCTGAGCAATTGATTGATGAACTACAATCTTTCATCCCTGTAGTTGATTCCTCTATAAGTCGACTCAATTGGTCAATCACAGAACGTTGTAAAAAGCTTAGATTGGATTTGAGCCTTAGTTTGTGAAAACTTGTGTCTTTTGGTTTTATTAATCACATAATATTTGTGTTTAGTTCTTTCTTATATTTGTTTAAGTGTGTTTCAGGTTTGTCAACAGTTTCTGTTTCAGGTGATGTCTTCTATACTCTATCTTTCTGCCTTAGAACATTGAGGACAATGTCTAGTTTTGGTTGGGGGGAGAGGGTAGTAGTTGATATTAAAAAAAATAAAATTTAACTAACTATATTT
>Ga0325403_1003281_pt1 | contig 14723 bp, 7 predicted proteins | sample PopdelMetagenome_19_FD_205665 | JGI IMG/M metagenome (GOLD analysis project Ga0325403, IMG submission 205665) | Populus deltoides microbial communities from Bellville, Georgia, United States - Xylem-PdKOR-R4 | ecosystem: Host-associated > Plants > Phyllosphere > Stem > Wood/Secondary xylem...
ACCCCGTAGGAATCAGGGTTGACTGGTCGGTGGCAGCATATCAATACCAGAGCACACATGCCTGAAAATATCGCATTTACCATTGTAGTTATGACCAAACGTCCAAAATCTTTCTGCCTATCCATGCGTTCTCATTAAAAAATTATTACCATATTTCCAACACGAGAAACAACAAAAGAATTGCGAGATCTCGAAATTTTCCACCGACAAAAATATTATAAGAATAAGAATATAAAAGCTGGATTTTGTTTCTTTTAAATAAAAAATTCATACTTTCCACGGCACATAGAGCTCTTACTAGAAATAACCGCATACAAAATCCTTCACAAAAAAAATACACAAGAAAAGCAATTCCTCGCGTAGAATAACCAAACTTTACCAGCAAAAACAGCTCATTGTCTTCCATTTCAAAACCAAAACACCAAATCAAGCAGGGATCTAAACTCAACAAGCCCAAAAACCACCAAACTTCAAAAAAAAGAAGCAGCGATATTACTGTAATTTATTATACCTTCAGAGATAGCGTTTTGAATCTCAGCACATTTAAGAACAGTATTATGGTCATTAAGTCCTTCTTCTTCTTCAATCAAGTAATCACCATGTCCATTCTTTCCAGCACCTCCACTGTTATTGGACGCCGCCGAACCCGGTGTAAGCTTGACCTTGGAGACCAACAGCCATTGAAAGAGAGAAAATCCAATTCCAATAATGGCACATACCGGAATCAGAATCTCCGTTCCCAGATCTGGCAAAACCGGCGAACCCATCCCTACGAAACCCTGATTTTATCTTGTTTGTTTGTTTCTCCAATAACAGGAGAGAAAGAGAGCGACAGAGCGGGAGAGAGAGAGAGAGAGAGGCGTGTGCTCCTGATGAGGAATGTGTGATATGGTGAAGGGGAGAGAGAGAGAGACTGTTATTTATAGTGAGTGACGGACGGATCTCATAAAAAAGAGGGCCAGCCAGATGGTAAAAGTCAAAAACAGCACATGTGGTCGAATACAAATTTACTATTTTTGGTTCTGAAGGCTTAATTGGGAATATGCGTTTCTTGTGCTCAAACTTGGGGTATTTATGGTAGTTGGGGGACTAGATTAGATTTTTGTTTTTGGTAGAGGATGAGATTCGATTTTTTTGGACGTGTTAGAGTTTTTTTATATATATAGTGATTGATGTTATTTTAGAGGTTATTTTTTAAAATATTTTAAAATAATTTTTTTTATTTTTAAAAATTTATTTTGACATTAAAATATTAAAACAATAAAAAAATTAAAAAATATGTGAATGAGTTGCCAAAACAATAGTCTTTTCTTTGTGGGAGTTTTAAGATGTGTTCTTGACAAGTAGTGTTGTCGTAAATGTAAGTTCTTAACTTCATTAAGATTCTTGATAGAGTTTATCTATGTCTTAATAAATCAAGGATGATAATTATGAGGAAAGTAGTTTAATTTATTAGGTTTTAGGTTTGTTTTCTGGAAATTACCAGTTCGAGTCTTATAAATCTTAAAGTCAGTGAAGGCTTATATGATCGTTAATTTCAAGGCTCGTGGAATTAATCGAGGTGCGTGCAAGTTAATTTGGATACCCACGTTAATTAAAAAAATGATAGTGCAATATTATTATTAAGGCAATTACGAGGGAAATTGAGGGTGAATATCTATCAACTTGATTTAAAAAGATTGGAATTTGACATACAAATTGATCTTGAAATACCCCTAGTCATTGTAAAAAAAATGAAAAAAAAAACATTCACTAAAAACAATAAATCAAGATCATTATGCACAATTACTAGATAGAGAGGTTGATTTAATTTTTTATTTCGACAAATCACTCGTCAAGGGTAAATTTACGACTACAAAACAATGGGTCTAAAATACAATGTCAAGGGTTGAAGTATGGAAAACAGGAGCGACCAAGGATTGCTGATTCTCTCTTAACCATGGATGGAAGCATGCATTTAGGGTTTGAAAAATTGACTTGTCACTTGTCGTCATAAAATTCACACCTATAAATTAAGATATAAACTTAATTATTTGTAAAGTGTGAACCTTGTATAAAATTATCTATTATTTGATTAACATCTCATCAACAATAATGTATTTAAAAAATCATTGAGTCGACGTTACTTATCTTACTTTTAATATGTTAATATTAAAAATAAATTTTAAAAAATAAAAAAATATTATTTTAATGTATTTTTAAATAAATATATTTAAAAACAACATCCATGCCATGTTCTAAAAGAATCCATGGCAATAAAAAATTATATAGCATCATGGTCAGCAATAAATATATTTAAAAAATTATTAAGTTGACGTTACCTCATGCTGTTTTTTAATAGTTTTGATGCGTTAATATTAAAAATAAATTTTAAAAAATAAAAAATATATATTATTTTAATATATTTTTAAATAAATATAGTAAAAAAATACCATGTATGCCATGTTATAAAAGAATCTTTGGCTATAAAAAATTGTATACCATAATGGTCAACAATAAATAATTCATAAAATCTAGAAGGACTCATTGTTATTCTAGAGCTATATTTAATTTCTTATATTAACAAATGACTACAAAACAACGGGTATAAAATACCATGTAACGTGTGGAGTATGGAAAAACAAGGACAACTAAAGATTATTATTATTTATTTATTTATTTATTTATTTTATTTTACTATGGATGGAGGGGCATGCTTTAAGGGTAAACAAGTTGACGTGTCACTTGACAAAATAAAATTGAAGACTAAAGCTTGCGTAAGATCATCTCTTTATTTAATTAACATACCATCAACATTAATATATTTCTAATGATTACTGAGTTGGCCATTGATGCACCCGACCACACACCCCCTTATCGCCTGCCCGAGTCATAGTGAGTGCTTGAGAGTGTGTAATTTCTGTTTCTGATGTTTTTTTAATGATTTTCATATACTAATATATAAAAAATAAAATAAGATTACTTTTTAAACCATGAATATAAAAAAAAAAAACACTTTGCTTGTTTTGAGAGGGTTTAATTTCGCTTTCAGAGTGCTTTTTTATGGTTTTAATATATTAATATGAAAAATATTAAAAAATTACTTTTTAAACTATAAATAATTTCAAAAAATACTTTGCTTGTTTGATAGTGCGTAATTTCTTTTTCTGAGTGTTTTTTTAATATATTAAGATTTAAAAAATTAAAAAAATTCATTTTGAGTAACAAATATTTTAAAGAAGCACGAGGAAATACCTACTTGGTTGCTTTTGTTTGTTTTGTGCAATAAAAGTATTTATGAGAAGTTTTAAATTTTTTTATTTTAAATTAATATTTTTTAGTGTTTTTATATTATTTTGATATGCTGATATAAAAAATATTTTTTTAAAAAAAATTTTATTTTAATATATTTTCAGATAAAAAATACTTTAAAAAATAACCGTTATAACACTTTGAAACACCCTAATTCTTTTGTGTTCGCGTTTGGTATGCAACTCAATCCATTTGGTGATTAGTGGATAGATTAATTAACAACTTGACATTCAAAATCGATGGATAGATGATCAAGGATTAACTTATAAGTTTCTTATAACAAGGGATTAACTTAATAGCTTCCTAGGAATACATGGACTAAGTTGAGCTTTTATTTTAACTTTTGTTTTTTCATTTTCCTCCCCGCTCTCTTTTTTTTCTTTGCTAATTAGCCCACCCAATTTTTACAACAAAACAGATATAATTATTGCAGAAAAGGCCAAGGAAATTGAAGAGATGTTTATCCTTAGAGGCCCTCTCCCAGCCAAGGAAATTTATGACATTAAAACAGATAAATTTATTTATTTATTTATTTCTTGAAAACTACACAGCAAACCTTATCATCGAAACCCACAAACCGTTCAACTTTCGGTCCTATGAGAGAATGTCAATCTGGCGATGCAGTGGGCACTGAGAGCATTAATTTTGGGGAGTTTTGTTTTGTTTTGTCTTGATGGGGTTTTAATCTTCTGCGCTGCTCCATCACCATTGATTGGTTTCTAATTTCCAGGCTTCGATCTCATCATGAGGTGGCGATTTTATTCGGATAACTCTCACAACAGCAGCGTCTTTTAGACGCATTCCAGAATCCGACTTTTTATCTTTCCTGCGCCTATTTTAAAGCGTAAAATATAGTATTTTTTTATTTTTTTAAAATTTAAAATATATTAAAATAATATTATTTTATTTTTAAAATCAACGTATAAAATTGATTTAAAAATAAAAAATTAATTTAAATTAAAAAAATTAAAAATTTTAGATTACACGATTCGACCGGACTTCCAAACACACCCTTCTTTTTTTTTCTTTTCTTTTTTCTTTATTATTCTTTTTACTTTTTAAAAGTTAAATACTAGTTGTAATTTCCTTTCCTTTCTTTTTTCTTTATTATTTTTTTTACTTTTTAACAGATAAATACTAGTTGAAAACCGTTTTGAGTTAACTTGGAGTAAGGTCTAAATCACATATCAAGAAGGTATGTCCCAATTGCTTTTTAAAAAATAATTAAAACAATATTATTTTAAAAAATAATTATAAAAAAATTAATAAATTAAGAGCCGAGTTTTAACTAAGTGAATGAGTTTTACGAATATGATTTATTTTTTCACTAGCCGATTAAACGACAAAGGAGAGAATTTAAGGAGGTCTCACTCTTGGTCCCATTACTGATTTCCTTGGCCTTATTTGAAGTGTCGCCTCAGTTTTAATTCTAACATGGTGTGTGAAGGTCTATCCAGGTACGAGGGATGGGCTGATACACGTCGGATTTATGCTAATTATCCATTTGATTAAAAAAAAAATGAGGTGTTTTTTTTTTATTTTTTTACTATCATGTCCAAAATGCCAACGAGCCTTGTTTTTTTTATATATATATATATATATATATAAACTAATTGTGGGATCAGCTTGAATTTGGTATCTAAAGCTCAAAAATCAACTTTTTTATCTTTAGATTTAAGTTTTTTCTTCGTATTATCCAAGTAAATTTTTATGCCAGCAGTTTTTTAATCATTTTTTTTATTATTATTAACAATCCGAGTTTGTTGTAGGTTAAATTTTTAAAAAATTAGAAATAATATAATCATGGAGAGATCTAAAATATTTATTTTTTATTTGCCAAGAAGTTATTATAATATTTTATATAAAAAAACCCTATTAATACTAACTACATAAATAAAAATAGCAAAATTGTTATCTTTAGATAGAAAAAACATAATAATACTAAATATAAAAATTTATACTTTATTAAAAAACCATCATTCACTCGTTAAACACAAAGAATAATCCGAGGGTTAATTATATTTAATATCCATCGAATTAATATAAAAATACACCAAACACCAAATAAATACAAGAAGGTGTGAACAATATTTTATTTCCAATAAATATAGAAAGGTGTTGGAGCACAGTCATGCTCGTTGGGATCATGCAATCGAAATAATAGGTGCATGGTACATGTGGGTATCGTGCACATTATTGAGGCTGTAATGTCGAATCATCTTAATACCATGTCGCTTAACAACCACAATAGAATGAGATTTTTATTATTATTATTATTAGTATAAATATTTGAATCAGTTTATGCATATCTTGACTAATTCTATGAGCCCTAAAATTAATGACTATATAAACAAACTCCAACTAGTAATCTCTAAAAAGCAAATTTATTACACCCATAATAATATATTTTTTTTACTGATTGGGATTGGGATTTTTTTTTTGTACATTTTTAATTTTTTAATATAACGTTTCTTTAAATGAATTATTATTTTTTATATAACATCCTTTTGTTGAATTACATTGATTGGACCATCTCAATTCCCGAAGGGAAGAGATGAGGACCATTTACCCAGAATCTGACAGTAGCCGATCAGCCACCACCACGCAAAACACATGTACAGAGCAGATCGAATCTGTTCTATTTTGATGCCATATCTCCAGAAACACTGGACCCGCTTCTTGGTATCAATGAATTAATATAAAGTATTATTTTATTTTATTTAATCTCTCTTATTTGTTGCTGATCAAAACTTGACACCTCACCTGAAGTACATAGCATAAATTCTTAGCGTTCTCTGTAACTAGAATCTTAAACGGTGATTTTTGTCTCTGTTTTTTTTAAAAAAATATATCTATAGGAATGTTCGGTGTCGAAAAAATAAAAATAAAAACAAAGATAATATATTTAAAGATATAAAAATTCATTCCAAGACCATTTTAATAGCAAATTTATTTTATCTTTATATTTATGTGTCTTTAGCTAAATATTTTTTTTATTTTAATTGTCTTCGTCTCTTGTCCGAGACACCAATCAATTGCCACATTACATGTAAATGTTATTATGTTATCTAAATAATATTTACAATACATAATATAATACATTTTCATTGATTTCAATACAAATATTATGTCAACTATTTATTTAACCCATGTTAATAATAATTAAAAAAACACATGTTAAGATCATGTTTCTATATCACATTATAGATAAATTCTCTACATCTAAATTAACGTGCTTATAAAAAATATATTCTTAATAGCGAATCAAGTTAGAACATAAAACAATAATGCAGTCATAATCTTAATTGTTGTAATATCAATATTCTATTGTAGTAGCTAGACAGTTTACACCGCTAAGTTACTTTTTATGTCCAGATTCTTTGTGTTCGATTTCAATACCTGACACACAAAAGATTGTAATATCTTGACATGCATTTTGTTTTTTTTTTTGCCACCCTTTAAACATTAGCTATTATTTTAATGTATTTATCATTTATAATGTATTTATATTAAAAAAATATATATTACTTTAATATATTTATAATAAAAAATTATTTTTAAAAATAATCTTATCATAATAATTTTTTTTATATATAATTCTACTATTCATGTGCTTTGATTTTTGCTTGTTAAATTTAAAAAATAAGAAATAATTTTTTTATTATTTTAATGTGATGATATCAAGAGTAAATTTTTAAAAATAAAAATAAAATATTATTTTAATATATAAATGTATCAATCCCACATTATAAATGGATCAATTCATGTGGATTGATTTCTGATCTGCTATGAATTAAAAATTATGCTGAAGGTGTATTCGATTTCGTTTTCCCGTGGGCCATGCAAGTTTTGATTTCTTGCAAATCTGATTTTTGTCCTCTAACTCGTGAATAGCAAGTAGACAATAAACTAGAGGTTGAGTCCTGAGCCACTGTAACTACACACCAATAACAAAATATTAGCATGTCGTGGCTCGGGGGACCTTCGGTTAGCGAGGTGAGGTTAGAACTGGACTGTCATGGCTGGTCAGTGGTCATGGGGGACCTGAACCCATTTTTCTTTCATGAGCTGACCTCGCACCACCCCCATTTGCCAGGTAGCCTAGGTTTTACCTTCACTGATCTATCTTCGTGGTTTGCAGGCAAATCATTTTGGTGGTGCTAATTATAATTAAAATTAAAAAAGAAAATAACACGCATATATCATGCTTTTATTGTAGCCCTAGACGTTGCATTATATATTGAAATAATATAATGACTCATTTGCTCCTCCCAGATAAAATTATGTGACTGTTTATCGGAAGTAATATGGTTTTTTCATCAAATTTATCCCTCAATTAATTAAATCCAAGTTTAGGATTTTATAAGTTTTGAATTTGAGAGATTAAAAAAAAAGTATGATATTAGCAACTTATTTTTTATAGTTAATTATTGCCAAGAAATTCTAGTTAGTTGTTAATATTTTTTTATTATATTATTAAATCAACTAAATTTATTAAATTTGGCTAAATCAATTACCGAGTAGATTTCTCTTATTTATTTAAAAACATCACTTAAATATTAATTTTTATATTAGAAAAAAATACACTAAGCTAGGTAAAAAGTAGCTGAGCTGGACATGTACGGCCCAGATTGGTAATCCATGGGCTAGGGCACATGACTGGTATCCAAAGCCAACTTGTATGATGAACTTTTAGCAAGGCAGGGCCAGCTACAAACGAGTACAAGAATAAATATAAAGTTAAAACAACATAATTTATTATAAATATATAACCTTGAGACTGGATCATCTATTTAAAATTGATTGCAGATCTGTTTTATTTTTTATATATAGAATTCCCTAATGATATCCCAATCATTAAGCAATAACTAACACGTAATTAATGATTCTTGTACAATGATATTAGATGGATTTGTTCAAGTGTCATGTCTCTGTCGTTCTAGTTTACAAATCCATTCAACAATGTTCTTGGCGTTGATGGGCATTTTCTCTGTCATGGAGATAGAAAAGAAAAAAGGTCCTCTCAGCTTAAAAAAATGAGAAGAAAAGAAAAGGAAGGAATACATCGTCGTGCTCGGGAGTTTCTTAAAACCAGGACAGATAGAGACCGATGCTTACTGGGGCATTTACTTTTGTGTTGCACAAGATATTCCAAGAACAACACTTGCTTTATCGCCATAGAACTACTTTAGAGGAGGAGTTGCAGCGCTACTGTGGAGGTGATTAAGATAGGAACCATGTCCTCTGACCAGTAATGGAGCTAAAAAGTAACTTCGTCTAGTCATGAAATTTGGTAGTCCGCGCATGCTGTGGACGAAGCCTTCTCTTGTACCAACTTCTTCCCCTGTCATTGGTGGCCTTCATTCACGTTTGGATTGGCCCTTCTCTTTTTAGACTAATGTGGATTTTTGGATTAACTTGAATGTACCTCGATTAATCTCATACGTCTTAAAGTTAATGACTATTGAAACTTCCAGTGATCTTAAGATTTGTGGGACTCGAACTGGTAACTTCTGGAAAGCAAACCCAGGAGCTGATCAATTGAGTTACATCTCTCAAAATTCATCTTGACCCTTCTCTTGAATCGATTCTTCGTATCATTTTTGGTGCATGTCTTTCTCTCCTTCCATTCCTATATATAGTTCTTTTGTTAGCATAAACCCGATTTATGATATGGTTCTATGTTCTTTGTTCTATGTTCTTTGTATTCTGACAGAAAATGTGAAAATAATGATGGGATAATAATAAGATTGTGGTTGACTACAATCTAATTATACACAAAAAAAAAAAAAAAAAAAACTATAAAAGCTAGGTTTCTTTTAGCTTTTTTGGTGTGCCTCCATGTAAAAACCTCTATCTCAACCTTGTGAAAGATGTGAAGGTTTGTATCTTCCAGAAAATATATTATTTTATTATTAGACTTGGTTAGATATATAATCCAAAAAATAACTTGAGTTACTTAATTATTGGGTCTACTTAAAGATTACTAGATCATTTGGATTAATTTTATTTTACTTTAAAACAAGCTTTTTTTAAAATATTCATTGATTAACCTGGATGAATTTAAATTAAATTTAATCGAGTTAACTAAGTTTAATAAAGTTAATATTTTTTTCCATTCAAATTGAACCTAATTTGATCAAGACTCTGGGTTATGAGTGAAATTCTCAAATTTATCCTTTAAAGAAGGACCGGGTTTAATAATTATATAGATGTAACCTTTTTGACCCGGTTTTTAACGTTTTGATTCATTTAAAGAAAAAGTAAAGAAAGACCTATTGGGCCTTATTGTTTCTTAGGCCTAAGGCTACAGGGCCTCGTAACTTGGAGCAGCTGGGCTACAAGGCCACCCTAATATCACACAGTGAAAAATCAAGAAGAGGGGAAATTAAAGGAGTAAAATTTCATGAACAAATCCCAGAAAGGATAGCTTGCATGTAATCAGACCGAAAATCCAAAATATGAAATTAGCTTGAGAGCATGAAAACTAATAGCTGTGAAACCAAAAGGAAGATTAAGAAAAAAGATGGAGTTCATCAAGATATATAATGGAGGGTGGCCTGGCTAGTAGACCCTGGCAGAGATTGCTTCCACGTTCAGAATTCCATGATATTACTTCATAGGTGGAGTTAACTAGTCCGAGTTAGCTGAGTTGGTCCATCGAGCTGCCTTACACCAGCACAGCACACCTTCCATAATCATTCCATGATATTATTTGGAGGATCTTCCTTGATTTCAAAAGAATAAAGATTTCTTAGCTTTCAACCTCCTTAGCATGGCTTAGGTTGGGTTTTAATTTTGAAGGCAATTGAACCTCTAACCAAGTGATCTTTGCCCACACGTTCAATAATCGATATTTCCCATGTCATTGGTTTACTTGATACAGGCATTTTCACATGGTGAATTAAAAAACTAATAATATCGAATAGAAAAACAAAAGAAAACCATAGAATTATTAATTATCTTCTAATAAACTAGTTGTCTAATCAAATAAACCTAACAAATTCTAAATATTATCAATTAGAAAAATATTATAATAAAATTATTTAAGGTAAAATTAAATAACATGATAAACACCCCGTGTCACCATTAAAATAAAAGAGTAGCAATGTGTTATTTGGCTAGTGAGTAATAGTTTTGCATATATAGTTTTAAAGGGTGTAACTTAATTAGTTAGGTTTTAGGTTTGCTCTCTAAAAATCATCAGTTCGAGTTTTACAAATCCTATAGTTATTAGAAGTTTACATGATCATTGACTTTAAAAACCATAAAATTAGTCGAGATACACATAAGCTGACTCGATCATCCGTATTAATAAAAAAGCAAATAGTCTCGCATACAGTGTGTGTAGTAGATAAACATAGTTTTTCATAGAAATAAAAAGAAACACGGCATGCATCCTAGCTAGGGCATATATAAAAAGCTTCGATATATATAAAACGAAGCATTTACTGATCATATTATGCCACGCTACCCGATCATTGCACTTTGCAGCACAGAAATTCTTCGAGCAATAGCCATGGAAGATGGCTGTCGATCTCTAATTGGTTGCAAAACTGAAGAAAAAGGAAAAAGTCTCACGCAATATCATAAACAAAAAAGATGGAACCAAGAGCACACGAAACTGTCAAGAAGTGGTAGAACACACTGTTGACTTTTGTGCTTTTTGGAGAAGAGGTCCCTGCCTATGTGTGGCTTGAATTGAAAGTAGAAATTGATTGATTAATGATCCATCCACAAACTCATGCTAGGAAAATTCTTCATTCTTCGTTCTGTCTCTGATAAGATATTTCTTTGAAAGAGAATCTGAGGAACTTCAATGGTAATTACTGCTACTTTGGAAAAAGATCTCTTGGAGTTGACCACCGAAAAACGAAACCTGTTGTGCTGAAGAATGAAGCTATTTGTATCTTCAATTTCCACCTCTTCATTTGCTAGATTAGACCTAAAACTTCCAAATGAAAACTTCGAGTTTTTGCTGATATCCTTATGGGAAAATCTACTTTTAATTTAATGATGTTTTCTTCGTAGCAAAGAAATATTATAGCATAACCTCGATGAATTAATAATCACTTGATAACCATCTAATAAGTGATCTAATAATAAAAATTTAGGACCAAGTGATTTGATTTTTTTATGGTTTCAAGTTTGAGTCACGTGATTGCTAATATGATGATCACTGGAGTTTTACATTATTGTTAATTTCAGGGCCCGTGAAATTAGTCAAGATACACACAAACTGGTTCGGACACTCACGTAAAAAAAAAAAACCTCTTGCTTAGTTAATAAGTTTTAAACAGAGATTTAATTGTATATATATTAAATTTAAATTTAATTTTTTATGTATTATTTAGCCATTAAAAGTAAATACAAGAAAATCAGCTGATAAATCATGAGGGATATTTCTAGTACTCTATGTGATTATTCTGCTAACATGATTGATTTGTTCATGCTTGTCAATTAAAGTTAGTGAAACATGACATCAAGAATCCTTTTCCTTTTCCTTTTCCTTTTCCTTTTCTTGGCTTTATTTACTTTCGTTTTTCATTTTCCTGGAAATCGCAAAGAGATGCTTTCGGCTTTTTATGCTACGTGAGGTGGCTAAAGTGCCTAATTTTTTGGATGATACAATGATACTCATCAAGACGAGTGAATTAAGTGTTATATTAATATAAAAAACAATACAATTTAATCACAAATAAATATAATTAAAATATTTAAAATAAATAAGTAGGGAAGAGAAATTACAAGCTCAATTTTTAACGTGATGCGGCAAACTTACATCTACAAGTCAAGTGATAAATCGATTTTAAGTATTGTATTATTTCACTAGTTCAAGTTCAATTTTACAATTACCGCTTGATGAATTCACACTAAAATTTTTATATCACTAGAAGATATTTTATTTTCAAGATTTTTCTTCCACTTAAAAATATGTCATCTTCAAGATTTTTTCTTGATGTAAACTCCTATTTAAGATTTTTCTTCCACTCTCAAATGTTTATAATAGTGACCTTGATATAATAATTAAATTTTTTATTAGAATGGATGATACAATTCAATATTCTAATATTTTTATATCAACATTAACTTTATTATCACTAGAAGATATTTTATTTTCAAGATTTTTTTCACTTGAAAATATGTCATTTTCAAGACTTTTTTTTCTTGATAAAAACCCTTTATCAATGCCAAGAATTCATGCAGAATGTAATTCAATTTAATCACAATAAATATAATAATTAATAATATAATTAAAATGTTTAAAATAAATAAATAAGAGAGACAAATTACAAACTTGATTTTTAACGTGGTTAGACAAGCTTACATTCATAAGTTAAGTACTAAATCGATTTTAAATATTATATTATTTCACTAGTTCAAGTTCAATATTACAATTACCTCTTAATGAATCTACACTAAACTTTTTTATATTACTAAAAGATATTTTCTCTTCATGATTTTTTTTCCACTTGAAAATATATCATCTTCAAGATTTTTTTCTTAATGAAAACACTTTATCAATGCCAAGAATTCATGCAGAATTTTAGATTTATCAATTTTAATTTAGTTAAATTCTTATAATCATCTTATCAATCTTTTTAAATATATGTATTGTGGATTTCGTATATTCATTTTAATTTTATGCTATCAAGATAAAATAAAAAAATTACACCAAACACTAAAATTAAATTTTTTTATGCTTATTAATATAATATTTGTATAAATCTATTTAAAATTTATTCTCAACCAAATATTTTATTAGTCAAATTTTTATATTATTACAATCATCATCGGGATATATATAAATATATAACCTAAAGGTTAACACCTTCTTCTCATTTGGTTTTCCTTTCATCTTATCTTCTAAGCAATCTTCCAACTTTAGAAATTAGAATACCATTTTCCATTTATAATTTATTTCTTGACCAATGATATACTCCCACCTAGGCTTATAGTCAAGTGGCATGTCGTTGACTTGATAAGTAAAAATTGATTCGCAAAAAGAATATAATAATAAAAAAAAAAGGTAGGGTGGGGTTTTTAGTAGCCCTGAAGTTGTAAAATTTAAATTAACGACTATATAAATTTTTAGTAGCCCTGAAGTTGTAAAATTTTAATTGTACTTATTATTATTATGCAAGGATGTAATCTTATTAATATTTTTAGTATTTAACTACTTACAGGAACATTTTCAAAGCCTATTTTTATGTAATTCGAAGGTAATTATAATAAAATATTTGTAAGATTTTCAACGATTCCAATTATAGAGAAAAAATATTTTTTTAGTTAAGATTCTCTTTTTATCAATGCATTTCTCTCTCTCTCTCTTTTATAATGAAAATACATATTTTTAATTATTAACATGGTTTTTTTGAATGAAGACTTAACAGAATTAAAATAAATATTATTAAGAATTCAAATGATTTAAATCAACGAGAAAAAAAAATGTATTGCTTTAGCAAAACTCCCTTTCCTTGTATTTTATTTTCTTACAAAACAAGTCCTTTTTATTAGAAGCATGACTTTTAAAATAAAAACATATGTTGTGATAATTTTTACTCTCATCAAATATTTATGAATATTTTTTTAATATATATATATATATATAATACATTAAAAAATAAAAAAACACATATATTTTACTCTCATCAAATATTCATGATTTTTTGTTTAAAATCTGCATATTAGATTTGTATAAATTCTTCATAAAATAATTGATAATATTACCATAAAAATATATTTTTATTTGAAAAGTATGGCATAATTGGATAATTTTTAAATATCATTGTAATAATATTAATTAAAAATAATTTAATTCAAAAATAAAAAAAAATAAAAAAAGGTGAAGATCTAAATAATCAAGCCTGGAAGCATCTGGATTTAAAAAAGAACCCAAACACGCTCAGTTTTTTTTTTTTTAAAAAAAAAATTCAAATGCCCTAATTATTTTTCAAAACCTGCAGCAAGAGAACTCTTTGGTATTGTGTTTGTAACTGCGTTTTGTTAAATTTTGAATTTTTTTTTTTGCTAAAATTGAGTGCGGTTTATATTTTTTGAATCGTTTTGATGTGCTGATATCAAAAATGATTTTTTAAAAATAAAAAAACATCAATGACATGTATTTCGGCACGAAAAGCTATTTGAAAAGCAACCGCAACCATACTGCCAAACAAGCTCCCATTGTCTACAGTAATTCCAACCACTATTATAATTGAAAAATAAGGGTTAATTAGTGATTGGCTCGACCACGTCAACCTCACAAACCTAACCTTGGTCAATTTTAATTATTTTTTTAAAAAATAAAAAAATTATTTTAATAAAAATAATTCATATAAATTCATCATGACCTAGTAATTCAATAACCATGATTTTTTTTCGAGATTAAACATCTGGTATCAAATTATTTATGGATTACTATGTTATTAATA
>Ga0325403_1003282_pt1 | contig 14721 bp, 7 predicted proteins | sample PopdelMetagenome_19_FD_205665 | JGI IMG/M metagenome (GOLD analysis project Ga0325403, IMG submission 205665) | Populus deltoides microbial communities from Bellville, Georgia, United States - Xylem-PdKOR-R4 | ecosystem: Host-associated > Plants > Phyllosphere > Stem > Wood/Secondary xylem...
TTTTAGCTTGTTAAAATCAAAGTTGATTTCGGCACCTTTACTATCTTTACCTGATTTTAATAAAGCTTTTGAGATTGAATGTGATGCTTCAGGAATAGGTATTGGAGCCATTTTAATGCAAGAAAAACGGCCCATCGCTTATTTTAGTGAGAAACTCAATGGTGCAACTCTTAACTACCCCACTTATGATAAAGAGTTGTATGCAGTCGTGCAGGCTTTGGAGACTTGGCAACATTATCTGTGGCCCCGAGAGTTTGTCATACATACTGATCACCAATCGTTGAAACATTTGAAGGGTCAAGGTAAGTTAAGTAGGAGACATGCTAAGTGGGTTGAGTTTATTGAAACTTTTCCATATGTGATTAAATACAAGCAAGGTCAAGAAAATGTGGTCGCCGATGCCTTGTCGCGAAGGTATGTTCTTCTTAATACTCTTAATACTAAATTGCTAGGATTTGAGTATATTAAGGAATTGTATCTTGATGATCATGATTTTAGTGCTATATATGATACATGCAAGGTTTCGGCCAAGGATAAATATTTTAGGCATGATGGATTTTTGTTTAAGGAAAATAAGTTATGTGTGCCTAATTGTTCTTTACGTGAATTGCTTGTAAGGGAAGCACATGAGGGAGGTTTAATGGGGCATTTTGGAATTACTAAAACTTTGGAGGTTCTGCATGAGCACTTTTATTGGCCTAATATGAAAAGAGATGTGCAAAGAATGTGTGATAGGTGCATAACATGTACACAAGCTAAATCTAGGGTAATGCCTCATGGACTATACACACCTTTGCCTGTTCCTAAGGAACCTTAGGTTGATATTTCTATGGATTTCATTTTGGGTCTACCTAGGTCTAGGAAAGGGAGAGATTCTATATTTGTTGTTGTGGATAGATTTTCTAAGATGGCACATTTCATTGCTTGCCATAAAACAGATGATGCAATAAATATAGCTGACCTATTCTTTAGAGAGGTCATTCGGCTACATGGTCTTCCTAGGAGCATTGTATCTGATCGAGACGTTAAGTTTTTGAGTTACTTTTGGAAGGTTTTGTGGGGTAAGTTAGGAACTAAACTTTTATATTCCACTACTTGTCATCCACAAACAGATGGTCAAACTGAAGTTGTTAACCGAACTTTGATTCAATTGTTAAGGGCTATCATTCAAAAGAATCTTAAAAATTGGGAAGATTGTTTGCCATTCATTGAATTTGCATATAATCGTAGTGTGCATTCTACTACTGATTATTCACTATTTGAGATTGTTTATGGTTTTAACCCCTTGACACCATTCCTTTGCCTATTGATGAAAGGGTTAGTCTTGATGGTAATCAAAAAGCACAAGTGGTGAAAGATTTCCATGTAGAAATTCGGCAACAAATAGAAAAGAAGAATGAACAATATGCAAACAAAGCCAATAGGGGACGAAAATTAGTGACATTTGAACCAGGTGATTGGGTTTGGGTGCATATGAGGAAGGAAAGGTTTCCTGAACAAAGAAGATCAAAGTTGATGCCTTGAGGAGATGGTCCTTATCAAATCATAGAAAGGATTAATGATAATGCCTACAAGGTGGATCTACTAGGTGAGTATGGTGTTAGTGCTACGTTCAATGTTTCTGATCTTTCTTCATTTGATGTAGGTGATGATTTGAGGTCGAATCCTTTTGAGGAGCGAGGGGATGATGCGATCCAACCATCAAAGGATCCATTGGAGGTTCTAGTTGGTCCAGTTACTAGGCTTAGGGCTAAGAAGTTCAAAGAAGCTTTCAATGGACTTCTTAAAGATACATGGGCTAAGGTGGACTTCAAGAGGATTTGTAATAATAAAGAGCAAGCCTTGATTAATCTGAGTCATATTCAAGAGGGGCTTGTTGGTGGAACCAAGACCATTACACAAGGATTGGGAGAAGAAGACTAGATTCGGATAGTTTGACCTTTCGTTACTCTTTTGGTCATAACTGGAGCTGCAGATCGAATTTTGATGTGACTCTAGTTGGGCTGGAAACTAGACTTCCATACCTTTAAAACGGTATATGGAACACCTTCCAATTCATTAAGAAGAGAGAGAACCATCCATTTTAAGTTGGGCCTTACTGCTGCCAAACAGAATACGGAAACAACGAACTTGTCTTATTTAATTAGTTGGGCTATCAAACTTTATTTATTTTGAGAGGAGACAACTTGTTTGGGTTTTAGAATTGTTTATTTTGTTTATTTTAATTAGTTTGGGCTAGTTTTAGTTTGGGTTGATTATTATTTAAATTGTGTTTATGTGAGATCCATTAGGAAAACTAGGGTTTTGGCTTATAGTTAAAATACTCTTTACGAATATTTTTAGGGCAGACTTTTTATAATATTTTTAGCATTGTAGCCGACTTTTGGTTGCTCAATCTTGGTTCTTGATTGAACTTTCAACTCTTCAAAGAATTGACCATTCTTTGTTGTGAATTTATACTTCTTTTGTTCGTCTCTAGGTGTAGGTGTTGTGATCGAGTTGGTTTATAGTCTTGTTGCCTTGGAGCAAGTCTTCCATTGTGATAAGCTCATTCAAATCTCAACAAACTTGGGTTAGATTGATCTTGGGGTCGCGAATACCATTAAATTCTGCTAGGGTTCGCATCAGGACTAATTGTGGCTAGGGAAGATATTAACACCTCTATTGCACCTTACTAGAGGTAAGCTGAATTGTGTGGTTTGGATGTGGTTTAAAGGTGTTGATAGATTCCTAACCGGTGGTCCATCTATGGCTCAGAATAAATATTTACACTCATGAATAAATTTGACCTTTCAAATTTATTATGAGCTCATATGCTTAGATAAATTCTTACAGGAAGAATCTATGTAGGTGCCTTTGACAGGGTTCACCTATCCTAAAAGATGAAAATATTTTTCATAATTCGTATATTGTGGTGAAAAATACTTCAAATTAAAATAGATGAATATTCAAAATAATTCTAAGATTTTGCTAGTCAACTCCTGATATTTAAATATCAGCCTATTTATAAGTCCAATATTTATACCAAAATAATGATCATAAGCACTACTTTAAATTTCAAGTTTTTTCTAACAAAATATTAAAGTTCATAAGCTCTAGAGTACATACCAAAATGAAGTACTTAAATTATTACAATACATTATTCATAACTATAAAATTACATATATTTCCTATTAACTAGAACAAAAAAGTAATAACAAAAATGCATTCTTGATGATCTTGTAAAGGACTTGAAACAAAAATTAACATTACAACGCGTTAATCTTTACTATAATTATATTCAATCTTAATTAATCTCTTTCCATTTCTAGTACATTCTTTTTGTCCTAATAATTCAATAATGAATTAAATAAAATCTTGCACTAGTTTCTCATTTTCTATTGATCCATTCTATTTGAATGGTTTTATAAATCGACTATTTCATTTCATAATCGATTTGTTTGATCTTTCATTTCAAGTACAAAATGATTGTGTAACCCTTTTTCGATTACCTATAGACATGACAATCCTTATATCTATCATTTATTCTAGCATTCCTATTTGAAAGCCAATAATTTACAATCAATCAATTCAACATCTAACTTGAATGCTAATTATTCAAGTATTCCTATTTGGAAACCATTGATTATGTCAATCCCAACTGGATACTAATCAATCTGGCATCTTACTTGAATATCAATTATCTCGGCATTCTCATTTGGAAGCCATTAATTCTGGTAATCCCAAATTGAATACCAATCAATCTAACATCTTGCTCGAATGCCAATTATTTTAGCATTTCTATTTAGAAGCAATTAGTGCCAGTAATCCCAATTGGATATCAATCAATCCATCTGACTCCAATGCTAATTATTTCATTTTCCATTAAGATTTCTTACATCAACATAGCAATTGTCAATTATTACCACCTCCATAGTAGTCACTATTGACTTTTAAAAGAAGAATTAATAGCTATTGAGGTGTTAAACATCTACCTGAAATCTACTTTTGTCTACATGTTCCTATCGGTTGAGCAACTTCCGTAGCCTCTTTTGTATTATCACAATTATAATTTTTTTAAATTCAAACCCTTATATCAAAAGTATTATTTTCAATTTTTAATCAATATTGATCTTATACCCAAAGGGATTTCATAAATTATTATTCTATCTTTCATGCAATTTAAACTTGATCCCTCTTATCATCATCTTAGCAAAGCATTTCATTATGAAACTATGGGTTTCAAATTGAATAATAATAATTCATTGTCGGTTAGAATGGTTGACTAGTTCATATTGACACAACCAAATGGTTGACCGGTTATTACCACTTTCAATAAACGTCCATAATGATCGAACAAACAATCGATTGGTTTGATCGACTGATTCAGATAATTACAAAACTCATTATTCCTCTTATCAACTGGTCAACCAAATTATTTAGCAATCCTAATCGATCAACTGGTTTGTACAATTCATGAGATGGCAATTCAATTTTCAATTTCATTTTTTTTTCCAATTCATGCAATACCCAATTCTTTTTCATGCTTATTAACCTCATCTATCATAAAAAAAATCCATTTAATCATCCATTCATTAAACATTATTTACATAACATTCTCATATGTAAAATACATAAATTTTCCTTAATAATTCAAAATATAGCTAATCAAGGTTCCATGTTTCTTAAACACACTAAATTGTGCCTGTGGAGACAAGATTAAGAAAGTTTTCTACTCACTTCTTTCCCTTTTTTTCTTCAAAATCGGCCTCCCTTAACCAAACAACCCTTGAAAATCTTCAATTTCCTTGCTTAATCCCTTCTTAATCTCTCTTTGATTCTTTTATTTATCTCCTTTTGATGTTTTTTAGCTAGAATTTATGATAAATTTGCTTTAATTTTTCTCTCCTTTTCTCCCTCAAATGGCCAACATGGCTTTTTTAGGAAGCCAAATTTCTATTTATATTTTCATTATACTTATAATTACAATCCTGCCCTTCTTCTTTAATTCCGTTATATTTTTTTATTTTTTACCAGGTATACCTTCTCAATTTATTATTATTTTTACATTATTATTCTTTTTTTTGTTTGCATTTTCAAGTTAGACTTCTAGCATTTTTCTAATATCGTAATATTTTAACTGGGGTTTTACATGGAGGGTTATGATAGGATGGTAATAAAACCTCGACTAGATGAATCTAATGACATGAAGAAAGGTCATCAATGATGACCAGAGCGGGTCATTCTTTTCGTCCAAAGGCAAGTAAACAATTACAATAAAGAGATATGAAAGAGAAAAAGAAAGAAAGTGACCCTAGAGTCATACCAAATCTCTAATTACAACACCATTAATACCATAAAAAAATAAATTCAATGACACCAATGTATATCACCAATGGTGACCAAAGTGGATCACACTCTCCATCTAAATGTAAGCGAGCAATTATAATAAGGAGAGACGAGAGAGAAAAAATAAAGAGAAAATGATCTTAGAGACACATTAAAGCTTTGATTATGACACCACCGGTACCATCAAAAAACTCTTAACAAGATAAATTCAATGACACACAGTGGATGACTCACTTGCTTTTGGATAAAAAGTGTATCCCATTTTAATCATAGCTGGTGACTGTCTTTGGTATTGATAGACTCATCTTATTGAGATCTTTCTGATGGTTCTAGTGATGTCATAATCAAAGTTTTGATTTGCCTTCGGTTCTCTTTTTTTCTTTCTTTCCTTTTCTTTCTCTCCTCTCTATTCCTTGAAATTTATGCCAACCCATTTTAACAATTTCTTTAGAAGTTGTTGTTCCCAAAAACGACTTCTTACAAAACTATTATTCTCAATCTCAATATTTACCAGATTATGTTATTTCACCAATTTTTTTTCAAATTGTGTTATTTTATCAATTTCTTAATAAAAAAACAGTGTTAATTAGCAAAAATATCCTTCAAGAAATTGGTATTGAATTTTGTTAAAAACAAATGATGGCATGAAAAGTGTATTGATTGTTTTTCACCGAAGTTATTTATATCCTATTTAGCCTATGACCTAAGTAGGTAAACTTGGATTGATCCATATCAATCAAAACAACATTGTTTTAAATAAAAAATAAATAAAATGATGATATTTTGAATTTTTTTAAAATAAAATTAAGTTTTGATCGGGTTGCGAATTGACCTGTGAAGTGGTCCATGTTTGATCAGGTCAACTCCTACATGGTTTTTTTAAAATATAAATCGAGCTAGATCCCGAATCGTGGATCAATTTATTGGTCTAGGTTTAACAACATTGCCTTTTTATTGTATATATGGTTGTAGTTGTGATTTCTATGATTGTAGTATTGCACTATTTGTATTAGTTCTATTAGATTATATTGTCTAATATATATTTTGTAAAAAAATAAATTATTTTATATTATTTAAATACTTTAAGAGAATTATTTTTTATAAAACAAATTATTTTTTCATATATAGTTTTGAATAATAACAATAACATTAACATGAGAAAAAAAATGTAATGTTTGTAATAAAGGTGGCGGTGATAGTGATAATTATTATAGCAATATTAATGATGACTATAATTGTAATATTTGTGATTAGTGGTAATGGTGATAATTATAGAATAGTGACAATAATGATAAAATGATAGTTATTTTAATAATAAAATGGTGGGTGATGGCAAGGAAGGTGGTGGCGGTGGAGTGTTATGATGGGATGATGATAAAATGAGAGTTATGTTAGTATAAAATGTTTGTTACTGGTGATGGACAACAGTGATAATGTGGTGGTGGGGGAGGATTATGATAGAATGGTGATAAAATGATGTATATTTTAATAATAAGATAATGGTTTATGGTGATAGGTGGTATTGGATGTGATGGTGATGTTTGTAATGTTGTTATTGAAGATTATGAATTGGAAATATCACAATAAATATATTTTTTATTTTATTTTTAGGTTAAAATATTTTTTTCCAAATGAATGATATTTAGAGGTTGACTGAAAACTATTTTTCATTAATTTATTTTTTAATGTTTGTTTTATACTGAAAAATAAAAGAAAAGACATTATTCAAAACAAATAAACTCTAAATAGTATTATTCTATTAATATTAAATGGATCTAATTGTTTGATAATTTCTTATTGTGATATTTAAATTAAAATTTAATAAAAAAAATGTTACTCAAATTTAAGATAGCAAATACATTGATTGAAAACTGTAAAAGTTTTCAATAATATAAGAAAAAAAATTAGAGAAGTGAGAATTAAAATATCAGGTAGGTTACCATTAATAAATATGAATATTATATAATTTAATACATATTTTCATGAACACATGAAATCTTTTAAATAAGTAAAAGAATACAAGAATTAATACATTAGATAGGTTTTGATGTAAGTAAAAATATAGTATAACTTTATACAAAAGGCTAAGCAATCAGGTTAAGGTTAGAAATACTGATGGCCTTTTTGGACATTTTTTTTAATAATCACTCATTTGTTTTTGTTTTCCAACCATTTTTCTCAGTATAGCTTTTCAAATCTTATGATAATATTTGCAAAAATCCCTTTACATGACCCAATTTTTTTTTTTCTTGTATATAAACCCCTGCTCACATTCTATTCCAAAATATATCACTAACATCATTATTATAATCAATATATTTATCAATTTTTTTTAATAATAAAACAATTTTATCTTCGTCAACAACAATTTTTTTTCTATCAAATAAGATTTTGTTTTCTAATATTGATAAAGAACACAATAATAAAAAGACTTGTCCTGTTCATTAATCATAACACTAATTGACATAAAATTTATAATAATAAAATTAAGAGTTTATTTAGTATTGTAGTAGCAATTATTTTTTAAAATATTTTTTTTACACAAGTACCTTACCACCATAAAAATAAACTTACCACCACCAAAATAAACGAGACCTAAATTCTTCCATGGAAGTGTTAATTGATATACCTGCCAACATACCTAGCATATAGAAATGAGTGTGTGTGTGTGTAAAGAAAGCTAAACGTGTGCCCTTAACATTGTTGCATCAGACTCATGGGACTGTGGATTGCAAGGGTTGTTTAATCCAACAGTTCCTCAAATGTTTTAGATTAATGGCTTCTCGGTGCTTTTTGATATTATCATGAGATTTGTCCTTTTTCATGGTATGTTGGTTGGTAATGGTTGGTTCTCCTGGTCAATTGGCTGCCGTTGTCTCCTGGGTGCACTTTAGATTGGCTTGTAGCTCTTTTGCTACCGTCTGCGGGGGCTAGCTTGGCTAGCCTTTGTGATCTTTGTTAAGCTGTTATTTACTGAGCAGTAGGCTGTGGCTCCACCTTTACTGCAACTTGAGAGCCATTGTTCTGCGCCGTGTGTGGGGGGTGGTTTGGTGGTGGCTCCACTTTTTGCTGCAAATTCAGAATCAATTTGCATTAAATGGATGGGACAACTCATCATTATGCACAACGAATTAGCTTGACTTTGGGTGTCTCTCCAGCATTGGGAGAGCTGCTGGAATTCTTTGTTAGAGGATGGTTAAAAATGCATTATGAGAATTTGATGTCATCTTTTTATAGATGACACCACCAAACTTGCTCGATGAATATATTTATATATGTCAGTCATAGTTTAATATATATTGTAGGTATTATTATATTTATATAAATATATATTTATTTTTAATAAAGATTTAATTTATTTTTTATATTTATAAAATATTATATTAATAAATCTAATATTTGATTTATAAATATAGAGTAAAGATAAAGTTTGGGAAACAAAAATATTTTTCAAAAACAATTATAAAGTTGTTATAATTATGAAATTCTTTATTACATCAAAGCATTGTTCCTAAAATATTCTTGGCCAATACTATTTTAAATACTAGACATTATTAGAGTTATAGAGATCGTTATATATTATGTTTTTTTCTTTATGAAAGGAAACAATTGTTTTTATAAGCTGAGGTATAAGAGATACATAGAACTAATGTATATGTATTTGTTATAAAACATGTACATTGAACTGACTCATATGAAAATTTCATATTGAGAGATCACATATACCTATGGAAAGACTCACATGACGGTTGTGTAAGTGATCCTTAGACTTGAGATCACTAAGTTTTCTTTTATAAAGAATGTTATGCTTTAATCTTGTTAGATGTTATCTTAATTGAGGTAATGAATGAAAAAATATTGGGTTATAACATGAACTATATGAAGGTACTTAAGTAATCAAGTGAGGATTCATTACTCTAAGTGAATTAGAAAAAAAAATTATATATGTTTTCAAATAGTTTTGAATGAGAAATCATTGGTCAAGGTAAAATGAGATTTGAAAATAGTTTCAAATCTTATTCAAATGATCAAGGATCATTGGATTAACAATCTCTCTTCTTAATATGAATTTAGAAGATTTATCAATGGTAATTCGTGTGAATTACCGTTGGAGGTCAGATAATTAAACGACTTGTAATTTGTGACAACCTAACCTTTAAAGAATTATTCAAAGCAAAAAAAGATCAAATCTATCTAATAAGATCCTAAAAACTTCCAAATTATTTTATTTTATTTTTTTGCTGTATGTATGATATTTAGAAAACCCAATAATCACATATTACAATAGTTAGCAACAAGGTACTTTTGATTTGCTACTTATTATAACGTTCAAATATTTAATTTTTATTTATAATTTCACAGCTGTTTGCAAAATCCTTACTTGTTTGTGGAAATTCTTATTTCATGAATTCTAAATTAATAAAGAAAAATAAATAAAAAGTATAACAATATAAAAAAATTCACAATAATATAGATAAACAACAATTATTTTGTAAACATTTTATGTTATTTCTTATAGCTTGCATCGTCATTCTCTTCCATAATCCTTCAAGTGGGTACACATCTTTCAAAAGGACAGTTCTGATCCTTTAGCTTATTGTTTCTTTTTGTTGAAGTTTGCTTCAAGATGCTGTGGTCAAAGATCCTGTTTTTAGTTTATATTTTCCTGCAATAATAATAGCTTGTCCTAGTCATTAGGAATTTGTTAATCTGTTAGTTTATTAACAGATCATGACTTTATTTTAGCTTTTTCAGTTGTAATTTACTTCTATAAATATGTACGAGATTGCTGTCAACAATTAAGCAATTCTGTTTTAATTCATTCTTAATAAAAGAGTGCAGTATCAATATTGTTTTCTCTTCTATTCTCTTGTTTATTCAAACACACTTCAAACACCTCAAACCCCAGCAACTACAAGAAACACTTTTGTCAGATTTCTTGCTAATAAAACAGTAGAAAACAGCCACTGTTCAGATTAAAATCTGAAAATCTTATTTACTGTTTCACTATTTTTAATTTAAACACTTTCATTTGGTATCAGAGCTATCTTCTTGAAGGGATCTGTAATGGAGGTTGAAACAAGTTTTTCTCATATGTCTTCTCCTATCTTTGATGGAGAAAACTATCAACTGTGGGCAGTGAAGATGGAGACCTATTTGGATGCTATGGATCTATGGGAAGCTGTTGAGGAAGATTATAAAGTGCATCCTCTGCCTAATAATCCAACAGTGGCTCAGATAAAAAATCACAAAAAGAGAAAAACAAGAAAATCAAAAGCAAAAGCATGTCTATTTGCTGCTGTTTCCACAACCATTTTCACCAGAATTATGTCACTTCAATCAGCAAAGGATGTTTGGGATTACTTAAAGAGGGAATACACAGGAGATGAAAGAATTCGTGGCATGCAAAGTCTCAACTTGATAAGAGAATTTGAACTGCAGAGGATGAAGGATTCTGAGTCCATAAAAGAGTACTCAGATAAATTGCTTGGAATCGTCAACAAGGTAAGACTGCTAGGTATAAGTTTCTCTAACTCCAGAATTGTAGAGAAAATCCTAGTAACTGTACCTGAGAAATATGAAGCATCCATAACCACTTTGGAGAATACCAAGGATCTGTGCAAGATCACCTTGGCAGAATTATTGAATGCCTTACAAGCTCAAGAGCAACGGAGGCTTATGAGGCAAGATCAGATTGCTGAAGGAGCTTTATCAGCCAAGCATCAGGACCACGACAAGAATAAAAGGAAATTCATCAAGAAATTTCAGGGTTCAATCAATGAAGCCACTGCCAGCACCAGAAATCAAGGCAAAGGAAGAAACTCAAATAGAGGCTATCCACCTTGTAAGTATTGTGGTAGAACAGGTCATCCACCATTCAAATGCTGGAAAAGGCCTGATGCAAAATGTAACAAGTGCAATCAGCTTGGACATGAGGCTGTTATATGCAAGAACAAATTTCAGATGAGGGAAGCAGATGCTCAAATTGCTGAGAAAGATGATGAAGATCAGATTTTTATGGCAACCTGTTTTTCAACCAAGAGCTCCTCAGAATGTTGGCTGATCGACAGTGGTTATACAAATCACATGACATATGACAGAACCCTTTTCAAAGACTTGCAGTCCACTAAAATCACAAAGGTTCGAATAGAAAATGGTGATTATATTTCAGCAAAGGGAAAAGGAACCATTTCAATTACAACAAACTCAGGTACAAAATCTATTTCAGATGTTCTTTACATACCTTAGATTGATCAAAATTTGCTGAGTGTGGGTCAGCTCATAGAAAAGGGATTCAAAGTTACATTTGAAGATCATTGCTGCCTTATATATGATGCTGCTGGCCAGAAAATTTTACATGTCAAAATGAAAGGGAAAAGCTTTTTATTTTTTCTAACTGCGGAGGAGCATACAGCCTATTCCACAAATACAAGCATCACTGAAACTTGGCACAAGAGACTTGGGCATTGTCATCTCCAGCGAATGCTGACAATGAAAAAGAATGAAGTGATAAGAGGATTGCCTGCTCTTGCTAATCAAATGCCGAATTGTCATGCTTGTTAATTTGGCAAACAAAGAAGGCTGCCTTTTCCTAAATCTTCCTGGAAGGCATCTCAAAAGCTGCAACTCATTCACACAGATGTAGCAGGACCTCAAAGAACACCATCACTGAAAGGTAATCTCTATTACATTGTGTTTATTGACGATTTTTCTAGGATGTGCTGGATTTTTTTCTTGAAGTTCAAGTCAGAGGTTGCTGGAATCTTCTGGAAATTCAAGAAGATGGTGGAAAATCAGAGTGGTTGCAAGATTCAAAGCATAAGATCAGATAATGGGAATGAGTATACTTCAGCAACATTTAATCTATTCTGCGAAGAAGCTGGAATTGAACATCAGCTCACTGCTCCTTACACTCCAGAGCAAAATGGGGTTAGTGAAAGGAGAAATAGATATGTAATGGAGATGGCTAGGTGTATGTTACATGACAAGGAGTTGCCTAAAGAATTCTGGGCAGAGGTAGCAAATACAACAGTCTTTCTTCAAAATCGACTTCCAGCCAAGTTTTTGAATGAAAGAACACCATTCGAGGTCTGGTATGGATATAAACCTTCACTGAACTTTTTTAAAGTATTTGGCAGTGTGTGTTTTGTCCACATTCCTCAGGTCAAGCATGACAAGCTTGATAAAAAGGCACTTCCAGGCATATTTGTGGGATACAGCTTAGTCTCCAAAGCATACAAAGTGTATCATCCACAAACAAAGAAGATATCAATTACAAGGGATGTACACTTCAATGAAGATGAGCAATGGGACTAGAAGAACCTTCAACAGAGCACTCCTTTTGAAGATCAAATAGCTCCTCTGTGGCAGAATGAACTAAAAGATGATCCTTCAGTTAGAGGCACAAAGCTGCTGTTAGACATCTATCAAAGATGCAACATTGCATTTTATGAACCTGCTGGATATGAAGAGGCACTCAAAGACAGCAAATGGAAGAAGGCCATGGAGGAGGAGCTGTTAATTATTCAGAAAAACAATACCTGGACATTAGTTGACAGACCTGAAGGCAGAAAAGTTATAAGAGTGAAATGGATATATCGAACGAAGCTGAATGCAGATAACTCCATCAACAAACACAAGGCCAGGCTTGTTGTTAAAGGGTATGCTCAGATTTTTGGTGTTGATTATTCTGACACGTTTACACTCGTTGCTAGACTGGACACAATCAGATTGCTGCTAGCAATCTCAGCACAGAAGGGTTGGAAAGTGTTTCAGTTAGATGTAAAATCAGCCTTCTTAAATGAAGTTTTACAAGAAGAAATATATGTGGAGCAGCCTGATGGATTTGTGATTCAAGGAGCAAAGGATAAGGTCTACCTTTTGCAAAAGGCTCTCTATGGGCTGAAGCAAGCTCCTAGAGCTTGGTACAGCCGGATTGATGAGCATTTGCTAAATTTAGGCTTTGTAAAAAGCTTATCTGAGGCCACTCTGTATGTCAAACTGAAGGACAATGATGTTCTTATAGTGTCCCTTTATGTTGATGATATTTTGGTGACAGGAAGTAATGAATTGCTGGTTGAAGAATTCAAACAAGAAATGATGAATGTGTTTGAAATGACCGATCTTGGTCTTATGACTTATTTTCTTGGAATGGAGGTCAAGCAAAGTCAAAATGAAGTCTTCATCTGCCAGAAGAAATATGCAAAGGAAATATCGAAGAAATTTCAGATGAAAGAGTGCAAAGCAACCAGCACACCAATGAACCAAAAGGAAAAGCTAAGCAAGAATGATGGGGCAGATAAAGTTGATGAAGGATACTTTAGAAGCATGATTGGATGCTTAATATATCTTACAACAACAAGGCCTGATATTCTATTTGTTGTAAGTCTCTTATCTTGTTTTATGCATGGTGCTAGTGAATTACATTGAAGAGCAACAAAGAGAATATTGAGGTATGTTAAAGGGACTGTTAGCTACGGGGTCAAATTTTGAGAAGTGTCAAAGCTTCTAGTTGTATGGATTTTCAGATAGTGATTGGGCTGGTTCCCTTAATGATATGAGAAGCACTTCAGGATATTGTTTTAATCTTGGTTCTGGAGTCTTCTCTTGGTGTTCAAAGAAGCTGGAGATTGTAGCACAATCCACGGCTAAAGCAGAATTTATTGCAGCCACAGCAGCAGTAAACCAGGTTCTATGGCTTCAAAAAATCTTAAGTGATTTGTCAATGGAGGAAAGAGAACCAATAAAGATTTCAGTAGACAATCAAGCTGCTATTGCAATCTCTCATAATCCAGTATTTCATGGGAAGACTAAGCACTTCAACATCAAGCTTTATTTTTTACGAGAGGTACAGAAAAATGGTGATATTAAGTTAATTTATTGCAAGTCTAAAGATCAATTTGCTGACTTATTTACCAAACCACTTCTAGTAAGTAGGTTTGAGTATCTAAGAAAAATGTTAGGAGTTTGCACTTCTTAAATTAAGAAGGAGTGTTGAAGTTTGCTTCAAGATGCTGTGGTCAAAAATCCTGTTTTTAGTTTATATTTTCCTGCAATAATAATAGCTTATCCTAGTCATTAGGAATTTGTTAATCTGTTAGTTTGTTAATAAATCATGACTTTATTTTAGCTTTTTAGTTGTAATTTGCTTCTATAAATATGTACGAGATTGCTGTCATCAATTAAGCAATTCTGTTTTAATTCATTCTTAATAAAAAAGTGCAGTAACAATATTGTTTTCTCTTCTATTCTCTTATTTATTCAAACACACTTCAAACACCTCAAACTCCAGCAACTACAAGAAACACTTTTGTCAGATTTCTTGCTAATAAAACAATAGAAAACAGCCACTGTTCAGATTAAAATCTGAAAATCTTATTTACTGTTTCACTG